>OQWM01000872.1_pt1 | contig 20272 bp, 15 predicted proteins | sample 1691531 | NCBI WGS metagenome assembly OQWM01 (sample SAMN03418257, study PRJEB22391) | human gut metagenome | biome: human-gut; feature: organic feature; material: feces | host: Homo sapiens | place: Tanzania | collected 2013-01
ATGGTTAATTATACTTACAATTGCAATTAAAATATTAGAAATATTTTTTAATATTTTATGGAATACAAAAGTAGAACCTTTTCTTGAAGTTAGTAAAAAAGATTTACAAATAGCTTATTTTAAAAGATTATGTAATATGAATGTTTCTAGAATAAATAACACTCATACAGGTTATTTAAAAAAGCAATTAGATATAATAAGTGAAGAAACGGTTGCTCTTTTAGATGAGATAATGATGACAGTAAATGGATTTTGTGTTGCCATTACTATATTTTTAATTCAAGTATGGACACAAAGTTATATTATGTTTATAGTATGTTTAATTTTTACAATCATTATTGTTGTTTATAACGTTATAATTACAAAATCGAATGTTAAAATTCAAGAAGAATATAATGATACAAATGCTAAATATAATGCAACTGCTGTTGATTTCTTACAAAATGTTAAAATAGTAAAAAACTTTGATGCTCTAAATTATGCAACCGGAACAATGAATAAAAAATTTGATGTTGTAAAAAAACCATTAAAAAAATCACACATATTTCATTCGATGAGATCTGATGGTATTAATGGATTGGTTTATCTGATGTATGCAATTATATTAATTAGTTTATTTTTTAGAATGAAAAATGGGGATGATGTATTTAGTTATATAGTGTTCTATTCCTCTATGTTTAGTGGATTAAACGTTGAATTAAAAGGTGTGGCATCATTGTTTATTCATTATAATAAATTTAAATCAGCAAATAATCAAATAGAAAAAATGATTATAGAAGAAGAACCACAAAATAAAACTAGAAATTGGAATAACATAACTCTTAAAGATATTGAATTTAAATATAATGATGAAAGTAATACTATTATTAAAATTCCTAGTTTTTCATTAAATAAAAAAGATAAAATTAGCATTGTTGGTGAATCAGGTCAAGGGAAATCCACATTTTTATCTCTGTTTTGTAGATTTTATGATATTGATGATAAAAACTATTTAAAGGATGGCACGCCAACATCAAAAATTCCAGATATTGCTTATATCTCTCAAGAATCTGATTTGTTTGATTTGACTATTAAAGAAAACCTATGTTTAGGTAAAAGAATTTCAAATGAAACTTTAAATGAATATTTAAAAGATGCAGGATTAGATGAATGGATAAATGATTTAGAAAATGGATTAGATACTCTTGTAGGTGAAAAAGGAATTAAGCTATCCGCAGGACAAAAACAACGACTAAATATAATAAGAGGTATTTTATTAGACAAAGAAATTTATATTTTAGATGAGCCAGAAAAAAGTTTGGGTAATAATTACGTAAGTGATATTTTAGTGAAAAAGCTGAATGATTTATCAAAAATGAAAGGTGACAAGATATGAGAAGAGAAGATAAAGAATTTTTAAAAAGTCAGATTGAAAACTTAAAAGAATCTGCACATGAGCGTTTTGCGACAGTACTTATGCAGGTTGATTATCTCAACCTTAAATTACTCAAGGCTGAAAAAGGCTGTAAAAAGCTCAGAGCAGAAAACAGAAGATTAAGAGCAGAAAATCAGATGCTCGAGGACAATATTGGAAATCTCTTGTGCACACGAGAGGAAGAAATGAGGTACAACCGAGTGTTGAATGAAAATATCACAAAGCTGGCTGAGGTCAACGCACTTATGGCAGGTAAGCTCTCGGTGTATGAGCCTATTAAGAAGGCTGAATCTCAGCCCGATGAGACGGCTGACACGGTAAGAGAGTCAGATCCGGCAGAAGAATAATCAAGGCAACACCCTTGCTACACGCAAAATCCATTTTTTAAATCAAGAAATCAAACAAAATTCACAGTTTTCATATTCAAAAACTAAAATCAAAAACAAGGACTTCTTTTTTTGTTTTAGCTGTTACAAGAAGAGCCGAGGCAACGGCTCAACATATTGCAATAAAATAAGAACACACAATTGCAGTGGCAAGGTTTGCAAAAAGCAGTAGCTCAAGCGGTCAGATTGGGCTACTGCTTAGTTATATTTATCAGCATTAAAATTCTAAAACAGAATAATAATTAGTCATAATTAAAGGAGCTGAAATGCTTCTTGCTTATCCTGCTCAAATGATTATTTAAGTCGGGAAAACAGGAATAATATAATAAAAGGTTATGCTATGTACACATATAAGAGAACAATCACAAGCGGAGATATGATTGAAGTTGAGTATTACCAATCAATCAGAAAAATAGGCAAAAACTACGGCGGAAGAAAATCAAATAATTCTTTAAGTCCTGCAAAGATGAGAAAGGCGAACAAGCTCCGTGCAGTCAAGCATATGCAGAGGCTCATCAACGCGAACTTCGGGAGCGGTGATTTCTTCTGTCGCTTTTCTGCGCCCTACGGAACATACGAAACTGAAAAAGAGTTTCGCAAAGAGATTGTTAAATGGCTTGACAGAATAAATTACCGTCTGAAAAAGCAAGGCAAGGGCAGACTAAAGTACATAGCGTTTATTGAATGCGGTAAGTCGGGTAAGAATTGGCATATCCACATTATCGTAAGTAAAGAGGACAGGGAACTGCTTTCGGAACAATGGCCGTATGAAAACGGTCAGAACTTTACTCCGCTATATAAGAACGAAAATTTTAAAAAGTTGGCGGAATACATAACCAAAGACTTGACAGGCAAAGAAGATGTTGATGCCGCACAAAAGCGGATGATGACAAGCCGCAATCTTACAAAGCCTGAATCGGTCACAAGAAAGGCAAAAAGAAAAGAAATCAGAGCGCTTGAGCGTGGAGAAATGATTGAACCGCCCGAAGGTCATTATCTCATTGAGGACGATTACTCAATGAGATACTCTGACATCGGCGGTGCAAAGTGGTATTTTTGTTTTCTGCCGATTACACAGAGGCGAAAATGGTAAATAATGGTAAATTCAGGCCGTGCGATGTACGGTCTTTTGAGGTTGCACAAAAATGAAGTATGCAGCGGAATAGACTAAAAATCAAAGGAGAGGTTAAAATTGAAGGAAAATAAAGCGAAATGTCCGTTCTATTCTTACGATAGCCAAAGTAAAATTTGCTGTTTCGGGGCGGTTTTCAAAAGCAAGAGTACAACGCTGTTTTTCGATTCGCCGCAGGACAAAGAAAATCACTTCAACGATTTTTGTGGTAGCTATTGTTGGAGGGGCTGTCCGCTGGCACAGACGATCAGCAAAGATTTGTAAAATATCAATCTTTTAAAAACATAATATGCAAAAATTTTAAATCAATTCATAAATTTTACTTTCGTCACGGTTTTGCTTTACGGTGAAGCCGTGTTTTTGTATACAAATATTACCCTCGGAAAAAAGTGTACAAATTTGGTGTTAAGGTTTTAACTTTTTTGCGTGAAAGAAAAAAGCTAAAATTAAAACACGAAACATGTACAAAAAGGCGGTGAGCTGATGAGTCAAAAAAAGGACTTGAAAGGACAGCAGACAGAATTTAATGAGCAAAAAGCGATTGACTGGGTGCAAATTAAAGCTGAATATATCAGCGGCACAATGTCCGCTTCAAAACTTGCCGAAAAGCACGGAGTGAGCGTGTATGCCATACGAAAAAGGTCGGGGAAAGAACGCTGGCAGGAGCTGAGAAAACAGAATCAGAGTGAAACTGCAAACCAAATAGCCAAAAAAATCAACACGGAGAAAGTGAAGAAAACCGTCAGAGAGATTGACAGGGTTGTGGCCGTTGCCTCAAAACTTATCACAAAGCTGAACAGAGCCGTCAACGAGCTTGACAAGGACGAGGAACTCATCAAGAAGAAAGTAACGGTTAAAGCCGAAAAAAGCGAAAATGAGAAAACCGCCACAGCGGAAGAAGAATACAGCTACGATTATGCAAAGCGAAAAACGCTTGTAAACACAAAACGCGCAGCGGAAATTTCAAAGAGTCTGCTTAATGTTCGTGACATACTCGCAGATTATACGACGGAACAGAACGAGGAGAACGCTCTCGGCATTATCGAAATCCCGATGCAGGAAGTAATGCGACCGCCCGAAGATGATGAGCAGGACGGTGAAAGCGTTGAGTAAGAAAGTCATATGGACCCCGCAGCCGAAACAGAAAATTGCGTTGAGCCGTGGCGAAGATGAGATGTTGTACGGCGGTGCTGCCGGCGGAGGAAAGACCGATTATCTTTTAGTTGAGGCGGCAAGGCAGGTAAATATCCCTGAATACAGAGGGCTTATACTGCGTAGGGCTGTGCCTGACCTTGCACGAATTATTGACCAAACAAGGGCGATTTATCCGTCAATAGATAGGGGGGCAAGGTACAACGCAACAACAAGAGTGTGGACCTTTTCGAGCGATGCACAAATTAAGCTCGGCTCTTTATTTCGCACGAATGAAAAATACAAGTACCAAGGCCAGCAGTACGATTTTATCGGCTTTGACGAATTAACGCAGTTTACTTTTGATGAATATAGCTACTTAAAATCCCGAAATCGTGGCAACTGCAAAGCTACGAAGGTTTATATGCGGTCAACTGCCAACCCCGGCGGTGTTGGCCACGGCTGGGTTAAGCAGTATTTTGTGACTGCCGGCACACCGGGCGAAACAATATGGCTCAGCGATAAGGTAATTATGCCTGACGGCAGTACCAAAAATTATTGGAGTAGTAAAGTCTTTATTACTGCAAGCGTGTTTGATAACAATGCCTTAATGAACAATGACCCCGATTATGTCAAGCGACTGGCACAGTTGCCCGAGGCGGAGCGTAATGCCTTGCTCTACGGCTCGTGGGACAGCTTTGAAGGACAGGTTTTCACCGAATGGATAGACAATAGAGAGCATTACAAGGACAGACGGTGGACGCATGTAATTGAACCATTCAAAATTCCGCAAAGTTGGAGAATTATCCGTTCATACGACTGGGGATATACAAGACCGTTTTCCGTTGGGTGGACTGCCGTTGACCAAGACGGCAGATTTTACCGCATAAGGGAGCTGTACGGCTGCAAGAAGAATCAGCCGAACACAGGTGTACGCTGGCCGATCGAAAAGGTAGCAAAGGAAATCCTTGCAATTGAAAATAATGACCCTCAGATTAAAGGCCGTCAGATATACGGTGTGGCTGATCCGGCTATTTTTGCGGAACAGGGCAGCGGAAAAAGCCAAGCCGCAACGCACGCACAGTTGGGTGTGTTCTGGAATAAGGGCGACAACGCAAGACTTGCCGGAAAAATGCAGTTTCATTCACGGCTTGCCTTTGATGAGGAAGGTTATCCGATGTTTCAATGTTTTAATACCTGCACTAACTTCATCAGAACAATTCCGAATCTTGTGTACTCGCAGATTGACACCGAAGATATTGACACAGAGGGCGAAGATCATATTTACGATGAGAGCCGTTACGGAATGATGACTTCAATTATTACACCGAAAGAAGTTGTGCTGAGGAATGCAAGGGCATTTGACCCATTGAATATAAGTCAGACACGATACTACAGATAGGAGATTACCAAAATGAGCCAAGTAAAACGAGATGAAAACGGAATGATTATGCCGATTAAAACTACATATCCAGCTCTGACCTCGGAAAAATCAAAGCTGAGCAATGTTTATGGTGCAGGCAATAAGACTGATGAAGAACCGAAATCAGCCGAACAGACGGAAAAAGAGAACGAGAGCAGCGGCAAGCCGATTGGACTTGACGAAATACACGAGGCCATGCAGACCTTCCGCAAATATCAGAACAGCAAAAAGCAGTATGATGAAAGATTTAAGCAGGCTTTCAGAGAATATAATCTGCTCTATACAGAGGCGACTGCACCGCAGATTAAAACTGACGATAACGGCAGGTCTCGAAAGGTGCTTATACCAAAACGCAAAGGCGCACAGGCACTTAATGTCATAATGAACAAGCACGCTGACGCTATGGATAACTACCCCGAAATCATTTGTCTGCCTCGAGCACAGGACGATGAACAGGCCGCAAAGACACTCAACAGCGTTATTCCTTGCATACATAAACGCAACGGATTTTTGAGAACATACTCCGATGAACAGCTTGATAAGTTTGTAGGCGGTTGCGGTTGTTACGCAATATTGTGGGACAAGACCGCAGAAAACGGACTGGGTGACATTGCCATAAGCCGAGTTGATATTCTCAATCTTTTTTGGGAGCCTCATATCGAAAACATACAGGACAGTGCAAATGTATTCTTTGCCCGCTATTATGACGAGGAAGGAATCAGAAAGGTATATCCTGAACTTGAAAGCGTTTCGACTGCCTCTCTCGGACTTGTGGAACACGAAACCTACGACAACAGTAATAAGTCAAACGATAAAGTCATCTTACTGGATTGGTACTACAAAAAGAACGGCGAACTGCACCTCTGTAAATTCGTCGGTGAACACATTCTCTACTCATCTGAAAATGAGGGTAAGCCTATTTATGACCACGGCAAATATCCTTTTATACTTGAACCGATGTTCAGACTGCGTGATACTCCCGTGGGTTTCGGCTTTATGGATGTGGTGAGAGCACCACAGAATCAGCTTGATGAACTTAAACATGATATGCTTGTGAATATCAAAGTCAATTCACAGCCGAGAATTTACTCAAATACAGCTGTCGGAGTGAACAATGACGATATGACCGACCTTGACAAGACGGTAATTGAGGTCAACGGACAGTTGCAGGGTAACATTGCCCCGGTTGAGTCAAAAGAGCTTGCCTCAGGTGCGTGGAGCTTGTACGACAGGCTCTCGAATGAAATCAAAGAAACCTCTGCTACGAATGACGCAAGTAATGGAGCTAGTGCTGCAGGTGTTACAAGCGGTTCGGCAATTGCCGCATTGCAGGAAGCAGGCGGAAAGGTAAGCCGTGACTCGAATAAACTTGCACAGGAAGCAATGACGGAGCTTGCACAACTTGAAATTGAACTGATGAGGCAGTTTTATAACTTGCCGAGAATTTTCAGAATCACAGGTGAAAACAATCAGACTACATATGAGGAGTTTGACAATACAGACCTTCGGAAACAGCCGTTGACCTATACAGACACAGACGGACAGACGGTAAATTATACCGACGAGGACGGCAACATACTTGAACGACTGCCGATTTTCGATATTGACGTGAAGGCGCAAAAGGCAAGCCCGTTTGCGACTGCCGCTCAAAATGAAATGATGATGAATCTTTTTCAGATGGGAGCGTTCAACCCGCAGGCGGCTGATGCTACGCTCGTCATGCTTGACGGCATGACCTTTGAGGGAAAAGAAAAACTGATTGAAAAAATCAAGCAGAATCAGACCTTGTCACAGGCTGTACAGGAGCTTTCAAATAAAGTGCAGATGCTGGAAGCAATGAACGCAAGCAGAACAGCGGCAGATGTGCAGAATGCTATGCCGAGTGAAAACGCACAGGCCGCACAGCAGACACCGCCACAGACTGAAAGCGAGGCGGCAATGTGATTGAAGTAACATTGATTGACTGCGGAAATCTGATATATTTTGAGAGTAAAGGACACGGCTCACATGATGTGTGTGTTGCCGTGAGTGCTTTATGTTCTGCATTTTTGCAGTATGTCAGAGAAATGCAGGACGAAAACAATGTGACGATAGTCAACGAAAAGTATGAGCAAGGTCACACAGAATCAGAGTTTTATATTGTCAGCTCAGATGCCGAAGTCCGTCACGGCATAAAAGCACTATGGACAGGGCTTGAGCTCTATGCCGAGAATTACCCCGATGAAATAGATTTAAACTATGATGACGGTGAGCCGAAATAAAGTTTAAAATCAACGAGACTTTTAACTTTTTTTGAAAAATTAAGGTTGATATAATTAAAACATAAGGTCGCAGTAGTGGGACTGCATAAAGACCTGACACCTCGGAAAGACGAGAGAGACACCGCGGATAGACGCGAGAAATGAGGTTCTTATGAACGACAAATTTATAGATCTTATCGTAAATCTGCATGACGGCGACTCAGCAGGCGCAGCTGACGGCGGAGACGGAAACGGTGAGAGCGGTGTTGCCACAAGCACCGACAACAACAACATAAGCCGTGAAACGAGAGAGAGAGCAGAGAGAATCGGCATAGGTGACGACCTTATCGACGATTATAACAAGGCTTTCGGAAACAACGGCAATCAGAATCAGAACAACACAGAAGGCGAAAACAACAGCACAGACGGCGAAGAAAACTTAGAAGAAGAGTTTGAAAAGCTGATAAACGGTAAGTATAAAGATGCGTATCAGAACAGAGCGCAGTCTTTGGTGAAGGACAGACTGTCAACCAAAAACAAGCAGATTTCCGATATGCAGAAAAAAGAAAGCACCGGCAATCAGATTTTCGCTCTTATTGCAAACAAGTACAATGTACAGCCCGATGACCTTGACGGTCTTTTAAAGGCTGTATCCGAGGACAAGGACTTGTTCGCAGAAAAGGCTCTTGCTGCCGGAGTAACGACAGAAGAGGCACGCAATAACTTCTTCAATCAGCAGAAAACAAATGCACAGGAAGAAGAGCTCGAAACCCTCCGAAGAGAAAAAGCCGCAAGAGAACTTGACACACATTTGAGAACAATTGCAGCGGAAACGATGAAAGAATTTCCGAATTTCAATCTTGAAGATGAATTTCAGAATCCGTCATTCAGGACTGCACTTGACTTTATTGCTCAACAGAGAAATGAACAGAACGAAAAGACAGGTCGCAATGATGAAATTTATGATTTGACTGCCGCATACAAAATGGCACATTTCGATGAGTTACAGAAAGAACTTGTAAAGCGTTCAAGCTCTGCCGCAATTAGTGCGGCAGCACAGTCAATTCAGAGTGGTGCAAGACGACCAACCGAAAATGCGGTCAAGAAAAGCGGTACAACCACGCAGAGAAAGAACGTGGAAGATATGTCTGACGCTGAATTTGATGCCTTTTACGCAAAAGTAAGACGAGGCGAGGCACACCTCTAATGCCTTGCCGAAAAAAGGAAGGTACATATGAAGAGCAAGATTATTAAGCTTATTATCAATATTCACGATAATACGGTTGACGCGGGCGGTGTAAACAAGTCAAACGGCTATGTTTACAATGCTTACGGCAACACAACATCAACCTCGGGAAATGATTGGACACCCGAAAAGGCTACATTCTATAACAAAGTATTCCTCAAAAACTTGACAGCGAAATGCGTTCACGGTCAGTTTGGTGAGCATGACACAATTCCGAAGCAGTCGGGCAACATTTACAACAAAAGAGGTATTTCACCGTACCCAACTGTTACAACACCGTTGCAGGAAGGCATTACTCCTGTCGGTAATAAGATGAGTTTCTACTATGTCGAAATTGCCGTAAATCCGTACGGCGCATATACACCTATCACAGACTGGGCAAGTTTCTGTAGCCGTGATGATGTTATGACAAAGGACAGTGAGGAGCTTGCTTCACAGGCAGGACGCTCAATTGAAGAGATTGACCGTGAGGCTCTTAATGCCGGTACAAGCGTTATCTATGCGCCGGCAGTAGGCACTGACGGTACGGTTACAGAGGTTGCGAGTCGTGCGGCAATTACGGCAAACAGTAAGCTCACAATTGACACAGTGCTCAGAGCACTCAATTATCTTGAGTGCCAGAATGCTGAGCCTATCGGTGAGAACTATGTCGCTGTTGTACATCCGAATGTTAAGTACGACATCATCAGCAACAAGGATTTCATCAGCGTAGTTAAGTATGCTCACGCAGACAGAATTTTCAAGGGCGAAATTGGTACAATCGGTAATGTTAAGTTTGTACAGTCGAACTTTGCAAAGGTGTTCAAGGGCGCCGGTGCAAGCAAGATTGATGTTTACTCAACTCTTGTGTTCGGTAAGGACGCATATGTTACTGTTGAGATTGAGGGCGAAGGCACTCAGACTATCGTTAAGGGCTTTGGTTCAGGCGGTACAGCCGATCCTCTTAATCAGCGCGCAACACAGGGTTGGAAAACAACTCACGGCGTCGGCATTATCGGTCAGACCAGAATGGTTCGTATCGAATCAGCCTCATCTCTCAACACAGTAGCACAGACAGCTTCTCCTGCTGTAGCATAATCGGGAGGTATAACCTATGGCAACAACAAAGAAAGCCGCAGAGACGGCAGAAAATACAGAAGTATCGGCAGCGGAAACTACTGCCGATACTGCAACAACTGTTGTAACAATCGAAAAATCTCAGCTTGATAAGCTCCTCGGAATGTATGACGAGTTGCAGGAGCTCAAAAAGAGTATGCCGATTGACCGCAAGGCGGAAAAAATCAAGCAGGACAAGGAACTTGCAAAGCTGATTGAAAAGGCAAACAAGGAAAGTGAAGAACTTGTTGAGTACATCGCTCCGACAGGTTCGATGAAGTCAAACAAGAATATTGAGGTTAACATTAACGGCGTTCAGTACACAGTGCCGAGAGGTGTTAAAGCAAACATTCCCCGCAAGGTTGCGGAGATTATTGACAACTCAATCAAGCAGGCTGAATTTGCACAAGGCGTGCAAAATAAGGCTGCCGAGATTGCCCAGCAGGCAATTGCCGAGGGCAGAATTTAATTTAACAGCAAGGGATAAATTGTATATACTCCTTACAAAAAATTCGCAGAAGGGCGGGGGCGGTAGCTTCCGCCCTTTTGCGTATACGAATATTTGAGAGGTGATTATGATTATATGACACTTGATAAGGTAATTGAAAGAGTGCGAAAACTTAAAAGCGGATATGATGTGTCCGATGAGGACATTATAAGTTATATTAATGAGGCCGAAATGGAAATCATCAGCAATGTAATAAGTAATCGTGAAGGTGATAATTGCATCGTTGGAACATACGGAAACTATCAGCTTGATACGGACCGTGACTTTGAACTGCTTGCACCTGCGCCATACGATAGAATGTATGAGGTTTATTGTGCGGCACAGATTGACAGGGACTACGAAGAGGCCGAAAGATATTCCGTTGATATGAGCGTGTATAATCAGCTGAGGCAGGATTTTGGTGTGTTCTGGTTCAGAACGCACTCGCAAAAGAAACGATATAACTTTCACATTGGTTAAGAGGTGACAATATGCTACCCGAATTAAACATACCGAGAAGAGATACAACGAGTATCAGTGTGTTCAGAGGACTAAACAGAAGTCCGAACACAGGCTTTTCGAGAGTTTCGAGCTCATCAAGCAGTATTTACACAGAGTTCAAAGATTTTAAAAATATGACTTCTGATAAATACCCGCAGCTTTCCCCGAGAGCAAACCGTTCCCGAATCTGCTCTGACACGGAATTTAAAATCATTTCAAATCTGTTGTCGGCTAACTCAGGTTTGATTTATATTGACTCTGACAAAAATCTGCATATCGGGGGAGAGGTTACAAAGATTGATGAGATTGATGCAGCCAAACTGCACCATATTGTTTTATACGGCAACAAGGTTGTAGTATTCCCCGAGAAATTCTCGGTTAATATGAGCAACAAAAAGGTGACTATGATTGACTGCCAAAACAAAGATTTGAGCACACAGGTGGGCGTAAAGAGCAATCTGCAAATTGATTCCTCGACATATGATTATGCTTATATGGCTTGCTCGATTACAAGAAGCTATTATGACGCATCGGCAAATAAAAATTACAGACCAAGTGTAACACTATACACTAACTACGATTTAACAAACGAAAAATATCAATTAAAAGACAACAACGAAATGATTGATGTTTTCGGCTCTTACGCAAATACGATAGGCAATGTATTTGAAAGTTACAATAGCTTTTATACCGTTATAGGCAAAAGTAAAAAAGACGATACATATAAACATAACAGATTAATCACTTTTAAGAAGCTGTCCTACAAATTTAACTACACAACTATCAGAGCGAAAGGAATAGGCACTAATATACAGGCAGGAGATTTTGTGAAGATAAGCGGATTGACCGACTCGCTTGTCTGTGCAGATGCCGAAAGCTACGCTGATAAAACTTATATAGACAATCTTAACGGCAAAACATTTAAAGTTTATTATGTCACCGAAAATGAGCTTGTAATCAAATGCGAATTGGAATCAAGCGTGCCGTACACAGGCACAGTCACGGTTGAAAGAATCTCTCCCGATTTTGATGAGGGGAAAATTGTTGAAATGCAAAATCGCTTGTGGTGTTGCTCCTCAGACACAAATGAAATTTATTGTTGTAAACAAGGTGATGAGCGCAACTGGCAGGCATACAGTGACGGAATCAGCACTGACAGCTGGGCGATGACTTGCGGAAAAGAAGGAAAGTTTACAGGAATTGCAACACGGGGCGACAGCGTTATATTTTTTAAAGAAAATTATGCTTTGAAAATTTACGGAACAAAGCCGAGTAACTTTACCCTTGGCGAATACAATGTTCCCGGTGTTGAAATTGGAAGCGAAAAGAGCCTTGTAAACATTAACTCAACCTTGTTTTATCTTGGCCATAACGGTGTATATGCTTATCAGAGCGGTAGCCTGCCGTCTCTCATCAGCGAAGAATCTTTGTGGGGACATACATATAAGAACGCAGTCGGCGGCAGACACGGAAATAAATACTACATATCTGCCGAAAGAGATGACGGAGAACAGGAACTGCTTGTGTACGATACCGACAAAGGCTTGTGGCACAAGGAAGATGACACCAAGATGATTGACTGCACCACATACAACGGTGTTCTGTATTGGCTTGACGATACCAAAGAAAACATTATGTGTCCTGATAAAGCGGACAATCTTCTTGTTGACAATACGAAATATGAATATCAACAGGAAGATTACTTTGAGTGGTCTGCTGAAACAGGCGACCTTTATGACAGCGAATTTAATGTTAAGAATATCGGAAAAATCCGAATCGGCATTAAGGCTGAAAAGGGAGCAAAGGTCAGCTTGTTTGTGCAGTATAAGGACAACGGTGAATGGAAGAAAGTCAGCGAAATGATTTACAGCGAGAAAAAGCCGAGAGTATTCGCCGTAGCTTTACGCAGAGCGGAATATTTACGGCTTAAACTTGTAGGAACGGGACAGGTCGAAATATACGGAATTGACATTGAGCACAGCAGAGGAAGTGATAAGCGTGGCTACATTTAAACTTGATCCACCGCCCTCAACAAATGACATAGGTGAGATGCGGAACTATCTAAACGATATGTACGAACAGCTGGCTTTCGTGCTCAGTAATATTGACAGCGACAACATAACAGATGATTTTCTATCCGCAATCGGACAGTCACAAAAAGGAAGTGAAAAATAATGGCTTATACATACAAGGTTTACGGCACAGGTGATGTTGACAATGCGGTTAATAACTATAACCGTGTTGCCTCGTCAGCTCCGACATATGCTGACAGCTACGACACAAGACAGGCTCGTCAGCAGGCTGACAACTACGCAAACTCATACACCGACAAAATCAATAAGGGATATACAAGCAAGTACAAGGGTACAATTGACGAGCTTGCCAATCAGTACCAAAAGAATAAATTTGATTGGACTCCCGAAAATTCTACGGAATATCAGCAAGCGAAAGAAAAATATACCCGTGAGGGCAAAACCGCACAGGAGAATGTGCAGGGAAGTTATGCGGCCAATACGGGCGGTTACAGCAATACATATTCACAGGCTGCAGGACAAAAGGCATTCGGCGAGTATATGGACGAGCTTGCAAACAAGGTTCCAACACTTAAAAATGAGGCCTACAAGAGTTATCAGCAACAGCAGGAAGATACGCTGAACAGAATCGGTGTATTGCAGAACCTTGATAACACGCAGTATCAGCGTTATAGGGACAGCGTAACGGATGATTACGACTTTATGACCTATTACGAAAACAAGTACGGCACAAGCAAAGGCCTTGATATGAGCAACTTTCAGAATGAACTGGCTCACTGGCAGACACAAATGTCAGCGGCACAGAGTAATCTTTCAGATATCAGAAGTCTTGCCGAGGCACAGTATGAACATAACACATTGAGTGCCGACACAAGGTCAAGCATTGACAGTCAGCGCAGACAGTCGGACGCATATTATAACTATCTGAACAGTCAGGTAAAAATAAAGTGAGGTGAGAACATTGAGCGTAAACAGCGAAGAAAAAATTTACAACGACCTTATGAATGAAGTACCGAGTCAGACAGTGAGCGGTGACACTCAGCAGAGTGCCGCCACTCTTGCAGGTGCAGAATCAGCAGCGGCAAATCAAACAGGCGATTACAAAAGCACATACAGCGGCAAGTTAGATGATGCTATAAGTAACTATCTGACAGGCAGAGGCTTTGAATATGATCCTATGCAGGACAAGGCATATCAGCAGTACCGAAAAGAGTTTGCACAGAATGCCGCTATGGCACGAGATACGAGCCGTAATACCGCTAATCAGCTTGCAGGCGGTTACAATCCTACCTATTCCGATACAGTCGCAGACGAGGTTTACAATGACCGCATGGGAAATATAAGCGATGCAGAAAGTACATTTAAGGGGCTTGCACAACAGGACTATCAAGCAAAACAGGAGAAAAACGCAAATGTGCTTAACCTCTATAACACGCTTGAGGGGACAGACTACAGCCGTAATCGTGACAAAACAGGGGATTATAAAAACTACCTCAATCTTCTTGCAAGCAGGTACTCAACCGACAGACAGGCAGACACAAATCTTGACAGTGCAAAAAATGATATTTACTCCGCCAAACTTAACGGAGCACTTAATAATCTTTCAGGAGCAAGAGCGACTGAGAATCAGCGTTATCTTTATAATACCGTCAGTGCAAATCAAGCGGCACAAAACGCACAGGCTGAAAGAGAAAACGCTCAGAAGATTGAGTATGAAAAGAATAAGGCAGCTTATACTGCTTATGTTAAGGCTCAGACAGCGGCAGAAAAAGCAAAAGCAAAGGCTGAGAAAAATAAAGGCAAAACCGAAAATGCAAATGCTGTATTTGCTTCAATGGGCGTTACAAAAAATGATTTCAAAAAAGGCACGGGCAATAAAGAGGACGGAGCGTTATATAAAGAGGGCGGTGCAGTCAATTACACCGTGTATGCTCAAACATATATTGACGAAAAGTATCGTGAGGGCTATATCAACGATGACGAAAGAGATTATCTGTATAAGAAAATCGGCATAACAAGTGACGGAAGTAAGTATAACAGCGAACTTGCCGACAGCTTTGCAACAACAATGGGACTTGACAGACAGAAGAATAAGAAGTTCATTAGAGGCAGCATTATTCAGGGGCACAATATGGGACAGTTGAGTGCGGCAGATGTTGCATATCTCTCAGCGAAATACGGACTGTCACTTGACGATTGACGATTAAGGAGTAAAACAAACTATGGGTGAATTAAAAGATATAATCACAGGCAGGCAAAGCAGTAAGAAGTACCGCAAGGATAATTTTAGCAATTCAGGAGCAAGAAGCGGAGATTTTATAGGAAGAAATCTTGAACCTCAGCATAATTCTGAAATGACTATCCGTAAAATTGTCAGCGGTGAAACAGAAGATACTACCGGTAACAATGACACAGGGAAAACAAGCTCGAGAATGACGGTTAATGAAATGTTTAATATAATTAACCGAAAGAAAAACAGCAACAATACTTCTTCAAGTACAAGTTCAAATATAAAATCCTTTTTTAATGAAAATTTGAATAAGGCAAATAGTTCCGCAGAGAATTTGAAGGAAGCAATTAAAAACCCGAACAAGTCTTTGGATGATAGAGTTAAAGGACTTACACACATGTATAATGCGGCGGTTGCGACAGGTGACACCAAAACAGCCGAGAAAATGCAGAAAGAATATGACGAACTTGCCGACAGGGTTAATAAGCAGACGAAAATAAACCGACAGAATGTAGAAACCGCAGAAGCTGAAAACACAAAACTTGCAGAACAGGCAGAGAAAGAACAGAAGTATGCAGATAAATACAAAAACTCTACGCTTGAGCAGAGAAAAAATGCACGCATACACGCAACAACAGAAGAGCTTGACTGGCTTAACAAGCATATGTATGACAACTCATCAAGTAAGGAGTTGGAAGAATACAAAAAAGAACTGAGTAAAGAATACGAAAATCTGTATAACAGAGGAGCAACAGGTACAGATGAAAACAAAGAAGCAAGACGCAGAAATATTGAAGATGAACAGGATAAAATTGATACATACATCAATAGAGCTAAACTTTCTGAACAGAAAAAAAGAGAATATGACGATATAGTTGATAAGAATGTTATACTCAAAACTGTAATGCAGAAGTACTATGCTTTACAACACTATGATGACACCAAGCATATGCTTGCAAGTACAGGACACGATACTGACAGCATACAAAATCAGGTGACTCTTGATGATTATAACTACATTAACCAGTTGTCCGACAAAGAGCGTACACAGATTGAAAAGAATTTTAAGAATCTGAAAAAGGAAGGTTATGACACCGAATCATTATACAAATGGTATGAAAGAGAAAGAGATGCAGAAAAAGCAGCGGAAACTACAAGAATAAGTACAGAGTATGCAAATGAGCACCCTGTACTCGGTTCAATTGCAAGCGTAGGAGCAAGGCTCGGCGGTGCTGTTCCCGATGCAGTAAAATATATTTCAACCGACCTTGATAAAAAATATAATGGCGGTGACGGCTACATTAACCCCGAAGCAACCAATACCGCTATATCTGACGCTATGCGTGCAAAGGTATCCGAAAACATTAACAACGATTTCGGTTCATTTTTGTACAACACAGGAATGAGTATGGCTGACTTTGCCTCTTTGTTACCGCTTAATGCAGTTCCGGGCGGACAGGCACTGTCACTCGGCATTATGGGTACAAGTGCCGGTGTCGGTGCGGCGAATGATGTAATCAACAATGGCGGTACAATTGACAACGCAGTCAAGACAGGCATTGCGGCAGGCATTGCAGAAACACTTTTTGAAAAGGTTTCTCTTGAACAGCTTTCAGCATTTAAAGCCAGCGGAAAAAGTACATTTCGAGCTGCTGTCGGCAATGTGCTTAAAGGTGCATTTACTGAAGGCTCGGAAGAGGCCTTTACCGACCTTGCAAATAGGTTGACGGATGACGCAATAAACAAGGACCTATCTTCATACAACCTTTCAAAGAAAAATTATATGGAACAGGGAATGAGTGAGGCTGAGGCGGAGAATGCCGCAAGTTGGAATTTTTGGAAGCAGGTCGGTTTGGATTTTGCCGGCGGTGCAATATCGGGTGGTGTGCTGAACCTTGCTACAGCAGGAATTAATCTTGCAGGTGTCAAGATTGATATGGCGCAAAATAAAGAGAGCAACATACAGACCGGTAAGGCTGTTATGGCTGATGAAAACTTTGACCTTGATTTACTTATAAGACAGGGACTTGCAACCGAAAAAAACGACAAAGCATACAACTATGCTAAACATATGCTGAAACTCGTTGAAACCGAGGGCGAGGAAAAAATCAGTGCCGGAGATGTCGGCAACCTTATGTATCTTATCAACAGAGAGGTTGCAAGAAATCCTGAGCTTATAAATAAAATTGCTCAGGTTAAAAAACAGGGCACACAGGAGCAGAGTAATGTTCAAAGCGAACAGAACCCTACACAGCAGAACACGGCTCAGAACGGACAGCAGAACGCAGAACAGACACAGGGAAACACCGTAATTGACGCAACAAAAAAAGCCGATACAGAGGATATCGGCAAGATGTACGGTGTATATGCTTTTGGCAAGAAGCACCCAAACGGCATTATTGCAACGGACACTTCAACAGGCAAGGTCGTAAAGGTGGCACTCAAGAGCCTTGAAAGCTCAGCTAAAATCAATCGCAGTGACGAAGAAAATACACTTGTGTTCAACACAAATGACGGCAAACAGGTTAATGCGGACAGCATAACATTCTCTGACAGTCAGCTTGATACGATTGTTCACAGCGCAAATGAATTTGATACATACGGAGCAAGAAACTATATCTCCAACTTTGAAGAATGGAGAGAAAGTCCGCAGGCTCAAAAGATGACTGATGATGAAATGCTTTACAAATATAACAGGGCATATTCAGCCGCATACAGCTTTGGCAGAGAGGGTGTTAAACTTGATTCACTCAGAGAAACTTCTGAATATAAAATCCTTTACAATATTCTCGGTGAAAATATTGTAAGTCAGGCATTGAGCACAGGCAGAAGAGATGTTGATATTAACACTCAGCACCATGCAAACAGACTGACCGAGTTAATCAACCGCAACGGCAGAGCAGACACAAGCGGTGTAAGTGTGTATGCAGACAGCGGAACGGAGGTTTCACACATTTCGCAGGAGCTTATAGGCGCTCTCGGAAACCTTGCAAAAAAGACAGGACGAAACATTATTATCTCGGACCGCCTTGCAGACGGAGTGAACGGTGTTGCAAGAGACGGCAACATTATTTTAAGTTCAGAAATTTCAAGTCAGAAAATTCTTGCCACAGCTTTACACGAAGCCGGACATCTGATTAAGAAAACCAACCCGACCGAGTGGCGAACATTGAGTGACTTTGTGTCAGACTATCTTGTACGCAAGGGGGTTGACCTTAACAAGATGATTGACCGCACAATTGAGAGGTACGGCAACCGTTTGCAGGCTGATGAAAACGAAAACACAAGAGATGCCGCACTTGAAGAAATTGTATGCGATACACTTATGAGCATTGCTTCTGATGAAAAGGCCCTCAATATTGCCCTTGGTACAAAGCAGAACAAGGCTAAAATTGCAGCGGCAATTAAGTCATTGATTGCCAAGGTAAAGGATTGGCTCATCAACAAAAGCACAAACTACGGAGCGAAAGCCTTTGCCAAAGACATTGAAGCTCTTGAAAACCTTGCTCAAAGATTTTCAGAGGCGGCAGACACCGCAAAAGGAAATATCACCGAGCAGTCAGAGGTTCAGAATGGTGAGAAGATTGATGTTGAGAAATTCAGCGTTGCAGACGATATTGTAAATGAAGACGGAACTCATTACGGCAAAGGCGTAATTCTCGATACAAAAATCTTCAAAAATAAAAAGCCCCGTGATTGGGGCAAAATACTCAAAAAGTTTGTATATGATAATCTTGCAGGAAAACAGATAACAGTTTTTGACGAAAATAATAACGAAAGGATTATTGAGTTCGCAAGACTTAATGAAAGAGTAAAAAAAGACGGAGCAAATAATCCGCATAAGGTTATTGATAAACTTGCAAGAAAAACTGATAACAACAGCAGACTTGCTGTTGCACATGCTACAGAGATTGTTGAAGTTGCAAATTATGAAAATAGTAATGATGCACACTCACATCAATGGCTTGATGAAAATGGATGGGAATACAGAACCGCATACTTGATTGACAGAAAAGGTGAAATATACAAAGCAACGCTCAATATCGGTAAGAGCAAAGACGGCAGAAATATACTTTATGACATAAATAAAATAAGCAACATTGGGCACGGCGTCGTGTTCTCAAATGGTGTCGAAAAAATCGACACCAAGAGGAACTCGCTCATAAATCCCAATGTTGCTAAAACAAATGTATCACAGAACAGCAAGAATGTCAACGAAAAATTTTCTCTTGATGAAGATACAGATGAAAAAGCCGGTACAATACACGATACGCTGAAATATTCAATGGACGGAGAATACGATGATTGGCTTGTGAACGATGAGGGGAAAAGTGTTTTTGACGCTGTAAAGGACGAAAAGAACCCCGACAGGCGAATCAGCATTTTGTATCATTATGCCGGCAAAACCGCCGAACACGGAATGAGCGTGGGCAAGGATATACGAATCGGTCAATCAGGTATGCACCGTCTTGTATGTAATGTTTTGCAGGAATACGGAGTAAATCTTAACGGCAAAAACAAATCAAGGATTGAATCGTTTAAGTCAGTTGTAAACGACTTTGAAAATTCCGTTAAGAACGATACGCAGAGTTTTAACGATGCAATTGAGAGCCTTGCGGAAGAATGCAAAGAATATCTGAAAAAATCTTCCTTAATTGACAAAAAGCATTCCGAGTGGGCAAAGGATTTAAGCGACAGTCTGAAAGAGGTTACTCTTGTTATTCCGAAAGGTGACATTGATTTTATTAAGAGCGCCTACGGCAGTATTACAAACTTCCGTAAAGCACTTATGGGAAAAATCAAAATCAGAAGTACAAAGGGATATGCTCTCATCGAAAGTGTAAATGAGGGCAGTATTGAAGATGTCGGGCGAGGTGGAGATGAACGTGGACTCATGGCGGTTGCCTCGTGTGAGGTTTTGCGAAGTGACGACACTAACCTGTTCTCCTGACTC
>OQWM01000873.1_pt1 | contig 20265 bp, 18 predicted proteins | sample 1691531 | NCBI WGS metagenome assembly OQWM01 (sample SAMN03418257, study PRJEB22391) | human gut metagenome | biome: human-gut; feature: organic feature; material: feces | host: Homo sapiens | place: Tanzania | collected 2013-01
GCCGACAGATAAACACCTGCCGACAGCCTGCCTGTATATACATTTATCTTACTTCGTCACAAAAGAACGTACTTTCTGATATACACCATTCGCATCAAGGCCATATTTTTCCAGCAGCTGTACAGCCGGACCGGAAAGTGGTCTGGCTGGAAATGGAATTCAGGTAGTGCCATTGTTAGGCAGCTATGCAGTGGTAACTTTGCCGGAAAGTGAGATTGATAAGTATTCCCACAGAGCGAAGCGGAATGCGATGTCCGTGGTCAGCTCGGGCAGGGCGGCCAGGCGGGCCGCGCCATCCCGTGGCGTTTTCCAGTAATAGGGGGTCATGGCGAACAGCGCCTCCAGCTGCCCGGCAGGCACCGTGATGCTGTCGGAGACTTCCCGCTCTCCGATGGCTTCAAAGCCCGGATACTCCACTTCCTGCACCGGGTTCTTGTAAGGCTTTTCGTAGAGGACGGCCTTCATCTGGAAGAGATGCTCTGCACCCGGCACGGCGTAGATGAGCCGTCCGCCGGGGCGCAGGACGCGGAGAAACTCCTCCTGCGCGAAGGGCGAGAAGCAGTTGAGCAGCACATCCGCCCAGCCTGTGCGCACCGGCTGATGGAAACTGGACGCCACGGCGTACCGGGCCGAGGGCAGGGCCTTCGCAGCCAGACGCACGGCTGGCTTTGCGATGTCAAAACCGGCCAATTCCAGCGGGAGGCCCGCCTCTTCGAACTGCTTTGCGATGCACCGGTCATACCAGCCCTCGCCGCAGCCTGCGTCCAGCAGGTGCAGCGGGGCGTCCTTCGCAGCGGGCACGCCGTGGGCAAGGCACAGCTCCCCCAGCGCCTGCCCAAAGATGCCGTAGTATCCGGCGTTCAGGAAGGCGCGGCGGGCGGCTACCATCTCCTTGCTGTCCCCCGGGGCTTTGGTGCGCATACTCTGCACCGGCAAAAGATGCCAGTAGCCCTCCCGGGCGCGGTCAAAACAGTGGCCTTTTTCACATTTCAGGTCAGTTTCCCCTTGCAGCGCACCGCCGCACAGGGGGCACTGCCACGGGGCAAAGGCTTCGTTCCGGCTCATACTTCTTCGCTGTGATCCTCAATGGGTGCAGTAGCACCGCCGTGGGCGTCCATATACTCCTCAAAGCTGGTATACTTCTGCTGGGGCGGGCGGCGGCTGATGAGCATCAGCCCCGGGTCCTCGTCCCGGGCGGCGGCATTGCGGCCGCGGCGGGCAGGCTCGGCCTTGGCAGCGCGGGGTGCGCTGCCGGTGCGGTTCTGGCTGCCGACATTGCCGCGCTCATTGCGGGCAGGGCGGGCGTTATTATTCTGGGCCGCAGGGCGGGCATTGCGCTGCTCACCCCGCTCATTGCGGTCATTGCGGCGGCTGCCGCTGCGGTTCGCGTTCTGGTTATTCTGGGGCTCCTGTGCGCTGCGGATGACAGGTGCTGCCGGGGCGGCAGGAGTCTTGCGTGCCGGGCGCAGCGGAGTGGCCTCCGGGGCGCTGACAAAATGGGGGTCGAACTTGGGCTGGGCGTTGCTGCCCCGGGCGGGGGCGGCATTCTCGCGGCGGGCGCGGGGCGCTTCCGCCTCCTTGGGGGCGTTTGCGCCCCGGTTGTTGGCGCGGCGGTCGTTGCGGGGGCCGCGCTTTGCGTTGCTGTCTTGCATCAGTGTTTCCTCTTTTTTCGGTTTTGCAGGCACCACGTTCTTTGCGGCCTTCGGCTCCTGCTTCGGCGCGGGCGCAGCTGCCTTTGCAGCTTTTGCGGGCACAGTTTCGGCCTGTTTTTTCGGCGCTTCGGCCGGTTTTTCTGCTTCAGGGCGGGGCTTTTTGCCGCGCACGGGCAGCACCGGGCGCACCGGGGCGGGCACGCCGTCCCACGGATGGCCGGATACCACCGGGATCTTGCGGCGGTTCAGCTTTTCAATGCCTGCCAGATATTCCTGCTCCTCCGGGGCGCAGAAGCTGACGGCGGTGCCGTCCGCACCGGCGCGGGCGGTGCGCCCGATGCGGTGCACATAGGTCTCCGGCACCTCGGGCAGGTCGTAGTTGAACACATGGGAAAGCTCGCTGATATCAATGCCGCGTGCGGCGATATCGGTGGCCACCAGTACCCGGGTCTTGCCGGACTTGAAATCCTCCAGCGCGGTCACGCGGGCGGTCTGGCTCTTGTTGCCGTGGATGGCGGCGGCGGGGATGCCCTGCTTGGTCAGGTCTTTTGCGATCTTATCCGCGCCGTGCTTGGTGCGGCTGAACACCAGTGCGTTGACCACCGGCGGCTGCAAATTTTTGATGAGCCACGGCAGCAAAAGCTTTTTGTTGCCCTTTTCCACATAGTAAAGGCTCTGCTGGATGCGGTCCACGGTGCTGGACACCGGGTCCACCTTGACAAAGGCGGGGTCATGCAGGATGCCGGCAGCCAACTGCTCGATCTCGGCGGGCATGGTGGCGCTGAACATCAGGTTCTGGCGCTGGGCGGGCAGCTTTGCAATGACCTTTTTCACGTCATGGACAAAGCCCATGTCCAGCATCCGGTCGGCCTCGTCTAGCACAAAAATTTCCAAAGCGGACAGGTCGATAAAGCCCTGCCCGATCAGGTCATTCAGCCGTCCCGGACAGGCGATGAGGATGTCCACGCCCTTTTTCAGCGCTTCCACCTGCGGTGCCTGTCCCACGCCGCCAAAGATGACGGTGCTGCGCAGCTTCAGGTGCTTGCCGTAGGCTTCAAAGCTTTCGCCGATCTGCAAAGCCAGCTCCCGGGTGGGGGTCAAAATCAGGGCGCGGACAGCGCCCTTGCGGCGGGGCGCATTTGCGGTGAGCCGGTCCAGCATGGGCAGCGCAAAAGCCGCCGTCTTGCCGGTACCGGTCTGGGCACAGCCCATCAGATCCCGGCCAGCCAGCACCGGCGGGATGGCCGCTGCCTGAATGGGCGAGGGGGTCTCGTAGCCCGCTTCCTGCACAGCACGCAGCAGCGGGGCGGACAGATTCAGTTCTTTAAATGTCATGGTTCTCCTATTATTCTGTGATCTTCCGGCACTCGATGTAGTAGCGCTTTTCCTCCGCGTGTCCCATGCTGAAGGTCTTGCGGGGCAGCACGCCGCCCATCACAACGCCGCGGAACAGATCGCTCTTGGCAAAGGGCGGCATTAAAAACGCCACGGCGCCCTGCTTGCACAAAGCGCGCACAGCCGGTTCGTCATGCACATAGTCCACCTTTGCCTCCGGGTGGCGTGCCATATAATCCGAAATAAAATCGTCGATGGTGCCCACGGTCAGCGGCTCGGTGGGATCCTCAAAGCTGAGCACATTGGCCATGTGGGGGCCCGCCAGCGTAAAGGGCTGCTTTTTGCTGTCGCCAAAGCAGCAGCCTGCCATGTTGGCATCGCTCCATGTGATCAGGGCCAGCAGCACGGTGGCGCAGTCCACGTTGAACAGTACCCGGTGGATGGGCTCGATCTCAATAGCCGGGGAGTGCACGTTGCACACCTCTGCCAGACACCAGCGGGCGGGGTGGTTCTCTACCTGCTCCGGGGTCAGGGTCTTTTTCAGCTCCTCCCAGCAGGCCTTTGCGGTAGCCAGCGAGTGGTTGCCGTCGCCCACCGCCAGCGTCAGCGGGTCGCGGCGGGTGGCATCGGGGTATTTCTTGTCAAATTCTTCCTGACTGCCCAGCACGGTCAGGGCATTTTCGATCTGCGCGATGAGGGCGGGGTCCTCCACCGCCCAGCCTGCCACATGACCGCCGCCCAGCATCAGCTCGCCCTCGTATACCTTGGGCAGGCTGTCCTTGTGGGCGGCAATGGGCTCGATGAGGGTGCAGTCCGGGTCATCCGCCAGCATCATGATGTGGGGCGTTTCCAGCGCAGCACCGGTGCGCACCTTCATGCGGGGCGGGATGCGGCTTTCCACCGTGCACTCACTGGGGCGCACCGCGCATTTTTCGCCACGGCGGTAGCTGTAAGCTTCCAAGTCCACACGCCCCACAAGGCCCTGCCGCACCCGGCCGCTCTGCTCGGTGCGCTCCACATAGATAAAGCCGTCCACCGCCCGGGTGAGCACATTTTGGGCGTAATCCTGCATGGTGGCGTGGATCTTTTCCACCCGCGCATCGGCGTCTCCGTCCTCCAGATACACCTCCGGCAGGATCAGGTTCAGGGTACTGGGCGCACCCGCAGCGGTCTCTTCTGCCCGCTGCCAGTAGCTGCGGTCGCTGGTAAACTGGTCACAGGCGATGCAGCCCCACTGTTCCAGCGGCACCTGCTCCGAAGGCAGCAGGATGTGTGCGGGTGCAAAACAGGTAGTCGGTTTCATAGTCGTTTCCTCCCCTCTCTAAAAGCCGCTTTTCAGCGGAATGCTGCGGTGTCGTGCACCACAACGTGCTGCACACCGGCGTCGGCAGCGGCCTGCTCCAGCGCAGCGCGGCTGTCCGCATCCAGTGCGGTGCTGCTGGTGACCAGCAGATTTTCCATACCAAGGGACACGCCGGTGGTGCCAAGGGCATCGGTGGCGGCGGTGCACAGTGCGTCCGGGTAGCTGACCCACAGGGTCACGCTGCCCGCAAAGCGGGTCTGCCATGCGGCGATATCCGCAGTCAGCTGGGCGGCGCGTCCCTCTCGGCTCTTGCCGCCGGAAGCGCCGAAGTCCTGCTTGCGGGTGATGATGTTGGGGAACTGTACACCGGTAAGCACCACCTGCTCGTAGCCCATGCCCTGCACCTCTTCAATGAGGTCGCCGATATACTGCACCGCACTTGCGGCAAAGGGGTTCATCCACGCCTTGCCGCCCTTGGTTGCGCTGACATTATCCAGCCAGAGGCTGTTTCCATCGTAGTGCACGCCCATGCTGCGGTCGGTGTATACCGACACCGGGTCGGTAAAGGCGGCAAGCTGTGCCGCCGGGATGATGCCCTCCTCCCGCAGGATGGCGGCGATGCTGGCCGCATCCACCGGGTTTTCGGTGATGCTCTGGGCGGCAGCTGCCACCCCGGAAGCGTAGTACACCGTGCCAGCGGCGTCCTTCAGGGTGACAAGGGCGTAGTCTGCGCCCTGCTGCTTCAGCTGCCGGGCGGCGGCGCGGATGGCGGCTTCATCGGTCAGGGCGGTCACATCCAGCTCTGCCCAGCTGCCGCCGGTGATGGCCTTGCCGTCCAGCGGCTTTTCCTCCTCCGGCTCCGGCTCAGACGCTGCCTGCGAAGCGGCGGCGCTGCTTGCCGCCGCAGAGGAAGCAGCTGCCTCTGCGCGGGAAGCGCTTTCGGCCTCCAAATCCCGGTCCTTGACCACGGTATACCATGTGTGGGTAGCCCAATCCAGCACATGGGGTGCGGCAAACCATGCTGCTGCCAGCACTGCCGCTACCAGCACCGCAATGCCGATGCCGCGCTTGATGCGCATTTCCCGGCTGTAAAAGCTGCGGCTATAATGCTTGACCTTCTGACGTTTATTCTTAGCCATGGTATCCTTTCCTCCCTGTCTGCGTTACAGGATGACGGAATGTCCGGTAAAGCCATAGATCGCCAGCGCCAGCACACCGATATACACCAGCGTGATGGGCAGGCCGCGGAATGCGCTGGGGATTGCCCTGCTGCGCAGGCGGTGGCGTGCCTCAGTGACCAGCAGCACCGCCAGCACATAGCCAATGCCGCTGCCAAGACCAAAGCCAAGGCTCTGGCCAAGGGTAAAACTCTGGGTGCGCTCCACCAGCACCGTGCCCAGCACGCCGCTGTTCAGCGCAGCCAGCGGCACGATGCGCAGCAACTGGGCGCGGCGGGGCAGGCTGTGCAGCAGCCACAGCACCAGATGCTCCGCCAGACACACTACGGCGATGCTGGCGATATACACCAGCGGGCGCAGCTGGGCGCGGTTATCCAGCGGGGCAATGAACCCGCCGGCAATGAAAGCCACAGGCGCCACCAGCATCTGCGTGATGCACAGCATCATGCCGAACAACGCGCTGCTGGTGCGGTCGTCCCCCACCAGCTGCACCATGCGGGACACGCCCAGTGCGCGGGTAAAGACAGCGTTCTGTGCAAAAATAGCCAGCAGTGCATAGCTGAAAAACACTGCCGAGGTGCTTACAACTTCCTTCACGGTTCGCGGTCCACCTCCTTCTGGTAGTGCACGGTCAGGGTATCCCGCGCTTCTTTTTGCAGATATTCCTTGCGCTTTGCGGCAGCAGCGCGCCAGATGGCACACAGAATGCCCAGCACGATAAAGCCGCCCGTAGGCATCTTAGCCAGCGGCAGCAACGCCCAGCGCCCCACAGGGGTGCCGAACACGGTGCCAAGACTGAGCCATTCGCGCACGATGCCCACCACGAGCAGCAGCAGCGCGTAGCCCACGGTGATGCGCACGCCCTTGGAAACGGCCTTATGCACCGTCTCCTGCACGCGGCCGAAGCGGTAGGTCAGAAGCGGCTCCACCACCAGCATGGGCAGGTAGATGCCAAGGTTCAGCAGACCCGTGCCGAACACAAAATTCAGGATGGGGTACGCCGCCAGATACACCACAGCGGCGCTGGCCGCGTACAAAAGTGCGCGCAGCAGCAGTTTTTTTTGCAACTCCTCAGGAGCAGGCTCCTCGTCCCACAGGGGCACAAGGCGGCTGAGCAGGCAGGCCAGCACGCGGGAGGGCACGAGCAGCAGCACCACCGCCGCCGCCAGCATCAGGCTGTTCTGTCCGGTGGTGGCCACGACCACCAGCGGTGCCAGACCCATGCCCTGCATGACCACCGGGTTATTCAGGAACACGCGGTCATGATGGGCAAACTTTTCGGGGTCTTGCAAAATCAGTTCCGCAGTACGCTTTTTCATTCCGCAGCCTCCTTTCGTTCGGACGGCAGACGGCGCAGCAGGCGGTACAGCTGCTCCTCGGTGCGGTCAATCAGCGCGGACACGCTGTTAACGGCCAGCAGCGCAAAGCAGACGCCGGTCTCGTACACGCCGAAATAGCGGAAGCCCATGGTGGCTGCGCCCACCAGTGCGCCATACAGGATGCGCCCAAGTCGGTGATGGGCACAGGTGTAGGGCTCATTGAGCAGGAACACTGCACAGAACAGCATTGCACCGGTGTGCAGCTCATCCCGGATGCACTGCAAGCGGGGCAGCAGGCTGCTGAAGATGGCGCTGTCCTCCAGACCCACCTGCCGCGGGAAGAAGAAGGCGATGAGTCCGCAGGTAATGAGAAAACTTGCCGCTGCACCGATGTGCACGTCCTTTTGGGTCCACAGCACAAGGCCGCAGGCCAGAATGACCAGCGCCGCGCCGGTGCCCATGGGGGCGGCAAACTCGCCCAGCGCGATGGCAAGGGAGTTCAGGTTCAGGATGCCGCCGCTGCGCAGGGTATCCTCGATGGTGCTGCTCACCGGAACAGCAGAGGCGTTCCACAGGGGCAGCGGCGTATAGGGCTGCGGGTAGCGCACCACCTGCTCCGGCCACGATACCGCCGCCACAGCATAGCCCACGGCAGCGGGGTTGAAGGGGTAGCTGCCGTAGCCGCCAAAGACCTCCTTGCCGATCAGGACGCCCGCCAGCACTGCCACCACCAGCACATAGATGTCCACGGTGGCGGGCATGAGCAGGGCGATGATCAGGCTGAAACTCTCGTTGGAGAGATCTTTATTGGTGTACACCCGATGGCGCAGCAGCGCCACCAGACGGTCGCACAGGTTGCCGGTAAGCAGGGCGACGCCGCACAGCAGCAGCGGACGCGCCCCGTAGAAATAGCAGGCCATGCACAGCAGCGGCACGCACAGCCAGAAAACGTGCCTATAGTACCGCCCGGTCTTTTGCAGCTGCCGCTCCTGCTCTTGGATCAAAGCTTCATCCATATACAGCCCTCCTTACAGGCTGGCCAGTGCGCCCACAGCCGCAGCGGGGTCGGCAGCGCCGAACACGGCACTGCCCGCCACCAGCACGTCGGCGCCGGCTTCCACGCACAGGGGTGCGGTGGCGGCATCCACGCCGCCGTCCACCTCCAGCAGGTAGGAAAGGCCGCGTGCTTCCCGCTCCGCCTTGAGCCAGCGGAGCTTGTCCAGCGCCGAGGGCATGAACTTCTGCCCGCCAAAGCCGGGCTCCACGCTCATCACCAGCACCAGATCCAGCTGATCCAGCCACGGTGCCAGCGCTTCGGCCGGGGTGCCGGGCTTGATGGTCAGCCCCACCTTGCAGCCCAGCGCACGCACGGCATCAATGGTGGCCTGGATATCATCCTCGCACTCCAGATGGAAGTTATATAGGGTAGCACCGGCCTTGATGAAAGGCTCGGCGTATTGCAGCGGGTGGCTGATCATCAGATGCACGTCGTAAAAGGCATCCGGCAGCGCCTTGTGCAGGCTTTTGAGCACCGGCACGCCAAAGCTGATGTTGGGCACAAAATGCCCGTCCATCACGTCGTAGTGCAGCATCTGTGCGCCGGCATCCAGCACCATGCGGCAGTCTGCACCCAGCTTGCCAAAATCAGCAGAAAGAATAGAAGGACTTACGATGGCCATAATATTTCATTACGCTCCGTTATTTTTAGCAGTTTTTATCCCATGCGTCGCGCGTTTTGCGGGCTTTTCCCGCCCGGAGAACACGCGGGCATGGTTATCTTTTAGTTTACATGAAAACGGCCAAAAAATCAAACCCGCAGCCGTTTTTTTCACCGAAAAGTCGTAAATAGCGCAAAATGTCCATAAGGCGGGCTGCGCCCTCTCAGTCACCTTCGGTGACAGCTCTCCCAAAGGGAGAGCCAAGAGCACTGCCGGAAGGTTTGCCGCCGCCACGGAAGGCGTCCCCTTGGGGGAGCTGGCTGCGAACGCAGTGAGCAGACTGAGGGGGTACCCCGTTGTGCACTCTCAATCCTCTCCCTGCACCGCCGACAACAGCGGCGGCGCGGAGCTGCCGTGCAGCTTGCGGGCGAGGTAGTTCTGGGTGATCTTCACCACCGTGCCGGACAGCGCCACCACGCCGATGAGGTTTGGCAGCATCATCAGGCCGTTGAAGGTGTCGGAAAGCGTCCATGCAAGGTCCAGCCGCATCACCGCGCCCAGCGGCATCAGCGCCACGAACAGCACCCGGTAAAATGCCCCTGCCCCCGCGCCGAAGAGATACTCCACGGCCTTGCAGCCGTAGCAGCTCCAGCCAAGGGTGGTGGAATAGGCGAACAGCAGGATGCACACCGCAATGAGCTTTGACCCCAGCGTGCCGAAAACGGCGTCAAAGGCCTGCCCCACCAGTGCGCTGCCCGCCGCCCCGGCGGCGATGCGGCCGGTGTCCAAATCCACAAAGCCGGAGGTCAGCACCACCAGCGCCGTCAGGGTGCAAACCACCATGGTGTCTGCAAGTACCTCAAAAATGCCCCACATGCCCTGCTGCACCGGCTCCTTTACGTTGGAGACCGCGTGTACCATCACCGAGGAGCCAAGCCCGGCTTCATTAGAAAAAGCACCTCGCTTGAAGCCCCATGTGACCGCCCGGGACAGCCCGTAGCCTACGATGCCCCCGCCGGCGGCGCGCAGCCCGAACGCGCCCTTCAGGATAGCGGCAAGCGCCGCCGGAACGGCGGTGATGTGCACCCCTACCACGGTGAGCGCACCCACGATGTACAGCAGCGCCATGGCGGGGACAAGCCTTTCCGCCACGGCAGCCACCCGCTTGAGCCCGCCCAGCAAGATCACCGCCGACACTGCCGCCAGCACCGCGCCGGTGACGGCTTCCGGCACGCCAAAGGCCGCTTTCAGATTGCCCGCGATGGAATTGAGCTGGCTCAGGTTGCCGATGCCAAAGCTTGCCAGCGCGCAGAACGCGGCAAACAGCACCGCAAGCACCCGCCCCGGCTTGCCGCCAAGGCCGTCCCGCAGGTAGTACATCGGCCCGCCGCGCCAGCCGCCCGCCGGGTCTTTGCGGCGGTAGTAGATGCCCAGCACGTTCTCGGCGTAGCTGGTCATCATGCCCAGCAGCGCCATGACCCACATCCAGAACACCGCTCCCGCCCCGCCGGAGAGGATGGCGGTAGCCACCCCCACAAGGTTGCCGGTGCCGATGGTGGACGCCAGCGCGGTGCACAGGCTCTGGAACTGGCTGATGGCCTGTTCCTCGCGGGCGGTATGGGCGGTGACGCTTCGGTCGGTCAGGATGGCGCCGAGGGTGTGCCGCATCCAGTAGCCCCACCGCCGCAGCTGAAAGCCTCCGGTGCGCACCGTCAGCAGCAGCCCGGTGCCGAAGAGCAGCCCCAGCCCCACCGGCCCCCACACGATGCCGTTCACGGCCTCGATTCCCCGCATGAAACCCTCCGGCATCCTGTGACCCTCCTTTGATGGTGAAATGCGGCAAGCCCTCTCAGGCGCTCCCGCGCCAGCTCCCCCGAAGGGGGAGCCAAGCCATAAAGTTCATCGCTAAAGTATTGGGTATAATGAGAAAGTTTTCGGCAGTGCTCTTGGCTCTCCCTTTGGGAGAGCTGGCAAGCCCGATAGGGCTTGACTGAGAGGGCGCACGCCGTTGACCTCAGTGCTAAAGTATCAAACGCAATGAAAAACTTTCCCTCCATGCCAAAGGCTCCCTCCCAGAGGGAGCTGTCAAAGCCGTCAGGCTTTGACTGAGGGAGTTCCCTTGCCATCCTATGCAGCGCCATTACTCCTCATGCGGTGCGGAGGGCTTTTCGGGGTCGGGTGCGGGAAGGGGTTCCAGCGTCAGCCAGAAGTCCTCCTGTTCCTCGCGGTCTTTTTCGTTGGTTTTATCCGTTTTATCCATACAGCATCCCTGCCTTTCTGCATAAAGGGTCGCCCGGTGGGTCATGCTTTATGCACAAAAAGGAGGAAAGAGCTATGAAACACGCAAAATGCAGCGGCTGGCGTCCCTTCTGGGCGGCGCTGTGCGCCGCCCTGCTGGTGCTGCTGCCGCTGGTGGGCGGCACGGTGCTGCTCAGCCGCGCCCAGCTGCGCAGCAGTCTGCGGCAGGCCGCAAAAAGCCAGAGCGGGGTGCCCATCCGACTGCCCAAGGCCACAGACCAGTGCACCGTGCTGCTGTGCGTGGCAGACGAGACTCCGGGCTTTGTGCTGGCCTACCTGAACGCCGGGCAGAACTGCATCCATCTGCTGGCGGTGCCCGCCGCGCTGGAAGTGCCCTTTGGGGGCAAAAATGTCCCCCTTGCGGACTGTTACGCAGCCGCAGGGCCCGCCCGCTGCCGGGAGGCGCTGGGCGAGGTATTCGCCCTGCCGGAGGATACCGACTATCTTGCCATCGCCCCGGCGGTGCTGACAAAGCTGGCGGCGCGGTACGGCGCGGTGCGGGTGGGCTTTACCGGAGCGCTCACCCCGGAGCAGCTGACGCAGTACGGCAAAGGCACCGGGGTGCAGGGCATCTCCGCTGCCGACGCCCACAGCTTTTTGGCGGCACTGGATGCCGACACTTCTCTTTCGCCCCGGCGCAGCGCCGCCGCCCGGGCGGCGGTGTGGGATGCCTTTTTCCGGCAGACGCTGGAGCTGCTGCCCACCACCCTGCCGCAGGGTCTGCGGGAGGTGAGCAGCAGCCTGCTGACCAGCCTGACCGCCGTAGACCTTGCAACGTTGGAGCGCACACTGGAATTTTTAGCCACCAGCACCGAGCTGGTGGACATCACCGCCGATGCCCTGCTCGGGGACTGGTCGGGCGGGCACTATACAGTGTCCGATGCCTCCCGGGCGGCGGTGCAGAGCTTTTTCAACCTCTCCCCGGCGGCGGCACAGTCCGCGTCCGGCAGCGAGCCGTAACCCAGCACCAGTGTCCCGGCTGCAGAGTGTGCCGTGCCGGTCAGGTCGTAGTCACTCAGCAGGGAACAGCGCACCCCGTACTGCCGGGCAGCCGCCCGCAGGGCGGCGTCCGGCGGCGGGTCTTTCAGCTGCGCCAGCAGATGCAGCCCGGTGTGCAGCCCCGCAAGGGTCAGCTCCTCCGGTGCAAAGGAAGTACGCAGCGCCGCCGCCAGCGCATCCCGCCGAGCCTTGTAGGCGGTGCGCTCCCGCGCTAAGTGCCGGGTAAAATAGCCCCCGGTGATGAAGCGTGCCAGCGTCTGCTGCTCAAACCGCCCCACCGTGCCGGAGTACAGCCGGTATTTTTCCTGCCATGCGCCCAGCAGCTGCCGGGGCAGCACCATGTAGGCGATGCGGATGCCCGGGGCAAGGCTGCGGGAGCAGGTGGACAGGTACACCACCGGGCCGTCTGCGCCCGCCATGCCCTGCAAACTGGGCAGCGGGCGGGTGTCGAAACGGAACTCGGAGTCGTAGTCGTCCTCTATGATGTACCGCCGCCCCGGGGCGCGGGCGGCCCAGTGCAGAAGCTCCGCCCGGCGTCCGGCGGGCATGGTGACCCCGGTGGGGAACTGGTGGCTGGGGGTGACGTAGCACACCGCCGCATCGCTGGCGGAAAGGGCGGTCAGCGACAGCCCGTCCGCGTCCACCGGCAGGCAGCGGCAGGGCACACCGTTGTTTTCCAGCACCTGCCGGGCGCGGGGGTAGCCGGGGGTCTCCACGGCGGCGGGGCCGGGCAGAAGCGGGGCCAGCAGCCCCAGCAGATATTCCAGCCCTGCGCCCACCACCAGCTGTTCCGGGTCGCACTGCACGCCCCGGTACTCGGCCAGATACCCTGCCAGCGCCTGCCGCAGGGCGGCATCGCCCCGGGCATCTCCGGGGGTGAGCAGTTCCGGCGCGGAGTAGAGCAGCTCCTTTTGCAGCCGCGCCCATGTGCGGAAGGGGAACAGCCCCGGGTCCACGCCCCGGGTGGACAGGTCGAACTGCACCGGCGGGGCAGCATCGGCGGGGGGCGCTGCTACCGGCGCAGAGGGCGCGGCGGGCGGCTGCGTCCCCTGCGGCAGGGCAAGATACTCCTGCACCGTGAAGCCGCTGCGCTCCCGGGCGGTCAGGTAGCCTTCTGCCGCCAGCATCTGGTAGGCGGTGTCCACCGTGTTCACCGACACCGACAGCTCCGCCGCCAGCCGCCGCTTGCCGGGCATCCGGGTGCCCGCCGTCAGGGTGCCTGCCCGCATCTCGGCGGCAAGGCTGCGGTAGAGCTGCTCGTACAGCGGCACCGCCGAAGCCGGGTCCAGCGCGGTGGTCAGATGTACCATAGAATGTCCCTCCTATCTGGGCATTGCGTCAAACTGACCCCATAAAAAAACTTTATTCTGGGTATTTTCATAGGGTCAGTTCTGCGTATAATAGGAGCATACCCGCCGAACACCCAAATGTCAAGTAGTTTTGTGGGGTTATCGGCGTGATTGGAGGGAAAGTATCATGTCTACTACTGCAATGTGGCTGCTGCTGGCAGTCGTCGTTATCCTGATCCTGTTTTTCAGTGTGCTGTACAAGCGCCGCTTTACGGTGCACGAGCTGGCGCTTACCGGTGTGATGGCTGCGCTGAGCCTTGTGGCCTACCTGTTCTTCCGCATCCCGTTCTACGGCGGCTCTTCGTTCCATCTGGGCAACACCTTTACCGCCCTGACGGCGCTGCTGCTGGACGGCGTGTCCGGCGGTCTGGCGGGTGCCATCGGTCTGGCACTGGCAGATATCCTTGCCGGTGACCCGGGCTACGCCATTACCACCTTCGTGCTCAAGTTCATCATCGGCATCACCTGCGGTGCCGTGGCACATAAGGTGTTCAAGCTGCGGGATCAGGATCGTCACAGCGCCGGGTATCTGGTCAAGGTGATCGTCTCTGCGGGTTCCGGCTTGCTTTTGAACGTGTTCACCGACCCCTTCCTTGGCTACTTCCGCAACGTGTACATCTTTGGTCAGGACTACACCGTGGCACAGGCACTGACCAAGATCGCCGGCGGCGTCACCTTTGTAAACAGCGTGGCTTCCACCGCCTGCGCCGTGGTGCTGTATCTGGCACTGCGCCCTGCACTGGAGCGTGCAAAGCTGCTTTCCAAGGGCGAGAACAAAGCTGCCTGAACAGTAAAAAAGGGACTCTGAAACGCTTGCGGGCGTTTCAGAGTCCCTTTTTTATTACCGTTTGCCGCTGCGGAAGTGCTTTGCGGCGTCCCGCCCGGCGGCAAGGCCGCTGCCGAACGCCCAGTGCAGGTTGAAGCCGCCACAGCTTCCGGCGCAGTCCAGCGTTTCGCCCACGAAGTACAGCCCCGGACAGCCTTTGAACTGGAAGGTGGGCTCTACCTCGGTCAGGGCAAGCCCGCCGCCGGTGGTCTGCGCCTGTCGCCAGCCGCAGGGGGTAAGCCCCTCGAACCGCCAGTGCTTGGCGGTGCGGGCAAGCTTCTGCCAGCTGCCTGCGGGCAAGGCGCGGGGGGCGGTGTCCGGCAGGGCGGCAGCAGCCCAGACCGCGCGGCCCAGCTTGCCGTGCAAAAGCCCCAGCCAGAACGCCGCCGCCGTGTCCTCGGCAAGCAGCGGCGCACGCGCCGCAAACAGGGCGGCAAGCTCGGCCTCCGGCACAGCGGGGAAGAGGTCCAGCTCCACCGCCGGGTGCTTCGGGCTGCGCCCGGGGGCAAGCAGGCCGGACAGCTGCATGATGCAGATGCCGGAAAGCCCATAGTCGGTAAACTGCACCTCGCCCACCTCTTCTGCCAGCACTCGGCCGCCGTCCAGCAGACGGGCGGCGGCCTTGGCGCGGATGCCCGCAAGGCTCTTGTTCGGCTTTGCGCATTGCAGGGCGGTCAGGCAGGGGTAAAGGGGGCGCATCTGCCCGCCGCAGTCGGCGGCAAAGCGGGTGCCGAAGCCGTCTGTGCCGAACTGCGGCCCGGCAGCACCGCCCATGGCGCAGATGACGGCATCTGCCCGCAGGCTTTCCATATCGCCCTCGGGGTTTGCAAATTGTACGGCGTAGCCGCCCTTGCTCTGCCGCAGGGTGCTTACCGTGCAGCCGGTGCGCAGCTGTACGGTGTGCCGCTGCAAATGCAGCTCCAGCAGCGCCAGCACGTCTGCCGCCTGATTGGAATAGGGGTACACCCGCCCGGCTTCATCGGTGCGGGTGTACAGCCCCAGCTGCTCGAACCACGCCAGCGGCGCGGCGGCGTCCACCGCCGCCAGCAAAGGCCGCAGCGCGGCGGGGTCGGCAGTGAAATATTTTTCCGGCGCGATGGCGGTGTTGTCCAGATTGCAGCGGCCGTTGCCGGTAGCCAGCAGCTTTTTGCCCACCTTGGGGTTGCGCTCCAGCACCGTGACGCGGGCAGCGGGCGCGGCCTGTGCAGCCGCCAGCGCAGCGGCCAGTCCGGCGGCACCGCCGCCCAGAATAAGGATGTGTGCCATGCGGACACCTGCTTTCTTTGGGTTTATTCCTATTTATTGTAGCAGAACCCCGCCCGGAACGCAATGCGGCGGGCAAAGCAAAAAATGCGATGCCGGTATAATTTGCCGCCGCTGACAGATACTACATACAAAGGAAACCAAAAGGAGGACACTATAAATGAAAGCAACCGGTATCGTGCGCCGCATCGACGAGCTTGGCAGGGTGGTGATCCCCAAGGAGATCCGCCGCACCCAGCGCATCCGGCGGGGAGACCCGCTGGAGATCTTTACCACCGGCGACGGGGAAGTGATCTTTAAAAAGTATTCGCCCATGGGCGAGGTGAACACCCTTGCCGCCCAGCTGGCGGAGGTGCTCAGCCGACAGTTTGCACTGACCGCCTTTGTGTGCGACAGGGACCGCATTCTGGCGGTCAGCGGCAGCGGGCGGCGGGAGCTGACCGACCGCAGCATCAGCCAGCCGCTGGAAAAGCTGATGGAAGCCCGCAAGCCCTACCAGAGCCCCGGCAACCCGGAAAAGACCCTGCTGCCCTGCGAGGGCGCACCCCGGGTGCTGCTGTGCGCCGCGCCGGTGCTGGCGGGCGGGGACGTGACCGGCGCGGTGGGGCTGTTGACCGAGGACCGCGCCGCCTGCCCGGAGGACGCCCAGTGCAAGGCGGTGGCGGTGGCAGCGGCCTTTCTGGCAAAGCAGATGGAGGAGTAAGGCGGGACGATCTGGAATGCGCGCCGCGCTGCTTTGCGCATAAACAGCGGAAAGAATATTTTTATTGGTAGTTCCGAAACGCCTGCGGGCGTTTCGGAACTACTTTTTCACGGGGGAACCCCTTCCGTCACGGCTTACGCCGTGCCACCTTCCCCAAGGGGACGGCTTTTGCTGTGGAGGGAAAGTTTACGGCATAGCCATAAGGCGCCCCCCTTGGGGGAGCTGGCGCCGCAGGCGCCTGAGGGGGTCACACCCCCTTTATGACAGAATTATGAATCTTTATAAACATTTTTGCAAAGGGCTTGACAGCAGGGCAAAAACGATTATAATGGTCTTAGCACTCAGGAACAAGGAGTGCTAAACAAACAAAAGCGATACAAAAAGGAGGCAGGCGCTATGACGATGGATGCACGCAAGCAACGGGTCTTGCAGGCGATCGTGGCGCTGTATGGCCTTGAGGGCGAGCCGGTGGGCAGCAGCGTGCTGGCAAACTACTTTGACATGGCAGTGTCCAGCGCAACGCTGCGCAACGAGATGGCGGCGCTGACAAAGCTGGGCCTGCTGGAGCAGCCCCACACCAGCGCGGGGCGTGTGCCCAGCGCCAAGGGCTACCGGTATTATCTGGACAATCTGCTTACCGACAATCAGCCGCTGGACCGCGTTACCCGCGCCCGGGTGGATGCGGTGTTCGCCAGCCTTGATCACGAGCCGGAAAAGCTGGCTCAGGGCGCTGCCAAGGCGCTGGCCGCCATCAGCGGCTGCACCGCCGCCGTCAGCACCCCCTGCGCCGAGGATCTGTGCATCGCCCATTACGAGGTGGTGCAGGTGGGCCGCAGCGCAGCCGCTGTGCTGGCTGTGACCACCGCCGGTTACGTCCGCACCCGGGTGGCGCGGGTACGCACCGGGCTTTCCCGGGAAAATGCAGCCGCCCTTGCGGCGCTGCTCAACCGCAACCTTACCTTTGTGGCACCGGTGGATCTTTCCACCCGGATGCTCAGCGAGCTGTGCAGCCAGATCGCACCGGAACTTGTGCCGGTGGTCAGCGCCGCAGCCGCAATTCTGCAGGACAGCGTAAAGCCCCATGTATTTCTGGGCGGCGAGCAGTACCTGCTGGACTGGCCGCAGCTGGACGGCCGGGTGGGTGATATCCTTACCCTGCTGAACGACGAGGAACAGGCCGCAAGCCTGATCGCACCCCCGGAAAACCGCAGCGAAAGCGTGCTGCTGGGCGAGGATCTGGAACCGCAGATCCCCGGGCTGTGCATCGTGAGCGACCGGTATCTGGTAGGCGGCGGGCTGTGGGGCTCCATTGCCCTGATCGGCCCCACCCGGATGCCCTTCCAGAAGCTGATGCCCCTGCTGCATGAGTTTGCAGACCAGCTGGGCGAGGGCATGAGCGGCAAACGAAAAGACACCCCGCAGGCTGCCGTACCGCGGCGGACTGTGATCTATAAGGAGGATCTGGAATGAGCGAAGAAGCAAAGAACACGGTGCCCGAGACCGAGCAGCCGGAAACTGCCCCCGAGGAAAAGACCGCTGCCGCAGCGCCCGAACAGGCTGCTGCCGAAGCTGCCGCTGCCGAAGAGGACAAGAAGAAGGACGGCGGCTGGTTCAACAAGAAGGCCCGGGAGATGGAAGCCGTTAAGGCTAAGCTGGATGCAGCGGAAAAGAACGCCGCACAGGCCAAGGATCAGCTGCTGCGTATGGCTGCCGAGTACGACAACTACCGCAAGCGCTCCACCCGCGAAGCCGACCAGAAGTTCAGCGACGGTGTTTCCCACGCAGTGGAAAAAATCATCCCCATTCTGGATACGCTGGATATGGCAGCCAACGCCCCCACCACCGACGAGAACTACAAAAAGGGCGTGGTCATGACGCTGGATAAGGCGGCAAAGGCACTGGAAGCCCTCCATGTGGAGGAGATCGAGGTGCTGGGCAAGCCCTTTGACCCCAACTTTATGAATGCTGTGCAGCAGATCCCCGCCCCGGACGGGCAGGAGAGCGGCACGGTGGTCACCGTTTTCCAGAAGGGTTACAAGCTGGGTGACAAGATCATCCGCCATGCAACCGTTGTGGTGGCCGAATAAACAAGCCGAACCTCCCGCAAGGGAGTTTGCAATAACATCCGCTTGACATCATCATAAGCATCATATAAACAAGATTTGTTCTTTCGAGAGGAGACTTCATTATGAGTAAGATCATTGGTATCGACCTTGGTACTACCAACAGCTGCGTGGCTGTTATGGAGGGCGGCGAGCCTGTTGTTATCGCCAACTCTGAGGGCGCCCGCACCACCCCGTCCGTTGTCGGCTTCACCAAGACCGGCGACCGTCTGGTAGGTCAGGTTGCAAAGCGTCAGGCTATCACCAACCCCGACAACACTGTTTCTTCCATCAAGCGTCAGATGGGCACCGACCACAAGGTGACCCTGAACGGCAAGGAGTACACTCCCCAGCAGGTCAGCGCTATGATCCTGCAGAAGCTGAAGGCTGACGCCGAGGCTTATCTGGGCGAGACCGTCACCGAGGCTGTCATCACTGTGCCTGCCTACTTCAACGACAGCCAGCGTCAGGCAACCAAGGACGCAGGCACCATTGCCGGCCTGAATGTCCGCCGTATCATCAACGAGCCCACCGCAGCTGCTCTGGCTTACGGTGTGGATAAGGAAGACGACCAGAAGATCATGGTCTACGATCTGGGCGGCGGCACCTTCGATGTGTCCATCATCGAGATGGGCGACGGCGTTACCGAGGTTCTGGCCACCAACGGCGATACCCATCTGGGCGGCGATGACTTCGACCAGCGCATCATCGACTGGATGGCAGATGCCTTCCAGACCGAGAACGGCATCGACCTGCGCAAGGACAAGATGGCTGCACAGCGTTTGAAGGAAGCTGCCGAGAAGGCTAAGATCGAGCTGTCCAGCGCAATGAGCAGCCAGATCAACCTGCCCTTCATCACCGCCGATGCTACCGGCCCCAAGCACTTGGATATGACCCTGACCCGCGCAAAGTTCAACGAGCTGACCGCTGATCTGGTCGATCGCACCATGACCCCCGTGCGCAAGGCTCTGCAGGATGCAGGTCTGCGCGCTTCCGACCTGAAGAAGGTCCTGATGGTCGGTGGTTCCACCCGTATCCCCGCTGTCTACGATGCAGTGAAGAAGGAACTGAACTGCGAGCCCTTCAAGGGCATCAACCCCGATGAGTGCGTGGCTGTCGGTGCTGCTATTCAGGGCGGCGTTCTGAACGGCGAGAAGAAGGGGCTGCTGCTGCTGGATGTCACCCCGCTGAGCCTCGGCATTGAGACGCTGGGCGGCGTGTGCACCAAGATCATCGACCGCAACACCACCATCCCCACCCACAAGAGTCAGGTGTTCTCCACCGCAGCCGACAACCAGCCCTCTGTTGAGGTCAACGTGCTGCAGGGCGAGCGTGAGTTTGCCCGCGACAACAAGAGTCTGGGTGTGTTCCATCTGGACGGCATTGCTCCGGCTCCCCGTGGCGTGCCTCAGATCGAAGTCACCTTCGATATCGATGCCAACGGCATCGTGAAGGTCAGCGCCAAGGATCTGGGCACCGGCAAGGAGCAGAACATCACCATCACCGCTTCTACCAATATGTCCAAGGAGGACATCGACAAGGCTGTGAAGGAAGCTGAGCAGTTTGCTGCCGACGATAAGAAGAAGCGTGAAGAGGTCGATATCCGCAACGGTGCCGACCAGATGGTGTTCCAGACCGAGAAGATGCTGAAAGAGAACGGCGATAAGCTGCCCGCAGACGTGAAGAGCGATGCCGAGGCAAAGCTGAATGACCTGCGGACCGCTGTCCAGTCCGGCAACGTGGACGACATCAAGGCAAAGCAGGAAGCCCTGAGCCAGGTGTTCGAGAAGATGTATCAGGCAGCCGCTGCCGCACAGCAGGCCGCCGGTGCACAGCCCGGTGCTGACGCAGGCGCAGCCAATGCAAAGCCCAACGATGACGGCGTTGTGGATGCCGACTTCAAGGAAGTCTAAGTCTGACACAAAGCGCTGTGTCCGGCCAAACCGGCGGGCACACGCGCAATAGAGCAAAAGCCGCTCCGGTTTAGACCGGAGCGGCTCTTGCTGGTTTATAGAGTGAGGAACCGACCGGGGCGTTACCCGGGGAGGGCGTTCCCGGAGAGGTGAGTGGATATGGCACAGGAAAAGCGTGATTATTACGAAGTGCTGGGGGTATCCAAGGGCGCAAGCGATGCCGAGATCAAAAAGGCATACCGCAAGCTTGCCATGAAGTACCACCCGGACTATAACCCCGGCGATAAGGACGCCGAGGCAAAGTTCAAGGAAATCAACGAGGCAAACGAGGTGCTTTCGGACCCGAAAAAGCGCCAGCTGTACGACC
>OQWM01000875.1_pt1 | contig 20260 bp, 14 predicted proteins | sample 1691531 | NCBI WGS metagenome assembly OQWM01 (sample SAMN03418257, study PRJEB22391) | human gut metagenome | biome: human-gut; feature: organic feature; material: feces | host: Homo sapiens | place: Tanzania | collected 2013-01
TCTCCTGTTTTTATGCATAGGATATTCACAGCGTAATTGTATAAAAATACAATTAACAAACCATTCAAGAGAACCCTCAAGATACGGACAAACCTAATCCCCAAATGTTTTTTTCAATGTATACTTACAACATTTCATCGAAAATGCTTGTGTATCTCAAGTATTTTATAGAATTTTGTATAAGAGTCGTGCATACGCTGACTGAATATTAATGGAACAAGCACCACTAACATATTATAAATCAGCGGAGTGCAGAACTTCAGAAAGAAAAGATTATCATTTAAAAGATTTCCGTATTCGGATAATATTTATAATACGACTATGAAGATAGGATTATTTGTACCCTGCTATGTGGACGCACTCTACCCGGAGGCTGGTGTTGCCACTTACAAGCTGCTTAAGCATTACGGGCTTGACGTGGGTTATCCAGAACGACAGACTTGCTGCGGACAGCCGATGGCAAATGCCGGATTCCAAGATAAGTCGATGAAGGTAATAGAGAGTTTCGACGAACTGTTCAAGGACTACGACTACATCGTGGCTCCGTCCGCCTCATGCGCTGCATACGTGAAAGTGTATTATCCCAAGATTCTGAAGGGCAAGCACGAGTGTGTCTCCTCCAAGAAGATTATGGATATTGTGGAGTTCCTCCACGACGTGCTGAAGGTGAAGGAGGTGCCGGGAAAGTTTCCACACTCCGTGAGTGTGCATAACAGCTGCCACGGAGTGAGAGAATTGAACCTGTCGTCGCCCTCGGAATGCAACGTCAAGCCATTCAACAAGATTATCGACCTGCTGCAGCTTGTCGACGGCATCACCATCCATGAGCCGGAGCGGAAGGACGAGTGCTGCGGCTTCGGCGGCATGTTCTCCATCGAAGAGCCCGACGTTTCCACCCGTATGGGAGAGGACAAGATAAAGAGGCACATCGCCACCGGGGCGGAATACGTGACGGGGCCCGACTCCTCATGCCTCATGCACATGGCTGGCATCGCCAAGAAAGAGAAGATGCCTATCAAATTCATCCACGTTGTCCAGATTTTAGCCGCAGGATTATGAGCACAGAACATTCAAAGAGAGCCGCCCGCTTTATTGCGGATGCAGAGAAGACCAGCTGGCACGACGCTACCTTCTGGTCAGTAAGAGAGAAGCGCGACAAGATGGCACAGGAACTGCCGGAGTGGGAAGACCTGCGCGAACAGGCTTCGCAAATAAAGAAGCACACCATCACCCATCTGGCAGACTATCTCGAGCAGTTTTCCGACTGCCTGGAGAGCCGCGGAGTGAAGGTGCATTGGGCGAAGGATGCCGCGGAGTTCAACGAGACGGTGCTTTCCATTCTGCAGAGCCACGGTGTGAAGAAGATGGTGAAGTCGAAGTCCATGCTCACCGAAGAGTGCGAGATGAACCCCTATCTGGAGCAGCACGGCATCGATGTGGTGGAGACCGACCTTGGTGAACGCATCATCCAGCTCCTGGATCAGAAGCCGAGCCATATCGTGATGCCTGCCATCCATCTCAAACGGGAGGAAGTGGGCAGAATGTTTGAGGAAAAAGGAATATCGAAAGAAAAAGGAAACTACGACCCTACATATCTCACCCGTTGCGCCCGTTTGCATCTGCGCGACCAGTTCATGCAGGCAGGAGCCGGCATGACGGGATGCAACTTCGGTGTGGCAGCCACCGGCGACTGTGTGGTATGCACGAACGAGGGCAATGCCGACATGACCACCTCTATGCCTAAGCTGCATATCGTGGCTATGGGCATCGAGAAACTGGTGCCCGACTACAAGTCGCTTGCCGTCTTCCAGCGCTTGCTTTGCCGCAGCGCCACAGGACAGCCCACCACAGCCTTCACATCCCATTTCCGCCAGGCACGTCCCGGAGCAGAGATGCACGTAGTGCTCGTGGACAACGGCAGGAGCGACATGTTCGCCGACAGCGACCATTGGCAGACGCTGAAGTGCATGCGGTGTGGAGCCTGCATGAACACCTGTCCCGTATACCGCCGTTCGGGAGGCTACAGCTATACGTATTTCATTCCGGGTCCTGTAGGAGTGAACCTCGGTATGCTCCGCGACCCGAAGAAATACAGCGATAATGTGTCGGCATGCACCCTTTGTCTGTCTTGCGACAATGTGTGCCCGTCAAAAGTAGGTCCGGGGTCTCAGATATATGTATGGCGACAGAGCCTGGAGAAATTGGGAAAAGCCGACAAGCTGAAGAAGGCGATGTCGGCAGGCATGGAGTATCTGTTCGACCGTCCTGCCCTCTACACCACGGCACTCAGATTCGCTCCGCTTGCCAACTACGTGCCCGACTGCTGCACCCATTTCGGTAATATCAACGCATGGGGCATCGGCCATGCCATGCCTGAATTCGCCAAGAAATCATTCCATGAACTGTGGAAGGAAGGCAAGGTGAAGTAAAAGAAGGATTCATTTGAAAGAAAGTATGAAGAAAGAAGATTTTTTGAATAAGTTGCGCCAGAACACGCACTTTCAATACGATATGCCAAAGGAGGAGATAAAAGGCATCGAATACAAAGACACCTTTGGACAGTTCGTCAGGATGACCGAGACGGTAGGCGGCCATGTCATCAACGATGTCCGGAAGGATGCCGACCTCAACGAACTGGTGCGCAGAGCCTATCCAGATGCTAAGGTATTCTGCTCTAATCTAAAGGGAATAACGCTGGAGGGACTGAAAGGCGGCAATGATTCCCTAACCTTAGAACTTCGTAATCCGGATACCGTGGCAGAGGCAAACGACCTGAACGGCACCGATGTAGCCATTGTGCAAGGCACAGTGGGAGTTGCCGAGAACGGCTGTATATGGATTCCGCAGACGATGAAGGAGAAAGCATTGCTTTTCATCTCCGAGTATCTTGTAATAGTGCTCGACAGGAAGAACATCGTCAACAACATGCACGATGCCTATGACCGCATCGGGATGGATGACCGGTACAACTTCGGCACGTTCATCAGCGGACCCTCGAAGACTGCCGACATAGAGCAGGCTCTTGTCATTGGAGCACAGGCAGCACGCGGAGTTACCGTTGTGCTGGTGGATGAATAGTGGTTTTGCCACCATATTATAGTCGAACAACCACTTCTCACTATCAATGCTCTCGGTCTCTGCCGTCAGGGATAGCGCCACCACTTCCAAATCCGAAAACTTGTGAACAAATATGAATAAGTTGGATATGCTATTGCTTCCTGAAAATACGCTTTATTCTGCTAAATGTGCTAAATATTGATAGATTTAGCTGAATATACTGCATTTTTTTATATCTTTGCAGTCTAAACATTTACACTTGAAGGATATGATTATCGGTAGAAAAAAAGAAATAGCCCAGTTGCGGGATGCCTATGATTCAGAATATTCTGAGTTTGTGGCTGTATATGGTAGAAGACGTGTAGGTAAGACATTTCTTGTTAGAGAAGCATTTAACTACAAATTTACCTTTCAACATGCGGGTTTGGCCAAATCAAATATGCGGAAGCAACTCATAGCATGGAAGTCATCATTGGCTGATGCTGGACATAAAGTAGGAGCTGCTCCTAAGAGTTGGATTGAGGCATTCGACATGTTGAAGGATTTGATTCGCAACTCAACAGAATTGAAGAAAATCATCTTCATTGACGAGATGCCTTGGATGGACACGAAACGTTCAGAATTCATTCCAGCCCTTGAATATTTTTGGAATGGATGGGCAAGTGGTCGGAAGGATATACTTCTGATTATCTGTGGCAGTGCTACCAGTTGGATTATAAATAAGGTTATAAAGAATCATGGTGGTCTGCATAATCGTGTAACGCATAAAGTTCATTTGAAACAGTTTACCCTTAATGAATGCCAACAATATGCAGACAACCTAATGTTGGGTATGACCCAACGTCAAATTTTGGAGTGTTACATGATTATGGGTGGTGTGCCATTTTATTGGTCGCTCTTAAACAGACGACTCAGTCTTGCTCAGAACATTGACTCTATCTTTTTTGATGAAGATGCTGCTCTGAAAGGTGAATTTGATGAGTTGTATTCATCTCTATTTCGTGAACCAGAATCGTATATCACCATAGTAACTACCCTTGGCAAAAAAAAAGCGGGTATGACCCGAGAGGAACTTGCACGTGATGGAAATCTTCAAGAGAACGGCAAGTTGACACAGGCTTTGGAAGATTTGGAATATTGTGGTTTTATTAGAAAATATCGCCAGTATGGAAAGAAGTTAAAAGGTACGATATTCCAGCTTACCGACTTTTACACTCTTTTCTATTTTAAGTACATACAGAACAACGAACGCGGAGATCATCAGTTCTGGTCAAAGAGTTTGAATTCTCCTATGCATAGCACATGGTGTGGATTGGCTTTCGAAAGAGTGTGTTTGCTTCATGTCGATCAGATAAAGTCTGCCTTGAGTATTGGCGGAGTTCAAAGCAGCGAAGCCTCATGGGTGTCAACGAAGAATAAAACAGACAATGTATCTATTAGAGGTGCTCAGATTGATTTGTTGATTGACCGTAACGATGACGTGATAGATGTTTGTGAGATGAAATATTATGCTGACGAGTTCGTTATGGACGAAAACGAAGCAAACAGAATCAATAACCGCATATTGCGTTTGCGGGAAGAAACTGGTACGGACAAGGCTATTCATGTTGTGCTTGTTACAACGAAAGGATTAAAGAGAAATGCTTATTCTGATGTAATCCAAGCGGTTGTTACTGTGTCTGATTTGTTTAGGCAGAATTAAGTATTGCACTAAATTAATTCCGCCAACAGGTATCCATAATGAAAATGTTGGCTTTATGGTGGTTGTGTCAACCGTCATAAAACCAACATTCTTTTTATTCATCCGATTTGTTTTCTTTACTATTATCCCAAATCGGTCATTAAGCTATCTGTCTTATCAGTTGCCGTTGAAGAACACATAGAGGGCAATCATAACCACAGCAAGAGCAGCCCACGCAATGATGACACTCTTGCTCGGTTTCTCGTTGACAGCCACGATGACATGCTTCTCGTTTGCCTTCTTGTCGTAGATGCTCACGAAGAACATCATCACTATCAGCGCCACGAAGATGTAGAACGAGAGGAGCATGAAATGCACAGCCTCGGAGAAGCCCGGTATCACCCAGAGATAGAGAATGCCCGTGCCGATGCTGAACACGGTACCGAAAGTGAGCGTCAGGTTGGCGGCAAGCGTGGTGCAACGCTTGAAGAATACACCCATCAGGAATACTGCCGCCATCGGCGGAGCGATGAAACTGAGCACAGACTGGAACACATTGAAGAGATCCATGCCTTTTATACCGTCTACGGCAACCGTTATTACGATGGAAACCAATGCTCCAAGCACAGTCACGATGCGTCCCGTCTTGCGGATTTCATCCTGTGTAGCCTTCGGACGGATGTTCTTCACATATATATCCATGGTGAACACCGTGCTCAAGGCATTCAGGGCAGAGCCGATAGTGCTTATCAGAGCCGCTGTAAGCACGGCAAGCACCAATCCTACCATACCGGCAGGGAAAAGCTCGTAGACGAGCTTTAAATAGGCATCATCGGCATTTACCTGCACGTTGCCGAAGAACCCAGTCTTGACCATAGCGAAGCAAACCACACCGGGAAGGATATAGATTGCCACATCGAGTATCTTCAGCCAGCCTGTGAAGTTCGCGCCTTTCTGTCCCTCGCTGAGACTTCTTGCGGCAAGCACCGGCTGCACCATCGACTGGTCGGTACACCAGAACCATACTCCCATGACAGGATAGCCAAGGATGATAGGCAGCCAAGGATAGCCAGGGTCGCTGTTGGGCTGGAACAGGTTCCAGTAGTTTGACGGCACGATATCCGGGTTTGCGAGTATCGACACACCCTGCGAGAAGGAGTCGCCGCCGAGCTTCCATATTCCGACTACGGTGAGCGTTGCCGACACGAGGATGAGCAACACCATCTGATAGACATTGGTGTAGGCAACAGCCTTCAGTCCGCCGAGCATAGTGAAGAATGCTGATATGGCAAGCAGCAGCAATGCCGACAGCCACATCGGCATGCCGAACACCTGCCGGATGATGATGCCACCGGCAAAGAGCGTCAGCGCAAGCCATGAGATAAGTATCGTTACGATGGTATACCACGCAAGGATATTACGTGTGGAGTCGCCAAAGCGCAGTCCCATAAACTCCGGGAGCGTGGAAATTCCTGTGCCAAGATAGCGCGGTGCGAACACAAAGGCAAGCAGGGCGATGAACACGAAGGCATACCAGGCATAGTTGCCCGATACCACGCCGCAAGAGAAGCCGGCACTTGCCGAGGCGATAAGCATCGACGGTCCGACATTTGTTCCCCACATAGAGAAACCGATATGATGCCAACGCAGAGAACGGCTGGCAAGAAACATATTGCCGCTTTTCTTTGCCTTTGAACTTGCCCACATGCCAATGACAATGAGCACCACAAAGTAAGCGACAAGGATTATCCAATCAAGTGCATCAAGATTTTGAGTATTCATAGGTTTTGTAGTTTTAAACCCACCCGGCTCCCGTCGGGGATAGCAAGGGTGGGTCTTATTGTTTTATTCGTTTTATTTCCTATCTGTATTTGTCTTATTTTCCCATCAGTTCCTTGGCTACGGCAACGGCAGAGTTTGCGTTGTCGCTATAGCCGTCGGCACCGATTTCGTCAGCGAAGTTTTGTGTTACGGGAGCACCACCAACCATCACTTTCACGTTCTGGCGTATTCCGGCATCTTCAAGAGCCTGGATAACATCTTTCATATATGTCATGGTGGTTGTAAGCAGCGCACTCATGCAGAGTATGTCGGCATTATAGTCTTTTACAGCCTCAACGAACTTGTCGCTCGGCACATCGATACCGATATTCTTCACCTCGAAGCCGCAGCCTTCAAGCATTGAGGCAACGAGATTCTTGCCGATGTCGTGCAAGTCGCCCTTTACCGTTCCAATAACGATACGTCCCAGCGTTGTGGAAGCCTGTCCGGCAAGCAGCGGTTTCAGTATCTCAAGAGCCGCCTTCATGGCACGTCCTGCCATCAGCAGCTGCGGCACGAAAGCCTTACCGTCCTGGAAGTTCTGTCCCACCTGGCTCATGGCACGTATCATCTGTCCGTTGATGATGTCCTGTGGCGCCACGCCTTCATCAAGAGCACGCTTGGTGGCATCAGCAGCCTTGTCGCCCTTTCCGGCGAGGATGGCTTCAAAGACTTCCTCTGCGGCATTGCCCTCCGGCTTGGATGTGGCTACAGGGGCAGCATCGTGGTCGATACCGCAGGAGCATTTCTCTTCTTTTACAGGAGCAGCAGAGCTTATAGGAGTGTTAGAAATACCATGCTCACTTGAAGCTCTATGAACACATGAAGCCGCAGAGCTTCCAGAACCACAAACTCTTACCGTTCCTCCCTCACCAGGATAGTGAGGAGTAATGAACAATCCTTCTATCGGCTGCACGAGCTTTGCTATCTCACGGATATGCAAATCGTCAGTACCGCAGCATCCGCCAACCACGTTCAGCAGATGAGCCTCAACGATTGGCCATACCTCAGCCTGCATCATCTTTGGCGTGTCGAGGTAGTGACCGTGTTCGTCCGGCAATCCCGCATTCGGGAACATACTTATATAATAGTCGGTCTCGGCAGCCATACGCTGGATGATAGGTGCCATCTTGGCGGCATTGAGCGAACAGTTCAGTCCTACGGAGAACACGCTGTCGTCGTTAAGACTCTTTACAAAGTCCACTACCGACTGTCCGAGCATGTTGTGTCCATCCTCGCTTGCCACAGTAAAGCTCAGCATTATAGGCAGACGGAAGCCTTTCTTCAACATCACTTCCTTGCAGCACCGCAAGGCAACCTTGGCATTCTCGATGTCGAATATTGTCTCTATAAGCACGGCATCCACGCCGCCATCTATCAAAGCCTCTATCTGCTCATAGTAGGCATCATGAAGAATCTTCTCGTTGAACTCCGCACTCTCCCCGATAGACAGGGTCTTGCTTGTAGGACCTACGCCACCAAGCACATAACGAGGCTTACGCGGATTCATCAAGGTATAGGCATCAGCCTCCTTCCTTGCCAGTCGGGCAGCTTCAAGGTTTATCTCCCTTGCATAGTTCTGCAGATGCTTGTCGGCAAGCGAGATGCGCTGTGCATTGAACGTATTTGTGGTGATGAGGTCTGAACCAGCCTCAAGGAAGCGGCGGTACATACTTGTAACGACCTCCGGATAAGTAAGAGCAAGCAGGTCGTTTGCTCCACGAACCTCCCCGTCAAAGTCTTTGAATCTCTCCCCACGGAACTCCTCTTCGGTGAGCTTATACTGCTGGATGGTGGTTCCTGTAGCACCGTCGAGAACGAATATCCTCTCCTTTGCCACGGCATCCATCGACGGTCTGCCGAGGGTTGTAGCCTTGAGAGGCAGGGCTTTCATCTTGTCATCAGCGGCAGAAGCGGCATTGGCATCCTCGCTTTCTATCTTGTCGATGATAGCCATCACCTCCTCGTCGGGTGTCATGGTCTTGTTGATACGGATAGTGTTGTCGTCCTCTTTCGGCTCGTCGGCACTCTCCTGGTATTCCTCTACTATACGCATAGCCTTCTCCACCTCGTCTTCGTTGTGGAAATCCATCTCCAAATGCACACCATTACCACCGATGTTGTCGAGCAACGGACGCAGTTCGTCGAGTGTAACCCAGCAAGCCATGATGCTTTTTCCTCCTGCAAGAATCTTCTTGTAGAGGTCATACCACTTAGGTGAGCCGCCCTGCGGTTCGCCGACTCCCGGTGTCCACTGTATAGCGTTCAGTTCTTCAATCTCAAGCAAAGCGGGCAGATGGTGCATTGCCCCCACGCCGTCGAGATGATATAGGGTATAGTCTATCTTCTGACACTGCTCACGGATAAACGGCTGTACGAAGCGACGGTAATCCTCCACGCTGATCATTGTAGAGATGTCGCTCTGCAGCTTTGTCATCTTTCCCGGTGCCCATGAAGAGAAATAGCAGAACGCCATTTCGTCACCCTCGCGGATGATGTCGTACAGTTCGTCGAACACCTTGAAATAGATATCGTTTATCTGCTGCATCTGTCGCTCCAGCACTTCCGGCTGCATCACGGTATCGAGCAGCACCTTGTCGGTGCCTTTCATTGCAGCGAGTACATCCATGCCTTCCATCAGGTCGGGCATTCCCACATAGTAGTTGCCGGCAGCTTTCTTCTTGCAGGCACGCAGCAAGTCCTTGTGCAACTGCCAGTTCTTGTTTGCCGGGTCGTTGATGTCGAACTTTATGTCGTCGGTATAGTTAGGGTTCGGATGAATCCATATAGTATCCTCTCCTCCTTCAAACACGCCGCCGAGTATTGCTGCAAGCGAACCGGGACCAAGCTGCGTGTTGGCAACCGGCAGCATGTCAGCCTTCATGGAACTGTGTGCCACATACCAGTCGAGATATTCGGCACGCCATTCCGGGTCGAACCACTTCTGGTCGAGCGATTTCGGAGCCGGTGGCATCAGTACGTCGGCATGGGGCTTCACACCCTCCTGGAAGTGCTCCCACATATTGAGCACTATGCCTTTATGGTTCCACCAGTCTATATAATGTTTCTTTGTTTCTTCTAAATTGGGTTTCCACATGATGTTTCTTTTTTTATGTTATAGGATGAATCGGGAGTTCTGAGAGGACTGCAAGCTACTGGAGCTTTAAGAAGTCATGTCAGAACCGCCCGAGTTGCCCTTAGAATGTTATTCCCTTGAAATTGTCGTCGATGATAATGTTCTCCACCTTGCTCATGTCCATGTCGTCGGTGCTGTCTACATCCTCCGGATAAACAGGGATTACGGCACCCTTGCGCACAAACACCGGCATACGGTCGAGCGGTGTCTCTATGTCCTTCAGCCATTTGCCGCCGTCGCTTACCGAGAAGCGGTCGCCGGTGAAGAACTCTACCCATTCTCCTTCCGGCAGATAGATGTCGCGACAGTTGTCGCTGCTCATCACCGGAGCCACAAGGAAGTCATCACCGAAGTAATACTCATCGTCGATGTGCCAGCAGTTGTTGTCTTCCGGATGGTGGAAGATAAGTGCCTGCACGATGGTTGATCCGCTGTGTGTTGCCTTCTCGCTCTCTCTTAATATATAAGGTATAAGCTTATAGCGCAGCTTCCACCAGCGCTTCACCATCGGTGCGATATTCGGATAGTGCCAAGGCTCACGCTTGTTGGTGCCGTGATAGCGGATATGTGAGGAGAATACACCAAACTGCGTCCAGCGCATATACACATCATCCTGCACCACGGAGTTCATGAAGTTAGGCAAAGTATGGAATCCCGGCACGTCGTGGCTCCAGAAGGCAAAGCCAGAGAGTCCGAAATGCAGTCCGCCACGCAGCGAACCGGCAAGTCCATCCCACGAGCTGCAAGAGTCGCCACCCCAGTGCAAAGGATAGCGCTGACAACCAGCCCATGCGGCACGTGCCCACACAATACCGTCGCCAGTCACGTCTTTTGTTATCTCGTATGCCGCCTTCTGATAGAGCAAGGCATAGAGGTTGTTGAGAAGTTCCGGCGACATATTCTCGTATTCGGCATCCATGTGGATATTCTCGCCGAAGTCGGTCTTTATACACTTCACTCCCATATCGAGCAGTCTCTTCAGCAAGCCCTTATACCACTCCGTGGCTTTCTCGCTCGTGAAGTCGATGGTTCCGGCATAGTCGAGGGCGGAGAAATTGGAGCCTTCGGAATCCTGCTGCTTGGTGAGCTTGCAGATATAGTTGTTCTTGCGTGCCTCGTCTATCTGCTCTGCATCCTCTGCTACATACGGCAGCTGCCACAACGACACCTTGAAGCCCTTCTTCAACAAGTCCTGCACGAACTTCTTCGGGTCGGGGAAGCGCTCCTCGTTGAACTTCCATTCGCAGAGCCAGTCGGTCTTGAACCATCCCGTGTCGAGATGGATAACGTCGCATGGATAATGCTCCTTGCGCAGACGGTCGCAGATGCCGTTCACCTCATCGGCACTGAAATATGTCATACGGCTCATCCATACGCCGAAGCTCCACAGCGGCGGCATCGACGGATAGCCTGTGAGGTCGCGGTAGCCACGGAGTATCTCTTCCACCGTGTCGCCACCTATGATGAAGGCATCGATGAGTGCCTGATCGCTCATGAACTCAACGGAGCGCGTTGATACGCCGGCTAACGACAGCTTGCTGTGGGCTGTGGTATGATAGAACACGCCATACATGCGGCTTGACAGATAGAACGGTATGTTCTTATACGTACGACGGTTGTTCACTCCCTGTCCGTCCTGGTTCTTCAGGAAGAAGGTCTGTCCGCTCAGATCCATCTTCTCGAAGCGTTCACCCGTACCGGCGAAACACTCGTTCAGCTTGCATTCGAACGATAGTGTGGCACGGTCGTTCTTGCCCTCCGTCTTGCAGTAGCCCAATGGCAGCGCATCATAGCGTGGTGGCGAGAAATGGTCGTAGGCAGCCAGTCTTACCTCATGCTTGCCATCCGGGAAGAGACGCAGGTCGAGTGTCTCCTGGGGGTCTGGCAACAGCTCGCTCCATCTGTCGAGCACCGGCTGCTGCATGTTTATTACGGCACGGCACACGCCGCCATTGTCGGTTATAACCCACTGGTCGTCTTTCAGCTCGGCATGCAACGGTGAGCGCTTTACTCTTGCGCTCATCTGCAGCATCTCCGACGTATCGGAAGGCTGCTCGCAGTCAAAGCCCATGAACAGTCGGATTATTCCCGGTTCATACTGTCTGATTATCAACGTATGTGTTTCTTGCGCCACATTGGTGTCGGGAGCCATATCGTTTGCCAACACCTGCTTCTGGAAAGGCACGGTGACAAGGATATCTCCGTCTTTCTCCACTACGGCAGTCGGCTTGTATGCCTTCCACAAAGACTCGTTCTTCTTCAGCTCCTGGTCGAAATCCATGAAGTCGAAGAGATGATAGTTTGTTGGTTTCATAAGTGCATTATTTTTTGTTTTCCTGTTTCTTCAGTCCTGCTTTTTCTTTTATCCTCCTGTCCACCTTCGGTCCGTTACCCTTGATGACCATCTTTGGTCCGGGCTGGTTGTAGCCGAAGAGCTCCTTCGGACACCAGTTGTCGGTAACGGTGTATCCGTCGGTCGCCTCATCGAAGTATATATAGAAGGCTCTCTCGTTTGTGGCGTACGGTGCCTCGCAGAGATCTTCTATCCTATTATATCTTATCTCGGAATTTGGCTGATACGACAGGGTGTATATTCCGCCCACATCATAAAGCTGTCTGCCAAAGTCATGAACGTAGTTTGCTATTATCCGGTTGTTGCACATCCCGCTTTCCCGTGGTGTCCACCCCCACCCTACGCAGATGCCGGAGTAGTTGACATGGTGCACCTCGTTGTTGCTGATGTTGATATTGCTGACATAGCCGGCTCCTATTCCCACGCAGCCCCAGTCTTCATTGGTGGCGTCGCAGACCTCATTGTCTGAGATTGTGATGTTGTCGCACAGGTCTCCTGCTACTGCCGGCTTGTATGGCACATGGGTCTCGAAGCCTCCATCCGGGAAATGTCCTATGAGCATGGCGTTGCCGCCGATATCCGTAAAGCGGCTTCCGCTGACGGTTGAACGGCTTACGGCGGTTTCATAGTCGAGTGCCGTGGCTCCGAGGTGCTCGAAGCGGCACTTCCGGAAGTCTATTCCCAGGGCATGACGCACCGTTATCGCCGCCTCCGGACGGGCTATCCAAGCCTGGTTTTCAAGAGAGGCTTTCTCCGGCAGTCCCGGTTCGGGGAGCTTATAGGCGTCAATCATACGGAAGCCGCCCTGCAACGTGACAAGTCCTTCGGTCAACGGTCTTGTCCATGCGGCATGAGAGAATGTGATGTTTCTGAATTGTATGTCGTGAACGGTGCGCTCTCTTGTACCGTCTACGGTCAGCAGATTCTCAAGCACCGGCACTATGGCTTCTGCCTTCGCCATGTCTTCATCCTCTCTCGGCAGATAGTATATCTTGCCTGAAGGATAGTCCTGATACCACTCGCCCGGCTCATCGAGCAGCTGTGGGGCATTGGACAGGAAATATGACGAGCTGCCTTTCTCGCCGTCTATCACCGGCTGCGGCCATGGATGGGCAAACTCAAGCTGGCTTTCCGGCTCATGAAACGACACCTGTGTCAGCCCGTTGCCCAGGTTCTTCATCTCTTTTACACGAAGGATGGCTATAGCCCAACGCTGATGGACGGTCATCTCCAGCTCACGGGCACCGCTGAGGTCTTCCTGTGGTGTGGGGATTGTTATGGTATGCGACTTCACGTCGAAGTCTTTCATCCTTGTCATCTCGCCATATTTTCCCTGCTGTGCTCTTACTGCCTTGTGGCCGTTTACCCATAGCTGGCGGCAATAGACTATTCTGTTGCCCGCCATCGGAGCATCGGCAACCCACACTCTGCCACGTATCTCCTGCGGCACTCTGCTGTCGGTGCATCCTCTTGTCCAGCCCTTCAAGGGCTGTCCGCCGCTTATCACCGCCGCTTCTGTTGCATCTGCCGAGATTATGGTTGGCGAAGCTGCCGTACCGGAATCTTCCGGACGCAGGAAGAGGGGTTTCGTCAGTTGGTAGACGCCTCCCTCAAGATGTATGTTTATTCCTCCGTCTGCGTCTTTCTTTTGCAGACGACGCCATTCTCTTGCCAGCTTCAAGGCGGCGGCAGGAGTGCGCAATGGTGATGCCGACGTACCGGCGGAGAGGTCGTTTCCTGCCGGAGAGACATATATATCGCCAGCCTTCATCGGCATTCCGACGAGCAGGGCGGCAAACAGGGTCAATATAGTATTCTTCATAAGTACATGCGTATTTTCTATAATGACGCCGATACTATGCAAAATGTAACGTATTTTGTAAAGGTTTTTATTTCCCCATCTCTCCGTTTTGCAGCCTTATCCTGTATTCCTTAGGAGAAACGCCGAAACGGCTCTTCACGAATTTGCCGAAGAATGAGATGTTCGGGAAGCCAAGCTCGTCGGCTATCTCCTTTATCGACACATCGGTATATTTCAACTTGTGCGTAATGGAATCGGCAAGGAAATCGTGAATCCACTCAAGGGCTGTCTTCCCACTCACCGACTTACACACGGTGGATAGATATTTCGGTGTGACACACAGCTTCTCGGCATATCCCTTGACGGAACGGTCGGTGGCTTCATAGCTCGACAGCAGCTTGATGAACTTGCGGAAGAGCAGCTCCCCCTGCCGCTGCGCCACTGCCGGCTTCCTGTTCTCTATCAAAGGGGAGATGATGGCAGCAAGCTCATAGAACATGCAATGAAACAGCGACTGCATTATCTCACGATGGTAATAGCCATGGGGGTGCTCTAATTTGTAGGACAACAGGGCGTGGTATTTGTCCATCATCTCCACTACGGCATCCGAGAGATGGATAACAGGATGCTCCGCCACGTATGCCATCAGGTTCCACACGTCTTTGCTCATAAGCAGACTGCGCTGCATGGCCTTGTAGGAAAGTCCTACTATCTTACTGCTGAAATCCGCACTGCTCATGCTGTTGTCCACGAATGAATTTGGCGGACATACCACAATGTCGCCCTTCCCTGCCTTTATCGTCTTGCCGTTCAGGTCGCACTGCATCATGCCGCTTTCCACGTAGGCTATCGTCACCATCTCCAGTCTGACGGTGCTCTCCACCGGCGAACGGTTGGTATTGCTGATAAGCACCATATCGCCATCGGTATAGTTTACCAGACCGTTTTCTATAAGGTAGTCTATGTTTACGCTGAGTTCTTTTTGTTCCATTGCCATATCGTTTATTTCCTTAACGACCGCAAATATAGTCATTATTGACTTATCCTTTCTTCTTTTACAACATAAAAAAGTGTCTGAAATGTCGGATTTATGTCTTTTTTATATTTTTTTGTGGTTTAAAGGTCATAACATTTCCGCACAAGAGGAGAAATATTGATATATTTGCAGGATATATGAAATGACAGGGTTCGCAAGTGTAAAACTGGCAAGACACTTGACGAGCCGACAAGGAGACTTGTCTATACGAAACAAGAATAAATTACTTAAGATGTTTGAGAAACAACTGACATACGACGACCTCGACATTGCCGACAAGGAGATCTTCATACAGATGGGCTATGGAGAGAACACTCCGGGAGATGACATCCTTGCGGAGATGAACGAGATGAAAGCTACCGTTAGGAACATTCTGCAGCCCAGATTCTGCTTTACCGTTATAGAAGGGGGAGAACTGAACACGGAGGAGAAGCTGCTCTCCGTGGGAGGGACGACATTCAGCGTGGGAAGAATTATTACTTCACAGCTGCGCGGCTCCGTGGCTTACGCCTTCTTCGTTGCCACCAGCGGCACTGCCTTCGAAGCTCTACAGCGCAGACTGGAGACGGAGGGCGACATGCTGAGGGTGTTTATAGCCGACAGCATGGGGAGCGTGATAGCGGAAAAGACGGCTGACATAATGGAGCGGTGGCTGCAGATATATATCAACGCAAAAGGATGGAAACACACCAACAGGTTCAGTCCCGGCTACTGCGGATGGCACGTCAGCCAGCAGCAGCTGCTCTTTCCGCTCTTACACACCAAGGAGCCGTGCGGCGTACATCTGACGGAGTCGTCGCTGATGATACCTATAAAGAGCGTGAGCGGAGTAATAGGACTCGGACCTGACGTAAAGAAGCTGGAATATACATGCGGACTCTGCGACTATGCAAAATGCTATAAACGGCGAAAACGCAAAATGGGCAAATAAACACGTGTTCCCAAACAATGTTAAGATTACTGAAATCAGGCAACAAACATCCTGATAAACTTGACAACATAAACGGAATTGCATATATTCGCAATCGGAGATACACATATTTCAATCTATTTATCAGATAAGATACCATGCCGTGAGGCATCAACGATGTGTATCTTTTCTTTTAAAAAAAGAATGTGGTAATAGATTGTTTGTAGTTACTGACGACGGCAAGTCGTTGCCGCTAAGGGGTGCCCATCAGTATTAACTATGCAAGGATAACTTCATAACTAAAGGGCACCCCGTTTTTTTCACGGAATGCCCTCGTTTTTTCTTCTAATCCTTTAGTCTTCCATCAGCTTTCTGTATCTGCCTTTCTTTATGTCTTCATTGCCAAGACGACGAGCCTTGTTTATCTCGTAGTCGGAATAGCTGCCCTCGAAATAGTACACCTCGCCGTTGCCCTCAAAGGCAAGGATATGCGTACAGATACGGTCGAGGAACCAACGGTCGTGGCTGATGACCACAGCACAGCCGGCAAAGCCCTCAAGACCTTCCTCCAGAGCACGCAGCGTGTTCACATCGATGTCATTGGTAGGCTCGTCGAGCAAGAGCACATTGCCCTCCTGTTTCAGTGCCATGGCAAGCTGCAAGCGGTTGCGCTCACCGCCAGACAGTGTGCCACAGAGCTTGTTCTGGTCGGTGCCGGCAAAGTTGAAACGCGAGATATAGGCACGGGCGTTGATGTCTCTGCCACCCATGCGGATGGACTCGTTGCCCTGCGAGATGGTCTCATACACCGACTTGTTCGGGTCGATATCCTTATGCTGCTGGTCTACGTATGCAAGCTTTACGGTCTCTCCCACCTCAAACGTACCGCCGTCTGCCTGCTCCAGACCCATTATCAGGCGGAAGAGCGTAGTCTTGCCAGCGCCGTTAGGACCTATGACACCAACGATGCCGTTGGGAGGAAGCATGAAGTTGAGGTCGTTAAACAGCACCTTCTCACCGAACGCCTTCTTCACATGCTGCGCCTCGATGACCTTGTTGCCGAGTCGCGGACCGTTAGGAATAAATATCTCAAGCTTCTCCTCGCGCTCCTTCTGCTCCTCACCGAGCATCTTCTCATAGGCATTCAGACGAGCCTTGCCCTTTGCCTGACGTGCCTTAGGAGCCATATGGGCCCACTCGAGTTCGCGCTCCAGAGCCTTGCGGCGCTTGGAAGCCTGCTTCTCCTCCTGCATCATGCGCTTCGTCTTCTGGTCGAGCCACGAAGAATAGTTGCCATGCCATGGAATACCCTCACCGCGGTCGAGCTCAAGAATCCACTCGCTCACGTCGTCGAGGAAATAACGGTCGTGGGTGACTGCTATCACCGTTCCCTCATACTGCTGCAGATGCTGCTCCAGCCAGTCGATGCTCTCGGCATCAAGATGGTTGGTAGGCTCATCCAAAAGCAGCACATCCGGCTTCTGAAGCAGCAGGCGGCACAAAGCCACACGGCGGCGCTCACCACCGGAAAGGTTCGTAACGGGCAGATTGCCGTCGGGACAACGCAGGGCTGCCATCGCACGATCCAGCTTGGAATCCATGTTCCAAGCGTCGGTAGCGTCGATGATGTCCTGCACCTCTGCCTGGCGAGCCATCAGCTTGTCCATCTTGTCTGCATCGGAATAATACTCCTCAAGAGCAAACTTCTGGTTTATCTCTTCATATTCTGCAAGGGCATCGTAAGCCTTCTGCACACCCTCCATCACGTTTTCCTTCACCGTCTTCTGCTCGTTCAGAGGCGGATCCTGTGGCAGATAGCCCACGCTGTAGCCTGGGCTCCATACCACCTCGCCCTGTGTTGGCTGCTCCAGTCCGGCGATGATTTTCATCAATGTTGACTTTCCTGCGCCGTTCAGACCGATGATACCGATCTTTGCGCCGTAGAAGAAGGAGAGATAGATGTCCTTCAAAATCTGTTTACGGTTTTGGGGGATGATCTTGGATACTCCCACCATCGAGAAGATAATCTTCTTGTCGTCTACTGTTGCCATTCTATTTTTTTCTATTTTGTTTTGATTTTTATTTTCGTTCAATTTCCTGTTTCTATCAAACTCCGGCAGCGTTTGGGGGAACTCTGCCATTTTTACCAGTAATATTTTTGTTCTCCGCAAAGTTATGGATTTTAAACGAATACTCAAAGGAAAAATACAGAAAACGATTACAACAGCATGGTGAGTCTAAAAAAGAAAATGCATAAACAATCACACAAACTGTATAAATATCCAGCTGGTATAGTACGTCAATACACATTGATTATGACAATTACCCCAAGTCTCTCTAAACACACGATTTTGTCATCATTTAGAAATTCGGTAACTTTCCAATAGAAAGTCCGTAACTTTCTCATAGAAATTCGGTAACTTTCTATTTGAAGTTAATTGAACATCTATTTCAGCTTGCTTCAACATGCAATAAAATCCATATCCATCTCATGATTTTCCATACAGGATACGCACGTCATAATTGTATAAAAATACAATTAGCAGAAGTTCAAGAGGACATTCAAGAAGCGGACAAACTGGTCCTCCCCACTTTAGAGGGCACTGAAAAAGTCCCTGTTTTTGAAAAATCATGTTTTATACAATTGTCTATAAGCGGCTGTAGAGAGCTTCGCCAGACGGACTCGAATAAATGAATAATGAAAAATTGATGGTCTCGGAAGACTCAGGAACGCTTCAAAACGGCTTTCTGTGAGTCATTTTTCCAAAAGTGTGTTTTCCGTGCGGTTTATCTACATTAATTTTATGATTCTCTTCAGATTTGAGGCAAAAATGGCCATAGCGCCTTGCATTTCCATACAGGCGAGTCCGTACGACATTGCTCTGTCGTACCCGTAGACATTCTTGAGCTCGGCGTTCTTGGCCTCTATCATGTAACGCTTCCGCTGCAGGGATTTGAACTCCGCCGTCTTCTCGTATTCCAGCTGCTTCTGGTGTTCCTTTGACTTTATGGTTACATGGTAGGTCTTCTTCTTGGCTCCGGGCTTATAGCATCCTTCCCTCATCGGACATGTCTTGCATTTCTCTATGTCGAAGTAATAGACGACGACCGGGTTGTGGTATTTGCCGTCGTTTCTCCTGTTGTGGCTGCTCTTCGAAACGGCCATGTGGCCGGCAGGACAGACAAACATCCCCGCATCCTTGTTGTAGTCGAAGACCGCATTCCTCTTCGTGCCGTTGCTGATGACAGGATTGAGAGGGGAGCAGAGCTTTATGTCCTTGTTCTCGTGCTCGTTCTTGTCCCTTATCATGTCGAGGTTGGCCTTTCCGGAGTATGCCGTGTCACCGATTACCGTCTTGACTTCCACCCCGTTCTTCTCGGTCTTGTCAACGAGCTCCGGCAGGGCTTTCCCGTCATCGGCCTCGCCGGTGGTGGCGACAGCTGCCGTGACGATGCGCTCTATGGTCATGGCCATGTGTGTCTTGAACCCGAAGAAAGGACGGGTCTTGCTCTTGTGGCCGATACGGGCGTCGGGGTCCTTGGAGGTGACTTGGCGCACCCTGACGTCGGCGATGACCTCCTTCACCATGTTCAGGCGCTCTGCGACTGCCGGGTAGGAAGACAGCACGTGGTCGGCTTCAACGGCCTCTATAAAGGCCTCGGCCGCTGTCAGCACAGGCAGAAGCTTCTTTTCCTTCGGTATCTCCGGCAGCACGAAGTCCTTGTCTGCCGCATGCACAGCCTGTGCAGCCTGCCCCAACTGGTACGTAAGGTAGTCCACAGCATTGACAGGGTTGGATCTTGAGCGCGAATGGGTGGCGTCGACGATTATGTAATTCGTCTTTATGATACCCTTTTCCCTGGCGATGCAGACGGTCTTGGCGATGAGCAGGTCCATCAGCTTCATGTCCTTCAGCCTCTGGCGGCGGAACTTCGACAGAAGGCTCGGGTCTATCAGGTTGGTCTCCTCAGGGCGAAGACCGAGGAAGAACTTGAACGAAAGGTCGGTCAGCGTACGCTTGACGACATCCACGTCAGAGATGTTGTAGATGCACTTCAGAAGCAGATACTTGAACATGCGTATCGGGTCTTCTGCCATGCGCCCGTTGTTGGAGCAGTATTTGTCCTTGAGCTCGTCGTACACGAAGCTGAAGTCCACGAGTTCTGATATTGAACGGAGAAGATGATCCTTGGGAATCAGCAGGTCATACAACTCCGGGTAGTTGCTTAATTCAAGTTCTTTCTGTTGCTGTAACATATGCCTTATTTTTATGTAAAGGTACGAAAAAATATTGACATATGCAACTTTTTAAACGGGTATTATTGCCGTTTTTATGGGGTAAGGGGACTTTTTCAGTGCCCTCTTTAGGGGAGACGGGAGAGGGGTTCCATAATGTAGAGCTTTGTATCTTTGAAATTACCGACCCCCTCTATCTCCCCCTAAAGCGGGGAGGACCAGTTTGTC
>OQWM01000877.1_pt1 | contig 20254 bp, 17 predicted proteins | sample 1691531 | NCBI WGS metagenome assembly OQWM01 (sample SAMN03418257, study PRJEB22391) | human gut metagenome | biome: human-gut; feature: organic feature; material: feces | host: Homo sapiens | place: Tanzania | collected 2013-01
CCCAATCTTCTATAACAAGCACAAATTCAGTATGGTAAAGCATGGCGACTTTGCCCTTAGCATCAACTCAAAATTGCGTGGTGAGGCAGGCACTACCTTCGAATTAAAGGTGCGTCGTCCTGGCACCAACAAATTAATCACGTTTAAAATTACGCGTCGCAACATTGTTCGTCCTAGTGTAACACTTGCCACCATCGCCTCCGACAGTGTGGGTTACATATGTTTGTCGCAGTTTATTGAAGGTACAAGTAATGAAATACGTCGTGCGCTTGTTGAACTCAAACAGCGTGGTGCGCGTAGCCTTATTTTAGACCTCCGCGATAATCCTGGCGGTGTGATGGAAGAAGCTGTGAAGACAGTCAACCTCTTTGTGCCGCGAGGTCGCGAGGTAGTTACTACACGTGGCAAGGTAAAAGAAATGAATCACACTTACAAAACCACGCTCGATGCGCAAGACACCGATTTAGGTATTGTGGTGCTTACCAATGCAGGTTCAGCCTCGGCAGCCGAAATCACAAGTGGCGCTTTGCAAGACTACGACCGTGCCCTCATCATGGGGCGTCGCACTTATGGCAAAGGTCTTGTGCAGCAAAGTCGCGAACTGCCCTATAAAACAGTGCTAAAACTCACCACAGCCAAATATTACATTCCCTCAGGGCGTTGTGTGCAGGCTTATAAGTTTGAGGATGGCTATCCCGTGCATTTGCCCGATTCGCTTGCCAAGGAATTTCGCACAGCCAATGGACGTATTGTGCGCGATGGAGGAGGTATTACCCCCGATGTGATGGTAAAAACCGACAGTCTGCCCACCTTGCTCGTAGATTTGGCAAATAGCGACCAATTTTTCGACTATTGTGTGAATTATCGCAACACACATGCCACCATTGCAGGCCCCAGAGAATTTCATATCACCGATGCTGAGTATGCCGACTTTTGTGCCTATATGAAGAAGCACAACTTTACGTACGACCGCAAGAGCTTACAACTGTTTAATTTGTTGCGTCAAACAGCTCGCTACGAGGGTTATGACACCGAGGCCGCTGCCGAACTCGATGCCCTTGAAAAAAAGTTGCAACATAATGAAGACTACGACTTTAAGCGTTGGGAAAAAGAAATTCGTCGTGTGGTAGAAGCTGGCATCGTAGAGCGTTATTACTATGAGTCGGGACGTGATGAATATGAGTTGCAGACCGACAAGGATGTGCGTCAAGCCATCGACATGTTGCACAACCGCAAACAGATGCACAAAATTTTGAGTGGAGAGCCTGACGCATAAGGTCAGGGTGTTCAAAAATCAAGCACAATTTTATACATCGAGAAGAATGTATACGTAAGTTGTAATTTTTGGCGCAAGTTTTCCTATGGGGAGACTTGCGCCAAAAAATATATATGGCTTGTGTTACTTTGCACAAGAAAAAAATGCACAAGCAGTTACAGCGATATCTTAATGGGCGGAAAAGGAATGGAAAACTTCGATTGGGGGAGGTGGCAGAGAAAAAATAAAAAAAGTTCATTCCCTTTTTTACTTTTCTATTTTTCGTAGGTCATATAATCGTGACGGTCATGAAAACGAGCTCATGAGTAACGAAAAACCATTCGCAGATGCGAAAGCGCTGCAAGGTATTTATTAAACTTCACACAAACTCTCATGGTTATGAAAACTCTTATCAAAAATATGCGAAACATTTTCGCACTTGCTACAATGGCAATGATTTGCATTACTGCAACCGCACGTCCTATTCATCATCGCACAGCGCGTCCACACCGTATGTGTACAACGATTGTGGTGGCAAAAGCTGGCACACCTTGCACATGTAAGAAACATGGCAGAAAGCACTGCAAAAAACATTGCAAAAAGCATTGCACACGTTGCACTTGTAGAGTGTGCGTACACAAATAGCCTATGAACTTGAACGACAAAGAACTGCTCAACGCGATTAAAGCTGATGCGCAATGCGGCGGCAGTCATCGACGGCAAGAATTATATCATCAATAACGCCGGAAATCTGACGGAAGCAAAGAATAACGACTGGACGTTAGTTGACGGATTTTATTATTATGTCAAGGATGGCGAATTCCTGAAAGAATGTGTTGCGAAAATCGGAAGTACTTGGTATGGATTTAACGATGATGGCCAGATGTATGAAAGGGAGGAATTCCAGATCTGGGATTCCAAAGAAGGACAGTATTACCACTATCGTGCGAAAAAAGGCGGTGCGCTGTACTGCAGTACCTGGTATGAAGAGGATGGAAATCGTTATTATTATGGAGAAAACGGAGCCGGTTATGAAGGGTATCAGACAATAGACGGAAAACTGTATTTCTTCGAACGGGGAAGAGTGTATCTTGATCAGATTATCGATGAGGAACGAGATGGAAAACGTTACATCGCAGATGAAACCGGTGCACTGGCAGAGGCAAAAAAGAATGCCTGGACAAAGGCAGGAAACTATTATTATTACCTCAAAGATGACAGCTTCCTGACCAACTGTGTTGCCAAAATTGGAAATGTCTGGTATGGATTTGACTGGGACGGCAGAATGATGGATGACACGACTTTCAATATCTGGGACAACGAATCCGGAGAAGAGAGTTATTACCATGCGAAAAAAGGCGGTGAGCTGCTGACCGGCTGGTATCAGGAAGATAACGAGAGATATTATTACGGATCCGATGGAAAAGGTTACGAGGGTCTGCAGAGTGTGGACGGAAAGCAGTATTATTTTCAGTACGGAAGAGTATGCCGCAGCCAGAAAGTAAAGGCAGACGGCAAGCAGACAATCATGCCTTCACAGTCAAACCTTATTCACAATGCGTACAGCAATGTAATTAAGGGTACATTTACTAACCCACAGGTTCCTACTCAGTACAACGGAGATACATTTATCTCACTCACATTTGAGGTTATCGGTTCAGGTACTGCAAGCGTATATCTTGACACACAGTACCTTACATTAGGTTATGTAAAGGGCAACAAGCTTAATCAGGCATCTGTTGTAAATAACAGCAAGGTTTGCGATGTAACAGGCATTGCAGGCTTTGAAAAAGTATCAGTAAACGCATCAACGGTATTTGTCGGCGATGTAACCCTTGGTGATGTTAACATGGACGGCGACATCACAGTTTTAGATGCAACCGAAGTTCAGAAGTATGTTGTTCAGCTCGTTGCATTCACAAACGACCAGTTTACTGCTGCCGATGTTGACCATGACGGCACAATCACAGTTAAGGATGCTACTACTATTCAGAAGTTTGTTGTAAACCTCATCAGCAAATTTTAATAAGTTTTAAAGCAATTGACATATCGTTCCGTTTAGTCGATATAGTAAGGAATGCCCCTCACAAAATGTGGGGGGCATTTTTTGTACAGCTTTTTAAATAGAAAATGGCAGACAACCGTGTGATTGTCTGCCATTTTTTCATGATGAATTTAAAATTACCGATTATACTTTTACAAGAACCTTTGTAATTTCGCTGATGTACATTTTATGGAAGTCGTTGTCATACCACTTGTCAACGCTTTCACGGTCGGCAATGCTTTCGGCATTAAGACTTTGAGCGTACATTTTTTTGCATTCAAGAACAAGCTTTGCCTCTTCAAAATATACAGAGCCGTTTTCCGTGAACGCAGGAGTAAGACCTGTTTCCTTTACCTTGTCATAATCCTTACCGCTCTTTGAACCGCAGAATTTGAGGGCATCTCTGTACTTTTCATCAAAAAAGCTCATTGTATAGCGGTCGCCGTTCTCCATAAACGCAAATGTATATCTCTGCGGACGAATAAAGGTGAATACAACGGGCTTACCCCACATAACGCCGACACCGCCCCAGCTTATCGTCATTGTGTTGAACTTTTCCCTGTCGCCTGCCGTAACAAGCGCCCAGTCGTCACCGATAAGCTTAAACGGACTTTCAACAATTTCTTTCGGATTTATCTCTTTGAATGCTGACATATAGATCTTCCTTTCATAATGTTTGATCTGTTAAAAACAGTATAACAAAAATATGTTAAAAATTCAATCTTCATTTATTTTGACTTTATCTGAATATATGCGGTTTGTAATTATGATTATGTTGTTTGTAAACCTAATAAAATGAAAAATATGCAAAATGAGTGTATATGAGTGAATTATTATGCAAAAAGAAATGAATAAAATGAATATTCATTTTTTGTGAATATATACATTTTTGAGAAAATGCAGGGTGAATGTAACATATCAACCGCCAAAAACACCGATAATACAGCGAAAAAGCGACAGATTTCAGTCAAATTGTACCCCAAAATGCAAATTTGAAAAAACATTGAATATTTATTCAAAAAACACTTGATTTTTTGAAAACAGAGTGTATAATGTAAGAGTAATAAAAATTAATTAAAGGAAACACCGACATAAAGTGTTTCCAAATTCCGGAGGAATCAAAAATGGCTGACAATAAGATTAAAAAGGTAGTTCTTGCATATTCAGGCGGTCTTGATACTTCAATCATCATTCCGTGGCTTAAAGAAAACTACGACAACTGCGAAGTTATCGCTGTTTCGGGTGATGTTGGTCAGGGTACAGAGCTTGACGGTCTTGAGGAAAAGGCTATCAAAACAGGCGCATCAAAACTTTACATTGAAGACCTCAACAAGGAATTTGTTGACGAATATATCATTCCCACAGTAAAAGCAGGTGCTGTTTACGAGGGCAAGTACCTCCTCGGCACATCTTTTGCCCGTCCTATCATTGCAAAAAGACTCGTTGAAATTGCAAAAGCCGAAGGTGCTGACGCAATTTGCCACGGCTGTACAGGCAAGGGTAACGATCAGGTTCGTTTTGAACTTGCTATCAAGGCTTACGCTCCTGACATGAAGATTATCGCTCCTTGGAGAACATGGGAATTCAAGAGCCGTGAAGATGAGATTGAATATGCTGAAAAGCACAATATTCCGCTCAAGATTAACCGTGAAACAAACTACTCAAAGGATAAGAATCTCTGGCACTTGAGCCACGAAGGTCTTGACCTTGAGAATCCTGCAAATGAGCCGATGTACAATAAGGAAGGCTTCCTTGAACTCGGTGTTTCACCTGAGCAGGCTCCCGATAAAGCAGAATATGTAACTCTTACATTTGAAAAGGGTGTTCCCACAAAGCTTAACGGCGAGGCTATCGACAGTGTTGAACTCATTAAGGAACTTAACAAAATCGGCGGCAGAAACGGTGTCGGTATCACAGATATCGTTGAGAACCGTCTTGTTGGTATGAAGGCTCGTGGTGTTTATGAAACTCCGGGCGGTACAATCCTCTATGCTGCTCACGCAAAGCTTGAAGAAATCTGCCTTGACAAGGACACACTCCACTACAAGCAAAATGTTGCCAACGCTTTTGCAGAGCTCGTTTATGACGGCAAGTGGTACACACCTCTCCGTGAGGCTCTCTCAGCTTTCGTTGACAGCACTCAGGAGTATGTAACAGGTGATGTAAAACTTAAACTCTATAAGGGCAACATCATTGATGCAGGCGTAACAAGCCCGTATTCACTCTATGACGAGGAAATTGCTACTTTTGACGAAGATCAGGTTTATGACCAGAACGACAGCGCAGGCTTCATCAACCTCTTTGGTCTTCCAATCAAGGTTCGTGCAAAGAAAGGCCTTATCAAATAATTAAATCTTTGATTTGCATACATAATCGGGGGCAGGGAATTTCTCTGCCCCGATAAGTGTTTATTACACCTTTTTATTTTTATGCGATTTCATGCGTTTAATCCCTATATTTTGGTGCAAAGAAAGCCGTTTCTCAATTGTAGCGGCGTTCAGCGAACGCCAATCGTTTTGGCTGTAAAACCAAAACGAACAGATGTGAATATATAATTGCATAACAATAAGCAGATGAATTGAATTAAGTCGAAACGATTGTACAATCGTTTCGATTGGCAATCACTGATTGCCGCTACTGTATGGCAGTCGATTTGCCCATACAATCTATATGTAAGGAGAAAATAATAATGCAGCTTTGGAAAGGACGCTTCAAAAAGGAGCTTTCAAAAACCACTAACGATTTTAACAGCTCGATTTCATTCGACAGCAGAATGTATAAAGAAGACATCGAGGGCAGCATTGCCCACGCAACAATGCTTGGCAGATGCGGCATTATTAAAGAAGAAGAGGCAAACGATATCGTAAAAGGTCTTAAAGGCATTCTTGCTGATATCGAAAACGGTACTCTGCACATTGATATGGAGGCTGAGGACATTCACACCTTTATCGAGGGTGAGCTTACCAAAAGAATCGGCGACAACGGCAAAAGACTTCACACCTCAAGAAGCCGTAACGATCAGGTTGCAGTTGACATCAAGCTTTACCTCAAAAAAGAGGTTGTCAATGTAAAAAATCTCGTTGTAGGTCTTATCAAGGTTATTGCCGACAAGGCTGAAAAGTACAGCGAAACTGTTATGCCCGGTTACACTCACCTCCAGAGAGCACAGCCGATTACCTTCGGACATCATCTCCTTGCTTACGGCGAAATGCTTTTGAGAGATGTTTCAAGACTTGAAGACTGCCTTAAAAGAATGGACGAAATGCCACTCGGTTCATGTGCGCTTGCAGGCACAACATATCCGATTGACAGAACAATAACAGCCGAACTCCTAGGCTTTGACAGAATTACAAACAACTCTCTTGACGGTGTTTCTGACAGAGATTACTGCATCGAATTTGCATCGGTGCTTTCGATAATAATGGTTCACCTCTCAAGATTTTCAGAGGAAATCATTATGTGGTGCAGTTGGGAATTCAAGTTCATTGAGCTTGACGATGCTTTTTCAACAGGCTCATCAATTATGCCGCAGAAAAAGAACCCCGATATTGCAGAGCTTGTTCGTGGTAAGAGCGGCAGAGTTTTCGGTGACAATATGACACTCCTCACAATTATGAAGGGTACTGCACTTGCATACAACAAGGATATGCAGGAGGACAAGGAGGCTATCTTTGACGCACTCGACACAGTTAAAATGTGTCTCACAGCCTTCACTCCAATGCTCGACACAATGCGTGTCATTCCTGAAAATATGAGAAAAGCCGCAGCAGGCGGTTTCATCAACGCAACAGACTGTGCCGACTGGCTCACAAAGAACGGCGTTCCGTTCAGAGATGCCTACAAGGCAACAGGCGAACTCGTTGCAAGATGTATTGAACTCGGTACAGACCTCGAAAATCTTCCAATGGACGAATACAAAAAGGTTTGCGATGTGTTCAATGATGATGTTTACAGTGCAATTTCACTTGAACGCTGTACAAACGAGCGTACAGTATTCGGCGGCCCTGCATCGGCAAATGTAAAGGCTCAGGCTAAGCGTGTTGCAGAAATCGCAGAAAAACTGTAATTGCAAATCCGTAGGGGCGGATATTATCCGCCCGATTTGATGAAATTTTATATTTATCAAAATGTTTTAAAGCGATAAAAAGCAATGTATATAAATATTTGAACGCTATGCGTTCAATCCGTATGCGATTGCATACGGGCGGGCGTCCGATGAACGCCCCTACAGATAACAGTAAACTTGTTCTGCTTAAATGGTTTGTTTTTATTATAAAATATCTGCCATTACTTGCGGGCGGATGATATCCGCCCCTACAAGCAGGAACATATGCTTTGTGCAAAAAGTGAACTGCCGTATTCAACACATACAGGCAAAGATTGATATAAATTTACAATAGATTAGGTGATAGCAATGAAAATAAAAGCAGGTATTGTCGGTGCAACCGGTTATGCAGGTGCAGAGCTTGTAAGACTTCTTACCGCTCATCCCGAGGCTGAAATTTCGGCAATCAGCTCTGTTTCCTTTGAGGGTGACAAGCTGAGCGATGTTTATCCGTCTTATACATTTTTGAACGATATGGTTTGTGAAAATCAGGACGCCGTTGTTGAAAAGAGCGATGTTATCTTTGCCGCTCTTCCACACGGTCTTTCACAGGAGCTTGCCGCAAAGTGCATTGATGCGGGCAAGGCATTTATTGACCTCGGCGCTGACTTCCGCCTTGAAAGCGAAGAAGAATACACCGAATGGTACGGCGGAACTTTTCTCGACAAAAAACTTCACGAACAGGCAGTTTACGGACTTCCTGAATTTTTCAGAGATAAAATCAAGGGCAAAAAGCTTGTTGCAAATCCGGGTTGTTACACAACCTGTTCACCGCTCGCAATTGCTCCTGCAATTGTAAACGGACTTGTCAGCACAAAGGGCATCATTTGCGACTGCAAAAGCGGCGTTACGGGTGCCGGCAGAAAGCCAAATCAGGGCAACCACTATCCCGAACTCAACGAAGGATTCCACGCTTATAAGGTTGCAAGCCACCGCCACACTCCCGAAATTGAGCAGACTCTTTCAAAGCTTTCGGGCGAAAAGGTTATTATTACCTTTGTTCCGCACCTTCTCCCCGTAAACCGTGGCATTCTCGCAACTGTTTATGCCGACATCAAAGACGGTGTAACCTTTGAACAAATCAGAAAGGCTTATGAGGACTTTTACAAGGACGAATTTTTTGTAAGACTTCTTGATGACGGCAAATGTGCCGACATTCACAATATCAAATATTCTAACTTCTGTGATGTTTCAATTCATCACGATAAGAGAGCCAACAAGCTCGTTGCCTGTGCCGCAATCGACAACATGGTCAAGGGTGCCGCAGGTCAGGCTATTCAGAATATGAACATCATCTTCGGACTTGACGAAAAAACAGGTTTGGTAATCGTTCCGCCTGCATTTTAAGGGTGAATATCTATGGAAATCAAGTATATTGAAAACGGCTCGGTCACTTCCGCAAAGGGCTTTACAGCCAACGGAATTTGTGCCGGAGTCAAAGCATCTAACACAACTAAAAAAGACCTTGCGCTCATTTACTGCGACAAGGTTTGCAACAGTGCGGCTATCTTTACAAAGAACCTTGTAAAGTCCGACACTATATATGTTACTAAAAAACACCTTGAAAACGGTACGGCTCAGGCTGTTGTCGTAAATTCAGGCAATGCAAATGCCTGTAACGCTGACGGCTATGAAAAGGCTGAGAAAATGTGCAGTCTTGCCGCAGACGCTCTCGGTGTTGACGAAAACGATGTAATCGTTGCATCAACAGGTGTTATCGGTCAGCCTCTCCCGATTGAACCCATTGCAAGCGGAATTGAAAAGCTCAAAGGCACGCTTTCAAAGGACGGCGGAAGCTCTGCCGCAGAGGCAATTATGACAACCGACACCGTGAAAAAGCAGTGGGCTGTCGAAACGGTTCTTGACGGCAAAAAGGTTACAATCGGCGGTATTGCTAAGGGCAGCGGTATGATTCATATTAACATGGGTACAACTCTTTCCTTTATCACAACCGATGCGGCAATTTCTTCCGAAATGCTCAAATCCGCACTTATCGAAGCCGCTGATGTCAGCTATAATATGGTAAGCGTTGACGGTGATACCTCAACAAACGATACCCTTGCAATTATGGCATCGGGTTATGCAGGCAACAAGGAAATCACAGAAAAGAACGATGATTACAAAACCTTTACAGCCGTTCTTACCGATGCATTTAAAAAGGTTGCAAAGAAGCTTGCAAAAGACGGCGAAGGTGCAACAAAGCTCCTTATATGCAAGGTTGACGGTGCAAAAGACGATAAGAGTGCAAAGATTATTTCAAAGAGCATCATCTGTTCAAGTCTTGTAAAGGCGGCAATGTTCGGGGCTGACGCAAACTGCGGAAGAATCCTCTGCGCAATCGGCTACAGCGGTGCCGAAACAGATGTTAAAAAAATTGATGTTTCATATAAATCCGCAAAGGGTGAAATCCTTGTTTGCAAGGACGGCAACGGTCTTGTGTTTGATGAGGACAAGGCTAAGGAAATTTTGCTTGAGGACGAAATTGAAATTCTCGTGAAATTAGGTGACGGCAATGCATCTGCCGAGGCTTACGGTTGCGACCTTACCTATGATTATGTAAAAATCAACGGTGACTACCGCACATAATATGTGATTTGATTGTGTGAGCGGAAATCAACTACATAAAGGATTGAAGAAAATGGATGTTTCAAAGAGAGCCAAGGTACTTATACAGGCAATGCCCTATATCAAGAAATATTCGGGCGAAACAATTGTTGTAAAATACGGCGGAAACGCTATGATAAACGAAGAACTTAAAGCGGCAGTTATGAGCGACCTCGTTCTTATGCAGCTTGTCGGAGTCAATGTTGTGCTTGTTCACGGCGGCGGACCAGAAATCAATGCAATGCTCAAAGCCGTTGGCAAGGAAAGCAAGTTTATCAACGGTATGAGAGTGACCGACAAGGAAACTATCGACATTGTTCAGATGGTGCTTGCAGGCAAGGTCAACAAGAGTCTTGTTCAGCTTCTCGGCAGTCACGGCGGTAAGGCTATGGGACTTTGCGGTCTTGACGGCAGAATGCTCATGGCTGAAAAGCTTGTTACAGGCGCAGACCTCGGCTATGTGGGCGAAATTAAGGAGGTCAACCCCGAACCGCTCAACAACGCTCTTGCAAGCGGTTATATTCCGATTGTTTCAACCGTTGCAGGCGGTTATGACGGCAATGTATACAATATTAACGCAGACATTGCGGCATCGCAGATTGCCGCTAAAATCGGCGCAAAAAAGCTCATTCTTATGACAGATATCAGAGGACTTCTCCGTGATGTTCACGATGAGGATTCACTCATTCCCGTTGTCAATGTCAGCGAAGTTCCTATGCTCAAGCGTGACGGCATCATCAGCGGCGGTATGATTCCCAAGATTGATTGCTGTGTTGAGGCAGTCCGCAGCGGTGTAAACCGTGCCCATATCATTGACGGCAGAATCGAACATTCAATTCTGCTCGAGCTTTTCAGCGATGAAGGTATCGGTACAATGTTTTATTGATTAGCATTGCTGTTTTGCTGATTTGTAAAAACAGTAGAGGCGGTCATTGGTCGCCCGCTAAATAAAACTTTCTGTTTAACTTAAAATTTTTATTTGATAAAAGCAGTGTATTGTTTGTAGGGGAGCACCGTGTGCTCCCGCGGGCGAACGCAGTTCGCCCCTACAGATTAGATTTTGGAGGGTGCAATGATTATACGAGAAATGACAATTGACGACTATGACGAGGTCTATGAGATGTGGCAGATTACCACAAAGCGTGCGCTCTCTAAGGCTGATGAAAAAGATCAGATGGAGCGTTATCTCAAGCACAACGCCGGTATGAGTCAGGTTGCCGTGGTTGACGGAAAAATTGTCGGAACCGTGCTTGCAGGTCATGACGGCAGACGGGGATTTATCCACCATATGGCTGTTCTGCCCGAATTCAGACGAAAGAAAATCGGTCACGCTCTTGCACAGACCGCTATCCAAAAAATCCGTGAACAAGGCATCGACAAAACTCACATTTTCTGTTATCAGAACAACGAAACAGGTCAAAGCTTCTGGCGTGATTTCGGCTTTGAAAAGCGTGAGGATGTTTTTGTTTACTCCTTCAGCAACGATAAAATATGAAAGGGTGTGGCTAACTTGACTACAAAAGAGAAAGATTTAAAATATATTATGCACACATACGGTCGCTACGATGTTGCTCTCAAAAGCGCAAAAGGCGTTACCGCATATGACGAAAACGGCAAAAAGTACATTGATGTTTCATCGGGTATCGGTGTAAACAGCCTTGGTTATTGCAATGACGGTTGGGTTGAGGCTGTTTCAAAGCAGGCAGGCACAATTCAGCATATGTCAAACTATTTTTACTGTTCACAGGCAAGTGACCTTGCCGAAAAGCTTTGCACACTTACAGGTCTTTCAAAGGTCTGCTTTGGCAACAGCGGTGCCGAGGCTAACGAATGCGCAATCAAAATTGCCCGTAAGTACAGCTTTGACAAGTACGGCGAGGGCAGAAATGAAATCGTAACGCTTAACAATTCCTTTCACGGCAGAACTGTTACAACTCTTGCCGCAACTGGTCAGGATGTTTTTCACAACTATTTCTTCCCGTTTACAGAGGGCTTTAAGTATGCAGACGCAGACGATATTGACGCTCTGAAAGCAGTTGTTTCAGACAAAACCTGCGCAGTAATGCTTGAACTCATTCAGGGCGAGGGCGGTGTAAATATCCTCGATCCCGAATATGTAAAAGAACTTGTTAAGTATTGCAACGACAACGATATTCTCGTTATTGTCGATGAGGTTCAGACAGGCGTCGGCAGAACAGGCAAGCTGTTTGCTCATCAGAATTACGGTATCCTCCCCGACCTTATGACGGTTGCAAAGGGACTCGGCGGCGGACTTCCTATCGGTGTTTGTATGTGCGGTGAAAAGCTCAAGGATGTTATGTCACCGTCAACTCACGGCACAACATTCGGCGCAAACCCTGTTGTTTGTGCAGGTGCAAACTATGTTCTTGACACAGTTGCAAATGACGAATTTCTTGCCGAGGTTGAGAAAAAAGGTCAGTATTTTGAGGACAAGCTCACAAAAATTGACGGCGTAAAGAGCGTTCGCAGAATGGGACTTATGATTGGTATTGAGCTTGAAAAGGGCGATGCACACGACATTGCAATCAAATGCGTTGAAAACGGCTTGCTTATTATCACGGCAAAAGATTTGCTCCGTATGCTCCCACCGCTTGTTATTGATTACAATGAAATTGACGAGGCGATTAATATACTCGAAAAAACAATAAAGGAGAACAACTAATGAAACACTTACTTAAACTTGAGGATTGGTCAACAGAAGAAATTATCAACACACTTAACCTTGCCGATCAGCTTAAATATGAGCAGAAACACGGCATTGAGCATAAAATTCTCAAGGGCAAGTCTCTTGGTATGATTTTTGAAAAGTCAAGCACCCGTACCCGTGTTTCATTTGAGGTTGGTATGACACAGCTCGGCGGTTATCCGCTTTTCCTCTCATCAAATGACCTTCAGATTGGCAGAGGCGAGCCTGTTGAGGACACAGCCCGTGTTCTTTCCCGTTTTCTTGACGGTATTATGATTCGTACCTTTGAGCAGAAAGAAGTTGAGGCTCTTGCAGAGTACGGTTCAATCCCGATTATCAACGGTCTTACAGACTATTGTCACCCATGTCAGGTTCTCGCAGACCTTATGACAATTCGTGAATTCAAGGGCAAGCTTGAAGGACTCAAGATGTGCTTTATCGGTGACGGCAACAACATGATGAACTCGCTCATCGTCGGCGCACTCAGCACAGGCATGAGCTTCTCTGCCGCCTGTCCAAAGGATTATATGCCGCCTAAGCATATTATCGAGTTCGGTGAAAAGTACGGTAACGGCAAGTTTGAAATCGTAACAGATCCGCTTGAGGCCGCTAAGAATGCCGATATTGTTTATACAGATGTATGGGCATCAATGGGACAGGAAGAAGAAAAGAAAATCCGTGAGGCAGCATTCGCAGGCTATCAGGTCAACAAGGAGCTTATGGCTGTTACAAACAAGGATTGTATGGTTCTCCATTGTCTTCCTGCACACCGTGGTGAAGAGATTACTGCAGATGTATTTGAAGAACACGCAAACGAAATCTTTGAGGAGGCAGAAAACCGTCTTCACGCTCAGAAGGCTGTTCTTGTTGAATGTATGGCAGATGAAATGCCTGAAAAAGTTTGATGACAGTTTGATTCTCTAAAACTTCATAAAAAGCAAAAAAGTCACATTGCACAACAGTAAGATAGCTGTTTTGTGCAATGTGACTTAATTTTTATTGCAAAACGGAGTATAATTCCATTGGGGGATAATAGCAAAATCAGAATTGCAGGTGTATAATTATGTTAAACAATTACACGTTTTATGGCGAAAAAGGAAGTCTTTAAAATGACAAGAGAACAAAAACAGCATATTTTGCATTTTGCAGTCAGCTCTCTGGGCGGATTTATGGGCGGATATGCAATTTACAATCACTGTGATGTGTTCGGTAACGCACAGACAGCAAATATGATTCACCTTGTCAGCAAAATTTTTACGGGTGATTTTGAGGGCGTTGTGTTTATCGTCATCGCTCTCATTACATATATTCTCGGCAATGTTTTCTTTGTAATTGCCGACCGTTTTATTAAGCTTGAAACCAAAACCGTCAGCCTTATTGCAAGTGCGGTTGCACTTCTGATTATCGGAATTTTTCCGAATATTTCAAACAACTACCTTGCAATTCTGCCGATTCTGTTCGTAACTCCTGTTTTGTGGAATTCATTCAGAACAGCCGGAAGTTATGTTACATCTCCGATTTTCTCGACAAACAACCTTCGTGTTGCAACGGTTTCAACATTCACGGGTATTATTGACAAGGACAAGGATATGAAGAAAAAGGCTAAATTCTATTGGCTTACGCTTGCAAGCTATCATATAGGTGTTGTCCTTGCCTGCGTTCCGAGTGCTTTTATCGGTGTGAACAGCATCTGGTTCGGCTTTGTAAGCATTGCCCTTTCAACAGCTTCATATATGTGGCTCTGCGGTGTGTTTGACAGAAAAGAATCCTTTGCAACATCCGAAGGCTTAGCAGCACAATCGGAAATAATTTAAAATAAAAAATAATGTCGGCGGTACACCTCCGACATTATTTTTTTGTTTATAACTTTCAATCGGCAAAGTCACATTATCAACATCAAAACACCCATAATAACAGGCTGGTGGGCAAGATAAATCCACAGGCTGTATTTGCCGATTTTGTCAAACAGCGGAATTTTGTATTCAAAATATTTTGCAAGATTTTTTTGTGCGATGAAATTCCAAAGATAAAAGCCTGCCGTAAAGAGGAAAATCCACGGAATAATCGGAAAATAGTCTGTTGAAAAAAAGTCTGATGAAGGGAATCCCAGAAATGCAAGGTACTTGCACGAATAGAGAAAATCAGGCAATTTTACGATATCCAGCCCGAAAAATCCGACACAGCCTTTTGGCAAATCATACGAAACCGCATACAACAAAAGTGAAATCAGCGCTCCCGACAGGGGGCTTATTTTTTTGAGGTTATCCGAAAGGACGGAAACAATCATCATTGAACAGCCTATCAGATTCAGTACACCGAACCATACCGCCTGATTCGGTTCGGCAATCACGGTAACGCAGGTAACGGCAAAGCCTGCAATATTCAAAAGAACACCTCTTTTTATGCCGTTTTCCGAAAAGTTAAGGCACATTCCCGAAAGCAGTATGAACGCTACGCAGATACTGCGTTCCCAGACCGCAGTCATGGGATAAAAGTACCAGCTTGTGTTAAGTCCGTACATCATAAAAATATCGTAGCATAAGTGAAACGCAACCATACTGACGGTTGAAATTCCACGCAGAGAGTCGAGAAGATAATATCTTTTGTTTTCTTTTAACAAGGCTTTACCGTTTGGATTCATCAATTATTTATTCCTTTTCATCATAACGGAAAAGACGACCACAGCCAGAACAAGCAACACAACCGCATATCCGCAGACGGGGATAAGTTCGGGCATAATATCCGAATAGTCACCCGAAATTGCATCCCTTGCGGCGTTTACGGCATGGGCAAACGGAAGTGCGTTTGCAAGGTTTTTGAACCAACCGCCAACCATTGCGGTATCGAACCAAATGTTTGAAAACCATGCCGAAAGGTTTGTGAGCAATGCACCGCAGATTCCGCCGACAGCCTTTTCATTCAGAAGTGTGCCGAGCAGAAGTCCGAGCGAGATAAACACAATTGCAATCAGAATGTTTACCGCAAGCATAAGCAAAATGTTCACGCTGGCCTCAAGTCCGAGGAAGAACGCAACAACAACGCATACGGCACTCTGCAAAATTGCCATTGGCAAAAGCGGAAGTGTGTAGCCGATAATAAACTCGTGTGCTTTGAGCGGAGATGTGAACAATCTCATCATAAAGCTTGTGGTTCTGTCCTTTGCAATGAGCATTGACGAGAACAGCGAGATAAAGCTCATTCCGAAAACCGTAATACCGGGCGTCAGCTTGTCGATGTTGAACATTGTCATCTGAGCCTGCTCGGGGATTGCTGAATTTATTGCCGACAACAAAAGAAGAAGTACAACGGGAAATCCGAGTCCGAAACAGAATGTCAGCGGATCACGGAGAATTTCCTTTGTATTTCGTGAAGCAAACGCAGTCAATCTCATTACAACGCACCTCCGTTTGTCAGCTTTACAAAAGCCGACTCAAAATCTTTTTCGCCCGAAAGGGCAACAAGCTCATCGGAAGTACCCTCAGCCACAAATTTGCCGTGAGCCATAATACCGATTCTGTCGCAGAGTGCAACAGCCTCTTCGAGATAGTGCGTTGTGAGAATAACGGTGATTTTACCCTTGAGCTTTTCAATCTCAACCCAAAGGCTGTGTCTTGCAATTACATCAAGTCCGAGCGTGGGTTCGTCAAGAAAGAGAATTTTTGGCTCTGAGATAAGTGCCATTGCAATGCTCAATCTTCTGACCTCACCGCCCGACAGCTTTTTAGCCTTGCGGTTTTCAAATTCCCGCATGGAAAAGCGTTCGATAAGTTCGCTTGCTTTGGCTTTTGCAACTTTCTTTGAAAAGCCGTAAACCTCTGCCATGAGTTCAAGATTTTCTCTTGCGGTAAGGTTCATTGCCGCCGCACTTTCCTGCGGTGAAATTCCGATAATCTGCTTTACCGCTGCTCTGTCGGTTTTTATGCTGTGACCGAGAAGCTCTGCCTCACCCGATGTCGGCATAATAAGCGTTGTGAGCATTTTCATTGTTGTTGTTTTTCCTGCACCGTTGACTCCGAGCAAACCGTACATTTCGCCCTTTTCAATCTTTAGGTCAAGGTCTGAAACAGCCGTTTTTTCCTTATATTTTTTTGTCAGTTTTTCTGTTTTTATTGCGTACATATTTTCTCCTCAATTCAGGATAAAAGGGATTTAAGTCAAATTTTACTTCATTAACTTATCAAAGGGATTTTTTATTTTTGCAAGTGCCATGCCTTTTTTCTCGTCACCGAGAACCAGAAGTCTGTCGCCTGCCTCAATTCCGAACACCTTTCTGGCGTGTTTAGGGAGTGTAATCTGTCCTCTTTCGCTGACCTTAACAATGCCGAAAATGTACTTTCCGTCACCGTCTGGAGTGAGTGCGTCAGATTCTTCCTCGTAAAAAGGACACACAAGAAGCATTTCTACCGTAGTTTCAAAAATCTGCGCAATCGTCACGCATTTTTCGACATCGGGAAGAGATTCCTCGTTTTCCCACTTTGCAACAGACTGTCTTGACACCTCAAGCCTTTCCGCAAGGTCCTCCTGTGAATATCCGTACTTTTTCCGAAGATACTTCAAATTCATACCAATCATACTTTTCATACCTCCTGAGTTAAGTATATTTCATATGTAACGCAATTTCTACCAACCTGATTTTACACTTTATGTAAAAATCAGTTGCATAATCCCTTTATGATTTATGATAAACTCCCTTACAGATTTTGTCAAACAAAAGGCGGTTGCGTTTTTTACGCCTTATTTAACTTATTCTAATGTACATATCATTGTTTGTTCACAAAACTGTCACATTTTAATGTTAAACTTAAACCAATATCGTATGTACGGAGGACATATTATGAAAAAACCTACTAAAAGAGATACAATCAATCTGTTTTTCTCTGCATTTCTGATCATCGCATTTATTGTTTGCGCACACTTCTTCTCACAGTACGCATCAGCCCTTTCACAGCCACTTGGTTCAATCATTCCGATTCTTGTGTATGCTGTGTTCGGTCTTTTGGTGTTCTATGCAACCCGTGTCGGTGACGGCAAGGCGGTAAAGCGTTTTTCGCTCGTTACACTTATTGTAATGGTGCTCCCGTCACTCTACATAATCGTTGCTTCCCTTGCTCCGGGACTTCCGCTTTATGATGTATTTTCAAATGCAAACGGCTCGGGATTAAGCGTTATTGTAACGCTTGCAAGTATCGCACTCGGTTACGGAATTCCTTACTCATTCCTCAGCGGTTTTGAAGTTGCCGATGATGAGGCTGTTGAAGAAGAAACAGGCAACCCTGTTCAGGGAGGCATTGAGGCTGATCTTGCAGATGACGAAAACGCAGAAGATACTGCATTTGAAGAATCCGAAGAGGTTGAAACAGAGGAACTTTCCGAGGATGAAAGCGAATCAACAGACGAAACCGATAACGGTGAAGACGCTTGATTCACTGCTGATTTTTCTTAAATCGACGAGTACCTGCACGGCTTGTGCGGGTACTTTTTGTATATGGCAAAAAATTATGCTTTTAAACTTAACAGTGCTAATATTCAGTTGACAAATTGTCACGGCTGATTTATTATTTTGGTACGGGGTGTGCAGAATAAATACACCGAATTTTTCTGTTTTAAAATTTTTCTTTCAAAGGAGAATTACATAATGGACGATAACAATAAATATAATAGAAACAAGGATTATGAGCCTGACAACTTTGATGACGAGGTTGCGTTTCCTGCAAGAAGAAACAACGCCCCCGAAAGATCTTCCGATATTCAGGAGGATTACGGCGATAACTTTGACAATGATGTAAAATTTGTCGGCGATTATGACGAAGACGCCGTTCAGATGCCGGAAATCGACTTTGAGGACGATATGGAAACTCCCGTAAAAATGCCGTCGGAAAGAGATGACCGCACACAGACTCCCGACTATGGCGATAATTTTGATTCTCAGACAGGGGAGCAGGTGTCAAAGGCTACAAAGGATTTTCAGTATGACCTTTCATCTGACGATATTGGTAACTACTACACAAAATCAACGATACACCCAAAGCGTAAAAAGGTTGTTAAAAAGAAAAAAAGAACGAGCCGTAATGTGGCGGTTATCTTAACAATTGCGGCGGTAATCTGCCTTATTGTTGCCGTTGTTTTTGCATTTACACAATGCAGTTCACAGAAAAAAAATGATAACAAGGCTTCCACAGCACCGTCAACGGAACAGGTGACAACGGTACAGCCTACAACGGAATACGGCGATGACAACTATGTTCCCGTTTACACGGAAGAACCGACATATGAACCGCAGACTGAATATCAGCCTGAAACAGAAGCGCCTGTTCAAACTGAACCGCAGACAGAGTATCAGCCTGAAACAGAGCCGCAGCAGAGCAGTGATATCAGTGTTACCGAATCGTCACAGACTTCGGATGACACTCAGCCGACACAGTCGTACGAGAGCGGCGGCGATGAACCGTATGTTGAAGAAAACTGATTGTTTTCTTTTGATAAAATGAATTTATGAAATTGGAGATGTTTTAAATGGGTTGCACCCACGATTGTTCAAGCTGTTCTTCGGATTGCAAAAGCAAGGAACAGAATTTGCACGAAGAACTTAATAAATACAGCAGTGTAAAAAAAGTAATCGGCGTTGTGTCGGGCAAGGGCGGAGTAGGCAAGAGTCTTGTAACCTCAATGCTCGCAGTAACATTTAACCGACTCGGTAAAAGCACGGCTGTTCTTGACGCAGATATCACAGGTCCGTCAATTCCAAAGGCATTCGGAGTACATGAGAGATGCAGAGGCAACGATGAAGGAATTTTCCCCGTTGTTACCGAAACGGGAATCAAGATGATTTCCGTAAACCTACTTCTTGAACATGAAACCGATCCCGTGGTGTGGCGTTCGCCGGTTATCACAGGCACGGTAAAGCAGTTTTGGAAAGATGTAATCTGGGAAAATGTTGACTATATGTTTGTTGATATGCCTCCCGGAACAGGCGATGTTCCGCTTACGGTATTTCAGAGCCTGCCGATTGACGGCATTGTTATTGTTGCGTCACCGCAGGAGCTGGTTTCAATGATAGTTCAAAAGGCAGTTAAAATGGCAAAGATGATGAATGTGCCGATTTTAGGTCTTGTTGAAAATATGAGCTGGTTCATGTGTCCCGATTGCGGAAAGAAACACAGCATCTTCGGCGACAGCCGCATTGAGGAAGTGGCAAAGGAATATGACACACAGGTGCTTGCAAAGCTTCCGATTGATCCCGAACTTGCAAAATGTGTTGACGAGGGAAAGATTGAATTTTTTGAAGGAAACTATCTTGACGAAGCGGCAGAAATAATCGAAAAAAAACTTAGTAAATAAGCATTTGCAATATTTTGCTTTTTCTGCTATAATAAGCAGACACAATTTCACAATTACAAACCGGAGGAGTAAACAATATGAAATGTCCCGTATGCGGTCATGAGTCTGACGGTAAGTTCTGCGAAAACTGCGGATCACCTCTCACTCAGAACAACACACAGGAAAATGCAACAAACAGCGTTGATTCGTTTGGTCAAAATC
>OQWM01000882.1_pt1 | contig 20233 bp, 12 predicted proteins | sample 1691531 | NCBI WGS metagenome assembly OQWM01 (sample SAMN03418257, study PRJEB22391) | human gut metagenome | biome: human-gut; feature: organic feature; material: feces | host: Homo sapiens | place: Tanzania | collected 2013-01
AGCGACGCGCACCTATCAGTGTGGTTACCTTTTCAATAGTATATGTCATTGTCTTGTTATTTAAATATTCTTTATTTTATAAGAGATGATATTTCTCCTCAAATTGTCTTTTCTTCTCTTCCGTCCTGGCGATGAACTTCTGGTGTTCCTCGCTCTCGGGATGGAAGGGTTTATGTCCGAGTGCTTCGCGGATGGGCCGCCAGTCTTCCAGAAACTGCTCGGCTGCCTTGCCGAAGTAGGTTGTCCGGAACCGCTCCCAGATATATTCCACCGCCTGCTCGCTCGGATGCAGCATGTCTTCCTTGTAGAAGCGGTAGTCACGAAGTTCATCGTTCATGATCTCGTAAGCCGGGAAATAGCTCACCACTCCGGGATTCTCTTTCACCAGCTTATCGGCTGCCAGCAGGAGCGTAGCCTTCGAAAGCTGACTTCCGTGGAATCCGTATTTCGCATAGCGGATAGGGCTTACCGTGATGATTACCTTCAGTCCGCCGTCACTTCCTTCAGATGCTTCCAGCTGCGATTTCAGCAGATTGATAGCCTTCTGCAGATAGCCTGCACATTCGTCCACGCTCAGTTCCCGCTCTTCGAAGAGGCGCTGCGGGCGCTTCTGGCAGTTGTCCACTATCTCGCCCGTCTCCTTCAGGATATATACATGGTTGGTACCCAGCGTAAAGACAGCCACACGGGGACGCACCTCGGAACATTTCTCTACCGTATGGAGAATGCTTGCCGGATTATACATCACCCCGAAGGGATTCACCGTAGCCCGGAAGCGGTTCTCCACAAACCGGCGTCCCAGATTGTCGGCAAAGCAACTGCCCACAAAGAGCATCCGCTCTGCCGCCCCTATATCGAAGTCGGCCTTCGGAATATCTATTTCTGTGCGAAACAGCATAAGTCTTTCTTCTTTTTATTCTTTCACTTCCGGAGAAGCCTTCTTGCGTTTTCTCACCTCAACCACTACACCTATTATAATAAGGAGAGCCAGAACGCCATAACCGATGTAAGCCACCGTCTCGGTATTCTTGAGCGACTGAGGATGGAAATCGAGAACCACTTTGTGGTTACCAGCCTTCACGTTCAGCGCACGCAGAATATAGTTCACTCTGCCCAGCTCAGCCGGCTGTCCGTCAACCGTAGCCGTCCAGCCCGGATAGTAAATCTCAGAGAATACGATCACGCCGCCCTTGCTCGACTTCACCTCGTAAGTCAGGTTGTTCGGCTTATACTGAATCATCTTCACTACCGAAGTATCATCCTGCTTCACGCTCTGCGCCAGCTGTTCCTTGAATTTGGCATCAGCCACAGCCACATGTCGGAGGTTCACCTTGCCCACACCATCGATTTCCTCGTTGGCATTGTCCACATACTTCACCTCGTCTACGAACCATGCATTGCCGTAGGCATACGGATTCTGAACCGGAACGGTCTGTCCGCCCTGCAGCGGCATGATGAAGTATTTGGTATTCAGCATGTTCAATACCGGATAGATACTGTCGCCGTTCACCTTGGTCATATCGCCGCCCGCAGCAGCTACCGCCTGCATCGTCTTCTGCATCTCAGGAGCGATGTGAGCATCAATCATCTCCTGGTAGCGACGGAGCTTGGCTGGATGATAACCGCCGATGCTCTTGTGGTAATATGAGGTCTCGTTCTCATTGAATGTATTCGATGCCAGATTCAGCACACGGTAGTCGAGTGCCTTGTCTCGGCAGATAATCTTGTCTGTCTCGGTCATCTGCTGCGGTGTATCGCGCTGCGCCTTGTCTACGAACATATCATCGTAGAGATAGCGCTTGTTCACCATCCACATATCCACCAGACAGAGCACGGCGATACCGGCAATCATGAACTCGGCGCCCAGCTTCTTCATCTTGTAAAGCATCAGGAAGCCGAAGCCGATGAGGATAATCCAGAACGAACGCCAGCAGTCGGATGTGAAGATGCCCTTGCGGATATCCGTCAGATTGCTCATGATTGGAGAGATATACTCCTGAGGCAACTGCTGCAGCGCCTGTGTCTCCTGTACCGATACGAAATCTGGGAAGAATACGCCCGGCATGATGGCAAAGAGCAGACAGAAACCTGCTGTCAGACCAAAGCTGGCATATACATATTTTATCTTCTCTGTCAGAATCTCCGGCTCATCTACAATCTTCTTCAGCGCCATCATCGCCAGGAGCGGGATGGTGAATTCTGCGATAACCAGGATAGATGCCACCGTTCGGAACTTGGCATACATCGGCACATAATCGAGGAAGAAATTGGTAAACGGCATGAAGTTTCTACCCCAGGCGAGCAGGATGCTCAGGATGGTGGCAGCAAGCAGCGCCCACTTCATCGGACCCTTCACGATAAACAGACCGAGGATGAAGAGCATGCAGACGAAGGCACCTACATATACCGGTCCGCTCGTTCCCGGCTGGTTGCCCCAGTACTGACCCAGCTGTTGGTAAATCTGCACGAAGTTAGGATCCGCCTTCTCCATCGCCTTCTGGTTCTGTGCCAGCGGCACGGAGGCACCGCCCTTGGCATCCGGAATCATCAGCGTCCAGGTTTCGTCGATACCGTAGCTCCACTGTGTGATATAGTCTCTATCCAGTCCGCTGCTGGTCTGGTTAGCCGCATTTTTCTTTACGAGTTCACTCTTTCCTCGCATAGTTTCCTGACCATACTGCCAGGTATGATAAAGGTTCGAGAGGTTGAGCGAGATACCGATAAGGGCACCCACCACGCATACCGCCGTTGCCTTTCCGAAGCGTGCGAGTTCTCCCCTCTTGATGGCATCTACCAGGAAGGCAATCACCATAAAGAGGATGATAAAGAGGTAGTAATAAGTCATCTGCACGTGGTTAGCCTGCACCTCGAAAGCCGAGAAGATGGCAGTAAGGAGCAGTCCCTTGAGATACTTGCCCCGATAGGCAAGCACCACGCCCGCAATCATCGGCGGCAGATAAGCCAGCGCCCATACCTTCCAGATATGTCCGGCAGCGATGATGATAAAAAAGTAGGACGAGAAAGCCCAGATGATACTTCCCAGCGCCGCCAGCGACTGTCTGAAGTTGAAGGCACGCAGCATGATATAGAAGCCCAGGAGGTATACGAAAACATACCAAACATAGTCTGGCAACCACAGATGATATGCCTTCACAATCTGGCTGAGCACCTGATTACTGTCATACGAAGGCGACATCTGATAGGTTGGCATACCGCCAAACACCGAGTTCGTCCATCGTGTAGTCTCTCCCGTCTGCTGCTGGAAGAGTTCTTTTTCATGTCCCAGTCCCTTTCCAGCCGCCGCATCATGTCGGAAGAGGATTCGTCCGTCCATATCGGCAGGCATAAAGTAGACGAAGGAGATGATTGCAAATGCAATAACTACCAGAATATCCAGTAGATACTTCTTCAAAAATTTCATATTTCTATATAAACGTTTATAATTTGGTGGCAAAGATAATGGAAAATTCTGACTTAGAGAAATAATCATAAAACAAAAAGGAAACTTTTAACTTTTTTATTAGAGTTCATCTTAGAATTCACCACATCTATGGAACGATAGACTATCATAGAGCATCCTTCCCCCATACACCACACACGTTGCCTATGGCATACAAAGGATAAACCAAAATATCATCATACGCACCAAAATTTTCAAGAGAGGTCCGGATTCCTTTTGCCAAATGCTTGGCTTCCAAGAATATTCGCAAACTTTGCATAGAGCCGCGAATTCCAGACTTCACCTCTATCGGATATATCACACCACCACGGGAAATCACATAGTCAACCTCAGCATTTGAATCTTTCTTTTCCCGATGCCAACAATAAAGATTATCATTTTGATATGGCAAGCGGTTCTTTACCAACTCAGTTCCGATAAAAGTCTCAGCCAAGGCTCCCCGATTGACTAAACTCAAATCATTTGAAACCAGTATATCCGTCAGATCCAGCTCCAGCATTCTCTGCAGCAAACCCGTATCCATGAATATATATCGTTTGTATTTTTCTTTGGCTTCGGCTAAAAGCGGAACCCCATTGCTATCCGTATGAACTACCGAATATACCAATCCTGCCATACAAAGCATATCCAAAGCTTCCTTTATCTGTGGTGTCCGATAAGTTGTATCAACTTGGGCATAAACAAATTTACCTTGCCCCTGCAAAGCTACGGAACGTAATACGTCTTTCAATAAACCTACAGGAACTTTTTCATGATACTTTTTAAAGTCATCCTGGTAAGACACCATCAACTCATTGAGTACTTGTTGACACTCAAGCATATTTGCCGTTTGCACATAAGTAGAAACACATTCTGGCATCCCCCCTATCACAAGGAACGTACGAAGATACTCCAAAGCCTTTGCATGAATAAGTTCTGGCAATGGCGAAAAAGGAGTTGCTTGAACTATCATATCTGCAAGCGACCGTTTGCCTAAGGCCCAAAGAAATTCCTGGAAGCAGAATGAATACATAAATATTGAACGAATACGCCCTACTCCAAATGACGGAAGGTCACGAAGGGCAAACTCCAAAAGTGAACCGGCTGCAATGACATGTAAGCGAGGCATCTTCTCATAGAAGTATCTCAACTTATTAATCGCTGCAGGACATGCTTGAATCTCATCAAAAAACAGAAGCGTCTCACCTTCCTCTATGGGAGTATCCAATATCACTGCCAACTGTTGGCATATTTGCTGCGGAGTATATCCTTGTTCGAATAAAGTATGTAATTCATTTTGGTCATTCAAGTCTATTTCTACATAGTACTTAAATTTTTCTCCCAAATGACGCACAGCAGAAGTCTTGCCAACTTGTCTTGCTCCTCTCAACAAAAGGGGCTTATGTGAAGCACTTTTACCCCACTTTTCCAGCTCCCTATCTATAAATCTATCTAAATACCTCATTTTCAATAGTGTTTTTTATTTTCGGGGGCAAAGATAAGCAATATTTTGCAGAAATCGGCACCTTAGAATCTTAATATTTTGTAAAAATCGGCACCTTAGAACAAGACTTACATACAAGAAATAGGGTTTTTCCCCTATCATTTAGGGAAACGCTCGCTGCCGTTTCAGTCTTTATACCTACCTTTGCACCGTAAAACAAGTTTCTTCAAACAGTATATATTAATGTATAAAAGAATAAGAATTATGAAAAGACTAGCATTCATCATGATGGCATTGCTCCTGGCTCTGATGCCAGCAGCAGCACAGAATTATCGTGACAGCAGATATTATAACAAGCAGACGGGGCATCTCGACTACCGTTACAACCACAACTACGGCAGTCCATATTATGGTTTCCGCATCGGTCCAGCCTTCACCTTTGTCAATTCCGACGATTCCCGACTGGATGGTGGCGACTGGCAGACTGGTCTGAACGTGGGTGTAGTAACCGGCATCCCATTGACCGACAGCGCCCCACTCTATCTGGAAACCGGACTTTCATATATAGAGAAAGGTGGCAAGAAGGACCTTCCTGAAGGCAAGAAGATGACCTACGATCTCAATTATCTTGAGATTCCAGCCGTACTGAAGTACAAGTACGAGGTAGACGACCACTTCTCTATCCAGCCTCAGGTAGGCGGTTATTTTGCCGTTGGTGTAGGAGGTAAAATCAAGAACTTTGCCGAGCGTGAGGCAGAGAGCTCATTCAAGGATGCAAACTTCCGCCGCCTTGATGGTGGTATCCGCATCGGCTGCGGCATCGGCTACGACATGTTCTATGCCGACCTCACCTACGATATCGGACTTGCCAACATCTGCCACGACAGTTTCGACAAATCCCGCAATGGAGCCCTCCAGCTCAATTTCGGAGTAAATTTCTAGGAGCAAAACCATCCATTTTCCACCTTGCTACCGCATTTCGCGGTAGCAAGGTGGGAAACTCGTTGTTTATCAGCATATATCTATTTTCTACATAAGAATCAATTAAATATTTTTAAAGCATTATCCCTTATTTCTTACTTAACGGCAAAAACATACAATCTGAAGGCAAAAAATTGGGAAACACACACAAATTGAAAGACTGAAACTCAAAAAGGCAACACTTTTCTACTAAAAAGTAGGTATTTTATCCTATTTTCGACAAAAAAGGTACAAAAAAAATGTTTAATTAAAAAAAATATTGTATCTTTGTCCGCAGAAAGAAACATTCCGTATTATTACTAAATTGAGTTTCATGGAAAGACAGAGAGAGAATTTTCTTATGACGAGAAAAGTAAATCATAGCGTTACTGTCGGATTGGCTGCCCTTGCTTTATGCTCAGTGTCGGCTAATCTCATGGCTGCTGTGAACAACCCTAAGATAGCGCGAGAGGTTATCTTACCACAAAACGAAAGTTTGATAGGATACGTTTACGATCAGGATAAGAATCCGCTGCCGGGGGTTACCGTAAAAGTGGAGGGAACACAAATCGTAACCGTTACGGATGATGAAGGCCGTTATTCCTTCAGTCAGTCTATCAAGCGAGGTGCTAACGTAAAATTTTCGATGCTCGGCTTTAAAACCAAGCGAGTTGTCTATAAAGGTCAGTCGGCCATCAGTCCGATGCTCGAACCTTCTGCTACCTCGGTAGGCGAGGTGGTGGTAGTGGCGCGCAGCAACATCAACGCAATCGACCTGCGTGCCAAATCGGGCGTGGTAGAGAACGTGGATATGAAACGTGTAGAGGCTAAGCCGATGATTGACATGGCACTGGCGCTGCAGGGTGCCGTGCCGGGTCTTGTCGTTACCAATACGGGCGATCTGGGTACTGCTCCGAAAATCCGTCTGCGAGGAAACTCTTCGCTCCGACAGGGCAATGCGACCAACGAACCGCTGTATGTGATGGATGGTCAGATTATCTCTGCCGAGACTTTCTATAACCTGAACCCATCTGATATCAAGGGCATGAAGGTGCTCAAGGATGCTACAGCCTGCGCACTTTATGGTGTGAAGGCGGCAAACGGTGTGATAGAAATCACATCACAGCGTGGCCATTCGGGTGCTCCACTCATCAACTACAGCACCAATATGGGTGTAACCACACGAGGCCGAAGAGGCCTCAAGATGATGAGCTCTGCCGAGAAACTGGAACTGGAGAGACTCATCGGTAACGTGGAGACTCCGGGCTACAGATACAGCGAGGATTACTACCGCAAGTACTTTGCCAACAATCCGAATCTGGCAAGCATGATTGCCGATGGACAGAACAAGCTCGATTCATTGCGCAACATCAATACCGACTGGTTCAACGAGCTTCTGCGCAACAGTTTCTACCAGCGCCACAACCTGAGTCTGCGAGGCGGCAATGAGCGAACCACCTATTTCCTCTCAGCCAACTATTCCTATCAGGGCGGCCGTATCGAGGGAAATGACAAGCAGCGCATGGGCATCCGACTGAATGTAGACCAGAAACTGGGAAAGATTGGTTACGCCATGCTGGGCGTTACGGGCTCTTATTCGAAGACCAATACGCCTAACGGAACCTCAAGCGACCCTTCTTCGCTGATTTACGAACTGAACCCTTACGAGCAGAAGACAGGCAAACTCTGGTCGTATCCGGGACAGACTTACAAGGACCTGATGAACCAGTACAGCGCCGAATCTACCGACAAGGAGTTTGGCGTGAACGGTAACATCACCCTGAACCTGCTTCCGGGACTGGATGTTGCAGCCGTTGCCGGCATCGACTTCGTACTGGATGAGTCACACCAGTTTACACCTTCCACAGCCTATTCTGAGACCCATAGCGGTGTACCAGAAGTGGCGCGCGGTATCTATTCGAAATCCAAGAATACCACCACCAATATCTCTGCCAACGTGCGTGCTACCTATACACGTACGTTCAACGAGATTCACGACCTCACCTTCAGTGCCAACATGGATTATTATGATACCAACATCGATAATCTGAGCACTACCGGTTATGGCGTAGGAACCCTGAACTCAGCGGCAGCCATCAACCAGTCGCTCACCGGCTCACGAAGAGTGAAGATGAGTGCTCCAAGAGACAAGAACCGCCAGTTGGGTATCGGCGGCGTGCTGGGCTACAGTCTGCTGAGCACCTACGACCTCTACGCTACCTACAAGGCAGATGCCTCTTCGGTTCTGCCATCAGACAAGCGATGGAACAAGGCATGGGCGGTAGGTCTGGGATGGACACCTTCCAACTATGCCTTCCTGAAGGACAACAAGGTGATTTCACGCCTCAACTTCAAGGGCTCGTATGGTATCACAGCCAATCTGAACGGCGTTTCGGTTTCTACCACAACAGGAACCTTCTCCTACTCCACCAACACCTACGAAGACCAACGCGTACTGGAACTCATCTCCTTATATAATAAGGACCTGAAACCAGAGCAGAACAAGTCGGTAGACCTGGGTATGAGCATGGACCTCTTCAACCGCATTACGCTGGATGTAAACTATTACAACCGCCGTACCGAACAGGCTTTGCTCGATGTGCCAATCCCTACATCGGTAGGCTATTCTACCCTGAAGCGCAACATCGGTGTACTGGAGAACAGAGGTGTAGAGCTGGGACTGAGTGCCAAGATCATCGATACCTACGATTGCCGACTCAGCATCGGCGCCAACCTGGCCTACAACGACAACAAGGTGCTCGACCTGTATTATGCCGACAAGATTTACACCACCGAAGATGCACTGGTTCCAGACTATGAGGTGGGCAAATCATACGATATGCTCTACGGACCTACATCACTGGGTATCAATCCGCTCACCGGCTATCCGGTATTCCTGCTGCCAGATGGCACAGAGAAACAGGCTACCGAGGCACTGACCAAGGACGATGTAGTGGCATTAGGCCACCTCACACCACCTTATTCAGGCACCTTCAACCTGAGTTTCTCATACAAGTCGTTCGACTTCGATATGGACTTCTACTACGTTCATGGCGGAATCCAGCGTTTCAACTACTCGTATGTGAGAGACAAGGACAATGTAAACAAGAATGCCGTAGCCGGACAGACCGATAAGATGTGGTTCAAGCAAGGCGATGAGAACAAGACCTACTGGACACCGTTCTACACCTCATCCACCGCAGAAGACAACATAGCGCTCTATCCAAACTCACGCACCGTGGGCAAGAGCGACTACCTGCGCCTCTCAATGGTGAGCATGCGTTATCGTCTGCCAGCCGCCACCCTACACAAGATACTGCCATTCATGCAGTATGCCACCGTAGGTTTCCAGGCATCCAACCTCTTCACGTGGACCTCTTATAAAGAGAGCGACCCAGAGAGCGGAACCCTTGCCGGCACCACACAGCCAATTTATACATTCAATTTGAATCTTACATTCTAGGAGACAGAAAAGATGAAGAATATCAAGAATATCATCAAGAAGGCACTTCTCATCACGGGCAGCACCCTGCTTCTGGCAGCCTGCTCGCTCAATGTGCCACCACCAGACCAGTTTTCAGACCCCGATGCCATCACCGATGTCAACGCAGGGCGCTCTCTGCTCACCTCCTGCTATCTGAGCTATCCGCATCAGGAGTATGAGTTTTCGCTCCTGGGCAACGACTTCTGTCCTACCAACCTCTCAGGAAAGGATGTCGAAACCCAGAACCTATACAACTGGCAGGACAAGAACATCAGCAACCTCTCGTCAACCGTATGGCCAGCGTATTACACCTGTATCTCCAACTGCGATGTACTCCTGGAGCGCATCGACAAGATTACGACCGAGATCTCAGCCGATCTGCAGGAGAAGCAGGCTATCAAGGCAGAGGCACAGCTGCTGAAAGCAATGTGCTATTTCGACCTGCTGCGCATCTATGCCACTCCATACGATGAGAATCCGGATGCCGACGGCATCATCATCAAGAATATGTTCGGGTTCGAAACCAATGGCCGCAGTAGCAAGAAAGTCTGCATCGGCATGATCAACAGTCTGATAACAGAGGCATCAGAAGCGAGAAACCATCCCTCAAAGAACGGATGGCTATCGCAGACCGCAGCCGATTATCTGCTTGCCGAAACTGCACTCTATATGGGCGATTACAAGAAAGCAGCCGAATATGCCGATGATGTGATAGAACAGGGCGACGACAGCCAGATAGGCGGCGAAAGCTACTCCCGACTCTGGCGTACAGAGAGTTATGGCGGCAGAATCTTTGCCTTCAACACCCAGAACAGCTATTATGTCGCCATCGAATACGACAACTCTGAAGGCGACTATTACGCCGTCAATCCGGCATTCACCTTTACGGATGAGGATGTACGCGCGAAATATACGCTCTATCCGAAAGACCAGAATGGTAAGACCCGCAACCTGATGGGCAAGTACAACATGATGAACAAGCAGGGCACCCAGCCTAACTACATCAACCGCATGCGTTACGCCGGTGCCTACTTCATCGCTGCCGAAGCCTATGCACGCGATAACAACGAACAGATGGCACGCGAGCGCATCAACCATTACCTGCAGCTGGTTTCTGCCGATCCTATCGCAGATAACGTTACGGGCGATGCGCTGGTTCAGGCTATCCTGGCAGAGAAGTACAAGGAATTCGTTGGCGAAGGCAACAATTACTTCGACCTGAAGCGAACCCACGCAGACTTGAACCGTCTGTCGGCATGGGGCGGAGCAGCCACAGCGAAAATCAGCAAGGACGATTACCGCTGGAACTTCCCTATCCCTGCTTCGGAATATAAATATAACAACAATGTGACCCAAAACGACAAGTGGCCAATTAACAGATAATATTAACATTTAAAATAAAGAGAACAATGAAGAAATTTAAATTCATACTTATGTGTATGCTCGCGATGCTGACAGGTTTCAGCGCATGCAGCAGCAGTGATGACAATGATGGCAAGCAGATGACCAACTATGTATCGATTTCTGCAGCCGGAAACAATATCATCAACGAGGATGATGATGAAGAAGTAAAATTCAACATCCTCATCGGTAATACCCTGACAGCAGACGCTACCATCAATCTTTCGCTCGAAGGAAATGATGACAATGTGGCTACACTCACTTCTTCTACCATCGCGCTGAAGGCTGGTGCCAAGACAGCATCCTTCACCGTAAAGTCGAACAAGAAGAGTCTGCTCAAATCTGATCGCGTACTGACCGTAAAGGCAACTTTCTCTGATGCCAACATGAAGACAGACGGAAAAGCCGCAACCCTGACCATCAAGCCAGACTCCGACATCCCTGTACTCACGGCAGAACAGCAGAAACTCATTGAGGGCTACAAGCAGAACCTCAACATCGACCTGACTAAGATTCTCGGTAAGGTAAAGGTAGATACCAAGGTTACCTTCAATGACGATGACAAGATAGATATCAACAACAATAACGATACCCGTTCTTTCAGCGGCGTTACCATCATCACGCTGAGCGAGAAGGCTACAGCCAATAAGCCTGTCTTGAAGATGGTTTCAAATGCAATGGGTATGGCTGCGTTCAACTATGAAATGCTGAGAAAGAGAACCGTAGAAGATACTGAATTCTGGACACAGATGCCATACAGTAAGGCTGTCATGGAGAATATCAACTACGATTACAATAAGGAAACCTTCACCATGACACTGGATGGCATCGAGGTAAACCCGGCAGATATGAGCCTCAAGTTTACAGGCAGCAAGGTAACTATGTATGAGGAAGAGATTACAACCGTTCCTTTCGACTATACCTTCTCTGCATGGGACCGACTCAAGGCTATGGCTGATGCTAACAAATCATTTGTCGTAAACGATGGAGATACCAAGACAGAAGTTTCCGTACAGGACATCATTGATGGTGGCGGTTCGCTGAATCCTTATTCCTTCTTCGACAATACCGATGTCGTAAAAGACGCAGAAGAGACAGGATATAAAAACATCTACGTTGCTCCAACAGGCAAAATCGACTTCGCCAACGGCAAGATGACCTTCGCCTTCCCTTGGTATCTTGAGAACACAAGCGGATGCCAGCGAGTTGAAGCAACCTATACATTTGGTAATTAACAAGCATTTCACCATCTAATGCCGACATTATGTATAAAATAACGAAACAATTATTCCTATTTATCCTGCTGGCAGCTTTCTGTCTGCCGGCAGGAGCGAACAAAGATTCTAAAATAAACCTTCCACGGGGAACCGTGGAAGGCTACCTTGATAACGGACTCCACTATATCATTATGCCTAATGCACTGCCTCGCCATGGCATAGAGATGCGACTGGTGATGAAGGTAGGTTCTCTGCAGGAGAACGACCAGCAGAAAGGTGGCGCCCACTTCCTGGAGCACATGTCTTTCTCGGGAACCAAGCACTTTCCACAGGATGCATGGGTAGATTATTTCGAGCGACTCGGTATGAAATACGGACGCGACATCAACGCCTTCACCGGCTACGACCGTACCATCTACTGGCTCTCACTGCCGGTTGCCGACTTCGGAACACAGGTAATGGACAGCACCCTTCTTGCCGTACGCGACATCCTCGACGGGGTTTCTTTCGAACCTCAGCTCGTTGAGCAGGAACGTGGCGTCATCAAGGAAGAACTGCGCGGCTACAGCACGGGCGATGACTTCTATAGTCTGAAGATTGGCGACGGAAGATACATCCTGCGCATGCCGCTGGGCACAGAGCAGGATATCGAAACCATCTCGCGCAACCAGTTGCTCAACTATTATCACCAGTGGTATCTGCCTCAGAATGCCTGTCTCGTAGTGGTAGGTAATGTAGATGCCCAGGATATGCAGAAGCGCATCCAGGCTACCTTCAGTTCGATAGCCAAGGGCCAGCCTACTCCGCTGGGCAAATATCCGCTTACCTATAAGAAAGGTATCACCCTGCACGAGGTGAAAGATACCGTAGGTACCAGTTCCAAGCTGGAGTTCATCATCCCTCACGAGGGTGTGGTAGGCAATACCATCGCTTCTACCGCCCTGAAAGAGCAGTACAGACTGCTTATCTCGGCTATCAGCAAGCGACTGGCAGCACAGGGCATCAGATGCGACATCAGCGATGCCTGGTATCTCGCTACCCAGAACCACTTCTCTTTCTCTGTAGAAGGCAAGGGTAAGCAGGAACTCAAGGAGAAGATGACACAGGTGCTCGGTGCCTTCGCTGATATCACGAAAAAAGGATTCGGAAAAGAGGAACTCGCTGACTATGTTACCGAAAAGGTGAACAGAATGAAGGCGGATACCGTTGGATTCCAGTCGGGTAAATGGTGTGATGACTTCGTAGATTACATCATCTCAGGCGACCGCTATGTGGCATGGGACGAGGATATGGAAAAGGTAAAACTCCTGATAAGCAATACCAGCAGCAGCCAGCTCCAGAAACTCTTCAAGACCATTCTGAACGAGGGTAAGCAATCGCTCCTCGTAGCCTACCAGAACAACGCCGGAAAGACTGAATCCTTCACCGAAAGCGAGTTGCAACAGCTCTGGCAACAAGGACTGAAGACCCGCATGCCGGCTTATACCTACCAGCGCGAGGAAGTAGAGGAAAAGCAGCACGTTGACATACCAGCCTGTCTGTCTGCCACCCACCCGGATGCCAGCGCTTCTATAGTAAGCAAGCGCAAATACGAGGATATCGGAGTATCGGAATATCAGCTCGCCAACGGACTGAGACTGGTGATGCGACCTACAACCGACAAGGACAGCACCATCTATATCGCCATGCACGGACGTGGAGGCGTGGGCGACCTCAGCAAGCAGGAATATCCGCTGCTCAAAGACGCCGTAAGCTATGTAGACATGGGCGGTCTGACACATCTCAATACCGACCAGCTGACCGAAGTGATGCAGGCAGAGGGACTCTCTATGAGCGTAGGCATCACCGACTACTGGCACCAGGTGCTCGCCTCAGCCCCAACCGACAAGGCACAGGAACTGATGAACCTGGTTTACGAGAAGATTACGGCTCCAGGCAAGTCGTACGAAGATTTCAAGGAAGTACGCGATGCGGAAATCGAGAAATTCGGCAAGGAAACCCTGCTCGAACGTCTGCTCAAGCGCGACATCAACCGCATGCTCTCCAGAAGAGTGGATTCGCTGGTGTGCAACATGCCGGCAAACAGTGGTGTCAAAATCCAGAAGGAAGACCTCAACAGACTCAATCTGGATTCCATGACCAACTATTATACATCGCTCTTTGCCAACCCTCAGCAAACCACGCTGATTGTTACCGGCAACATCGATGAAGAGCAGGTTCTGAGCACCATCGTCAACACCTTTGCGCGCCTCAAGGCATCAGATCGCATGACCCGTTTCGAAGACAAGCCAAGCAACATGCCGAAGAGTCCTTACAAAGAGGCTTTCGAAAACGATGTGGAGACGCAGACCGTGCTGAACTACATCTATTCGGGCAACTACAAGCCAGGACTCCGCCAGTCGCTCATGCTGAAACTGATGCGTGATGTCATGCAGAACCGCCTGCTGAGCATCCTGCGCGAGAAGATGAACATTGTTTATTCTCCATACGCCGACCTCTACTATGCCGGAGTGCCTCAGGCTAAATACAACTTCTGGCTGGAGATTGCGCTGAAGAACGAAAACCGCGACAAAGCTATCCAGGCACTGGACGGAATCATCAAAGAACTGCAGACCAGCAGAATCAGCGAGGGAGAACTCAACAAACTGAAGATGTCGTTCCTCGTTACCAAGCGCAAGTCGCTCTCTGATGATGCACCGGCAGAATGGAAGAACATCCTCACCACCCTCTTGCAGAACGGCGAGAGTCTGGAAGATTTCGACAACTACAGCAACTGCCTGAAGAGCATCACTACCGAGGATATCCGCAAGGGATTCGAAGAGTATGTGCGTCCTGAGCGCGTAGCTCTGCTCTATAAGGGCAACCCATTTTAAACTTTAAACAACACAAAGAAGAAAAGATATGAAGAAGATTTTATGGATGGTCATGCTCATGGTGAGCATGACTGCCTATGCACAGAAAACACCTGAGATATACCGTATTTTCGATGCCAAAGGCAAGGAAGTTACTTACGAGAAGATGATCAAGACCGTAGCCGCCAGCGATGTGGTGTTCTTCGGCGAAATCCACAATTGCGTCATCAGCCACTGGATGGAGCTGAAGGTATTGGAGTCGCTGGCAGAGAACAACAGTAAGCTGAAGGTAGGTATGGAGATGCTCGAAGCTGACAACCAGCTCATCATCAACGAATATACCGGCAGCGTAATCTCATCCGACCGCTTTGAAGAAGAATGCCGTCTCTGGCCTAACTACAGTACCGACTATGAGCCATTGGTTTATTATTCCAAGCGTCATCATCTCCCGCTGATAGCAACCAACGTGCCTCGCCGCTACGCCAGTGTGGTAAAGGAGAAAGGTCTCGTCTATCTCGATTCTCTCTCAGACGAAGCCAAGCGCTATCTCCCGAAGTTGCCTATCAAATATGTGGAGAATGAGAACGCCCAGTCGGGGTTTGCTCTGATGGGACTGATGGGCAAGGCTAAGGGTTCAAAGCCAGAACTGATGGCACAGGCTCAGGCTATCAAGGATGCCACAATGGGCTGGTTTATCGCCCAGAACCTGAAGAAGGGCGAGCAGATGATTCACTTCAACGGCACCTACCATTCTGACGGAAATAACGGCATCATCCCTTATCTCAAGGAATATCGCCCTAAGACTACCGTCAGCACCATCAGAGCGGTACGCCAGGAAGAAATTGACAAGATAGATGAAGATTATCTGGGTCTGGCAGATTTCTATATCTGCATCACAGAAGATATGAATATGTCATACTAGCCCAGCGAAATACGAAACTAGAAAGAGCCTGTATTATGGAAAGCCCCTGATGCAAGAAAGCACCAGGGGCTATAAATTATTAACTATTAACTATAAACTTCACACAGTTCCCAATATCTATGAGCTAGGTCATGGATGAACTTTCGTCCTCGTTCGGTCCATACGAGATAGGTATGGGTGTAGGCTCTGCCCATCTTCTCCTGTCTGCCATCGCTCTTCGGGTCGAGGAAGGCGCTGTAGCGGGTACGGCTCTTGGCTAAACCCATGTGGGCATAATCAGCATAAAGAAGGTACTGACCGCTCTGGTAGTACTGGATATGCAGAGCACAGAGCGAGCGGTTCAGCTCCTGGGCTGTGATACCGAGTTCCTTCGCAATCTGCGTGGTAGTGAAGCAGGAAACGGAATCGAGAACGTTATCGCTGTAGAGCGCCTTAGGCAGAAGATTACCCACCTGATTCTCCAACTGGATGATATTATCACCACTCTTAGCGATGCGAACCACCTGTTCGTCTACCACATCATTGAGACGGCGGATTTCCGTATCCTGTTCGCCGATAAGCTTCTTCTGCTGTTCAATCTGCAGACGCTGCTTCTTCAGCAGATTCTCCTTCTCCTTGAGCGTAGCACGGAGGATTTTTTCTGCATGTCGGATTGTCTCCTCATCGCTTTCGCCCGGATGCACCGGGATATAACCGCCCGTCTTGCGAATCTGTGGCAGCACATCAGCCGTAACCCAGTTTTTGAACTTCACGGCAGTAGAAAGCTTAGAGCCGAGAACCAAAGCATAGAAACCGCTCTCGTTAACGAAGATCATCTGAGTGCGACGCATCGCAGTGGTTCCATCCTTCTTCTTACCAGTCATTACCCATGCGTTGTGTTTCACAACGTCAAGTGTGTTAACTAGCTGACGTACAGCACATCTTGCAATCTTATACCCCAGTATATCACAGACATCCTTTGCGCAGAACAAAGGTTCTCCATTTTCATCGGTCAAGGTACGAATCTTACCGAATTCAGGGTTTTCAAACACGACAGCAATTGCTGCCTTCTTATCCATTTCTACTTTATTTGTATTTACTGACTTTTTTGTATTAACTGACTTTACCATAATAATTTGTTTTTAAAAACTAATAACTTAACATTCAACATTCAACACTCAACATTCAACATTAAATGATCGTAATCCAAACGCTCTCCTCCCGTTCTCTCGCTGCGGTAATGGCATTCATGAGGCGATGCAGCCAGATGCGGGAATTGAAGACGGCACCCTGTAACTTATTTTCCCCTACCAGGATGCAGCCCTGCGTATCATCAGGATAATTACCGGCATGAATGCGGATGCCCTCAAAATCGGGAACACCCTGCACCAGCGGAAGCCACTTCTTAAACCTCGGCGATTTCGAGATAACAACAGGATATGAACCTTCCGGAATCGCCGTATGACCCGATATCTTGCGGGCTTTCTTGCCCGATACCCTACTGTATCTTCCATCCTCCTCTTCCGGCTTCAGTTCGATGCCCAGAAGATTTCTCCACGTAGGCTCCAAGGTATCACAGAAGTAATGCTCCTTGTCCAACTTCGCCATATCAAAGCTGTGCTCAAAGATACGCTTGTCGCCTATTTTTACCCCCGAACACCAGGTACGTTTCACGTCCTTATCACTCAGGATATAAAGATGACCTATCGTATAAGTCTTCTTTTTTGCTATTCTTTTTACTACTATTTCCATAACTCAAACTCCATTAAGATTCTAATATTTTTACCTCTTTACCATCCTTGCGGTTACGTAGCTTTTCAAAACTGAATAACTGAATACTGATTACGTCACCCGTTACACCCTTAGGCGGAATCTTCCGGATATAGTTTCGGTTCACCCAATTACGCAACATCGAAGGAGTGCCCTTCTTATCCATACCCAACTGCGAGCGGAGATATTCTGCCTGCTGGAAATTAAAGACATCAGGCAACTGCTGCAACAGATTTGCCGGTCCACGCTTGCTCGATTTCTCGTTTGAAAAGTTCGCCCTCTTGATGGCATCACCGAAGAATCGCATCTTGCAGTAGAGGTCGTAACGCTCGCTCCAACGGATGAACTCATCAATCTCCGGCTCCCATTTGCAGCCGTTCGCCACATACAGCACACACGCCTTCAGGTAAGCGATGACGTTGGCGCGGAAGGAAAGGTTCTCGTAAACCCTGTCCTGCGAAAGCCGTGAAAACTCAGCATTCTCATCCTTCAGTTTGAGGGCAAGCTGGAATGCCTCAGGGCAGTCAATCAGTCCCCTGGCGTTGTTCAGATTCTCGATATAAGGCTTCAGCGCCTCACGGTAAGCATCATCGTAATCGCCATAAACAGGCATCTCGTCACCGATTTCACGCTCAGGAATGGTACAGAAATTGATACGGCTTATCGGACCATCTGTCAAAACTTTTGAGAAGTAACGCTGACCCTTTTGGATAGTGGTAGATGCGTTCCAGTTAAACCGGATGGTTACACGTTCCGTAACACTCTGAGTTCCCACGCGAGTCTGACCATACTGGTTCTCGCTATCTGAGGCAAGACACATGATGCGAAACTGCTGATTTCCGGTTCCCTTCAGGGCATCAAACTGGTCTAATTCATTGAGCGAAGTGTAAAGAAATCGTCCCTGTGCTTCAGCGGTACGCATCACGAATGCCGGATTGGTCATATCAGCATCAATCTCCTGGATAACGAGGTTGTCCGGTCGCTTGCGCTTGTCCTTATTGGCACCCTTGCGTATCATCTCCTCCTTCCATTCCTTCTCACGTTTCAGATTCTCCGCATCCCGTTTCCGGATATCCTCCATAATATAGCTAATCGGCTTGTTTACTGAAGATTTGCCAGCACCCGTACCAGCAAGCAAGCACGTAGACAATGTAGCCTCATGCACTACATTATCAATGTATCGGAAGCTCGTCTGCCAGAGATGAGTAGCGAGCGGAGGAAAGATGGCATGCGCCACAGCCGGCTTATAAACCTCCGGTGTTCGAGATATCAGCAGTTCCACCAGTTTCGGCAGTTTCTCCGGCATCTCCGGCGGTTCAGGATAATCCTCATCGGTACTTTGAACATTGAGATTTGAACTTTGAACTGTATGATTACCATCAGCTCTTTCAACTTTTAACTGTAAACTATTAACTTTCTGAATGGCTTGTTTTTCCGCCAGCGCATTCACCCTTATTACGTCCCTCGACATCGGCTTGCAGCTGTCAGCATATTTCGCATAGAAATCATGTATCAGTTGATGGCAGTCATCCTCCTGATAGTAGCTTGGCATTTTCGTCCTCACCACCTTCATCAGTTCCTCCTCGCTCATCACCCTCGAAGCGCCTGCGCTCATGATGGCGAGCAGCGAAGAGTGTCTCGACCCGACAGTATCAATCGCCATGCCTTCAAGCCCTGCCGACTGCACGAACAGATCAAAGGCTATCAGATTCTTCTCACTGGCCTCTCCCAGCTCACCAGAGCCATAATTGCCTCCAGGATTCCCGAAATGAGAATCATCAGCATGATTGCTATTACCAGATTGGGCAGGCTGAACAGCAGTGCCAGCAGGAGCAGCGTAATCGCCACGATTGCCCGAAAGTCTATTGTTTTCATTACTTTGAACTTTGAAATTTGAACTTTGAACTTTATGATTACCATCAACTTGATGAGAACTATTTACAGCATCAGCCCTATTAACTGTAAACTGTAAACTTTTAACTGCTACGCCTCTTCCGTCAACCGTCAGTCCACGGTCGAGAAAAGCCTTTCTGCGAGTCTGTATCTCGCTCTCCGGCAGCACTGCGCACCACATTTTAGACCGGTAGATTTCCGAGTCCTTATCCGTCAGGAAAATCATCCTCTCAGGTGTGATGCAGCTTTCATCATAAGGCACACCTAGTGCCTCACAATACGCCTTCTGCGTCTCCTCGATGGTCATCCCAATCGGCATCCTAATACCGATATGCAGCTTTTTACGAGCGCTATAACAGAGATGCAGCAACGAGCCGTTCCATATCCCAGAAGAGCAGTTCAGCTCGCGCGCCTTCTCGATAGCCTTCTCCACATACTCCTTATCATCCACATCGATAATCGTCTGGAAGAGAAAGCTTTCCGGCAAGGCATTCTCCTGTCTGCGCACATTATTCTTAAACATACCGTAGTGCGGACAGAAGAAAGGCAGTTCGCTCTTGAGCCTCTCCTGCGCCTTCTTCACCGCCTGCGCATCGTTCAAATCCACTCCATCAATCGGCAATTCACCCCGAATCTGCTGAATCATCTTTTTAACGGCAGCCGATTCAATCACCTTATCATAAGTATCAATATTGTAAGAAAAAACTTTCCCTTTATTACCCTTGCGATAAGGATTAATTGCCACTACATGTACTATCTCCATATTTTTCAATTAATTATTTTTATGTCAAGAATTTAAGAATTAGAGATTTTTTTCTTCGCAAGTTTTGCCCCACACGCCCTGAAAGGGCAGAAGCTCCTAGCCCAGGGCA
>OQWM01000887.1_pt1 | contig 20205 bp, 6 predicted proteins | sample 1691531 | NCBI WGS metagenome assembly OQWM01 (sample SAMN03418257, study PRJEB22391) | human gut metagenome | biome: human-gut; feature: organic feature; material: feces | host: Homo sapiens | place: Tanzania | collected 2013-01
CCTCAGAATCAGCTGCTGCTGTCGTCTCTGCCGCATTCGAGCCGCCACAGCCTGCCATCGTCAGTGCCATTGCCGCTGCCATCGCTGCTGCTGTACCTCTTTTTGCCATCATTCCAAATCCATTCATTTTTCTCATAATACTCTCCCTTTCCGCCATCCTGGCTCTCACTGATTTTGATTCCCAACGAAATATAAAATCCCCGGCGCAGACAAAACTCCTGCGCCGGGGACGAATATACAAATATCGTGGTGCCACCCCTGTTCTCAGACCTTCAAACCTTATATATAAAAAGCAGATATTCTCACACAACGGAAAATATCTGCTTTTTACGGACAAACTGTTCGACCCCGCGAAAAAGATCTCGGATATCGAGGGGCTTACGAGAGACGACGTGAACGAGTGTCTTTCGCTGCTTGATTTTTCCGCTCACAGCGATTCGCTGTTCGGAAGATGCGCGGAAGAAACGCGCCTCGGATAAAAACGGGAAATGCCTATAGCGGGCTATAAGCCGATAAACCGAGAAAAATATACGAAAACGAACGGCGAATGCCAAGATAGACCAAGGAGAAATATGTTTGAAATCAAACGATACGAAAGCTGGTAATCGAATAAAAGACCCACAACAAATACTTCAAGGGAGCCATACGGCTCCCTTTTTTATAGGAGAGCGAGAAAATATAGAAATCCGGTTTCTTCTCATTCTCCTATAATGAATCCTGTCGCCATACGTCTCCTTTCGCAACAACTTGCCTGCCCGCAGTTCCCGACACCCTCCGAAGTGGTATCTCATCTTTGTGCAATGCAGGCTCAGGACTACCGCATGGTAAGATGGGCTGTGCTTTCGAGAACCAAGAATGCTTCGGCGGAAGCCGTAATCAAAGGGTGGATGAAGTCGAACAAGATAACAATAGAAGACAAGGAGTTGTACTCAATCCGTGAAATATTTGTTCGGACAGCCGACGGAAGACGGACAAATGCAACATGAAGATGGCAGTTATATCATTAAGACGGCAACGGGTGAAATCATTCCATTTACATCTCTTGAAGAGTTGCAGGCGAATGTCGATGAAGCGAGAAAAGCAAAGGTGCGGGCGAAGTATGCAGAATTGCAGAAGCAGGACGAAGCAGAAACAGATAACGGACAGACAGAGGCAGAGGCGGAAACTTCCGCAATGCCATTAGAAGATGTAGAAGTAGCAGAGAATTATAGGGTCGATGATGAAGTGGTTTTGGAGGTCGATGGAGTGTCCATCAATGGCGTGGTGCAGGATTACATACCGGAAGATGATACGTTAATCATCGATTTGGACAAACCCATCAATGGGAAATACACTATTGCCATTACCCCCGAAGAGCTTGCCTCTATGGCTGTCAGTCATAACGGCAGGGAGTTGGAAAGACGAGAACCGCAGCAGAGTGCGAAAGATGCAGACGGCGGACTGTTTGCAGCTCCTTTATCCGAGCAGGAAAACGGCAATGGGTCAAACGAGGAAATTGCACAAACCGAACAGCACAGTGCCGTCAGCATGTTGCCTCATGATATCGATGGCAATCCTATATATGAGCAGGGAGAACCTGCTGTTGCTTTCGATGCCATCACAGAGCAGTGCGAGGGTAATGTCGAGGTTGCCATGTCCGTTGCCGAGAGTATGCTTGCCGATAAGGTGAAGGCATTGAAAGCGGTAGAGAAAGCGAAGTCGAAAGGCGGGGAAACCGTTGCGGAGAAGATTGCGGCGGAGAAAGAACGTATGGCTGCCATCGAACAGGCAAAGAAAGATGTCGAGGCTTGGCAAGCTATCGTGGAGGCAGGCAAAATAAGACAAGCTGCACAGGCAATGGGTTCTCGTCAGGCTGCGGTTGCACCCGAGGTTGTTGCCGATGGTACGCTTAACGGTGTTCCCGATGTGATAGACGACACTCCGCAGGAGGCACGGGCAAGAGGTTACAGGCGTGTGAACGGTCATAAGGTGGAGCGTCAAGAACCTGTCGCCCATTCAACCGGTAGAGAGGTGGAGGTGAAGTTCTCCAACGATAAGACGGTGAAAGGTAGAGCCGTGCTTATAGAAGCCGACGAATTGCAACCAAGCCACCAAGGAGGTCAAAGAAACCCCGTACACTTCATCGACGAAGCACAACCGAAAGAGAGAGTGGATAATGCAAGCAGAGCTGCACTAAACCGTATGGCTGCACATATAAGACCGGAGGAAATTACTTCCTCTGTAACGGCTTATACCGGAGCTCCGACCGTCAATGCTCGTGGTGAGGTCATACAGGGCAATAACCGAAGCGGTGCATTGAAAGCGATGTATGCACAGCACAAAGACCAAGCCGAGAAATACAAACAGTATCTTCTCGACAATGCCGAGAGATTGGGTCTCGACAGGGCGGAAATAGAAGCAATGAAAAATCCTGTGCTTGTCAATATGGTCGATGTGAGCGATGAGGAAGCAGTCAATCTCGGTCAGTACGAGGCAAAGGATACGGAGAGCGGAGGCGTAGAGAGGATTAAGCCGAAGAACACCGTGCAGAAGATGGGTACGGATATAGGAACGTTCTTCAACACGTTGTTTGCTTCCAATGAGGAGGATTTGTCTTTGGCAGAACTTATAGACAAGAACGGAGCGGAGGTGTTGGCTTACTTGAATCGTAAAGGGTATATCACCGACACTCAATATAAGAGTGCATTCGATTCCAAGGGTAATCTCACTGCGGAGGCGAAGAATGATTTGAGAGGTATTGTTGTCAGCCACATTTTCCAAAATGGAAACAGTCGTCTCGAAGAAATGTTCAATGCCATGCCTGCAAAAGCTCAAAAAGCTATCCTCGCTACTGCATACAGGGATAATGCAAGCCCGGAAAGCGAGCGTATGATGACGGAGATACAGAACTCCGTCCGTGCATTCCATGCTTTAATGCAGTATGATGAGTTCGCCAATGCAAGAAACTATGAGGCAGCAAGAAAAGCGGTTGAAAATTGGGCTAAGCAGTATCAATACGACGATGCCACGGGAGAAAGTTACCTCCCTGCGGAGAAATTCAGTAACTTTGCACTCGTTCTTGCGGCGATGTACAAGGGGCGTACCCAAAAGTTCGTTCAGGATTCGTTCACCGACATGTACGACCTGATTCAAGGGACGAGGAAGGGGGATTTGTTCGGGACACCCGACAATACGCCGAGAACACTTGCTCAGGCTATCAAAGAAGTATTAAATATAGACTACAATGAAAATAGGAATGGACAAGCTGGAAATAATGGTGTGGGTATCGATACTCAGAAGAGCGAAAGAGGGCGACGAGGAAGCAATGGAGACGTTGGAGGAAGAGAACATAGTAAGGGTACTGAACCACAAACCGACAGTGGAGGAAGAGTTGGCGGAGATAGCCAAGGCAATGGAGAAGTAGTCGAATCACAATCTTTTCTTGATGTAGTACGAACTCTATATTCAAAAGGTAAAGAGGTCGCTTCAAAATTATTCCAGCGGTCTTTTTTTGATATTGCACAAACTCCAAGGTTTATGCAAGAACTTGGATTGCGTGGCGATAAATTTACTATCAAATATGGAGTTATTGCACGACATATTAGTAAGGATAATTCTCATTCGCTTTCCGAACAGGTTTGGGAGCAACTCCCCCAAGCTCTTCAAAATCCGTTTGCCGTTTCCAGAATTACAGATAGAGAGGATTCCTATCGTATTTATACTACACTTGAAACCGAAAACAGCGAGTATGTCGTTGTTGGAGTTGATGTAAAAAACGCTGGTCGTGAAATAGAAGTAAATGCTATTTCTACTGTTTTTGGACGTAGGAATAATGCAAATCTATCAAAGAATGAAGAGGTGATATACAGGAGTAAAAAAATAACTCCTGAACAATCGTCACTTCTGGAACGACCCAATTTCGTTCAATATCCGACTGGTCAGGAATTATCCGACGACAAAGGTACGACAAAAACAGGAAATGGCGATGAATTAGGCGAAAAAATCGCACAAGCAGAGGCAGAAGTCGATACCGACCCCACCGAAAAGCAGAAAGAAGCAGGCAACTACAAGAAAGGACATGTTCGGATTGGCAAGTTCGACATAAGCATTGAGCAACCGAAAGGCTCTGTACGCAGAGGTGTAGATGCCAACGGTAGGACATGGGAAACGAAGATGAACAACACCTACGGCTATATTCGTGGGACGGAGAGTGTGGACGGAGACCATATAGATGTATTCTTGTCGGATGATATAGACAATTGGGACGGACAAAAGGTCTTTGTCGTTGACCAGTACAATGAGGACGGCAGTTTTGATGAACATAAGGTTATGCTTGGCTTCAACGACATCAATGAAGCTTATAAAGCATACCTTAGCAACTATGAAAACGGTTGGGCAGACAAACACACGTTGCGTATAACGCAGGCTTCTCTCGAAGAGTTCGAGAAGTGGATAGACAGCAGCAATCGCAAGACAAAGGAGTTTTCTGAATACAAAAAAGTAAAAAAAGAGACTGTTGCAAATAATCCTGCAACTTACACCATAGAACCGGCACAATATACCACCAAAAGAGGCAAGGTTCTTGATATGCACCTTGTGAAATTTGCGGATACATTGAGCAAGGAGCAGTACAGAGCTGCAAAAGAACTTGCCAAAGCCGAGCGAGGTTGGTACGATGCAAAGCAGGGCGGCTTCATGATGCGTAGCGAAGAGAGTGCGAGGCAGTTGGCAGAAACAGTCGTCGGCAATAAAGAAGCAGTGGCAGACGCTCAGCCTGTTTCACTTGCGGACATCAATAAGGTTACCGAAACCCGACAGACAGAAACAGCAGAACAACAAACAAAAGAAGCTGGACAGTCGGAGGTTAGAATTCTGAAAGGTGAAAAATGGGAGAAGACAGGAAAACCTGAAAAGTTCAAGGCTAACGCAAGGAACAGAGCCGACAGCCGCGATGTCAAATGGAAGATAGGTAAGCAACTCTACGGAAGCACCAGAGCGGAGCGAGATTTAATCGAAACCGTGTCGGATATGTATGGCGGATTTGTCGGGGCATGGAACGCATACGAGAACGACAAGATTATGTTGTCGGAAAACGAGGCTGCGATACTAAAAGCACTTATAGAAGAACAAGAAGCGAAAACAGCGAAGGAAGACGATATATTCTCACAGGCGGAGCGTATTGCCGCCGAAGTGGAGAGGGAACGTCTATCCAAGCAAAAGAAGAAACCGAAAAGCAATCCGAGCGGCAACAAGCTCGTTACCGATGAGCGTTATGCAGAACTGCGTGAGCGTTTGCGTAAGAAATTGAACAACTTGAATGTGGGCATAGACCCCGAAATCCTTTCAATCGGTATCGAGATGGCAGTGTATCATTTGGAGAAAGGTTCACGCAAGTTTGCCGATTACGCAACAGCCATGATTGCAGATTTGGGAGATGTGGTGCGTCCGTACCTCAAAGCGTTCTACAATGGAGCGAGAGATTTGCCCGAGGTGGAAAGCAGCGATTTTGCAACCGATTTGACACCATACAACGAGGTGCAAGAGTTCGATATAGCCACATTCGGTAAGGAACACAACGAACCGATGACTACGGCGGAGGTTGTCGTTGCCGAACAAGCCCACCAAGAAGAAGCCGAACAGGCAAAGCAGGAAATCATAAGCCAACGTAACAGCGAGAGAAAAGCCAATGAGGGTTATAATGGTTTCAAGCGTGGCGATAAAGTCTTGTTTACTCCGCAAGGCAGAAATAAAAAGACTGTCGAAGCAACCATCTACGATTTTGAAGACTACGGAGACCATAATCCTATTCTCGATACAGGGCTTGCTCCTATCCTATATGAAACGGTTGAATGGAGTGATATCAAGCCTGTTGAGAACAAAACAAAATCGGGAGAAAAGCAGTCAAAGGAAAAATCTCTACCTTTGCAGCAGACAGGCGAATTGAGCTTGTCTGATGGTTCAATAAAAAATAACAAAGATGGATTACAAAGAGATGATGCTGCGTTACGCTCCAAAGGATTGTCAGCCGACAGTGATAGGAACGCCGGAGCAGGAAGCAGAACAGGAAATCTGCAAGAAGTACAACAAGACACCGGAAGAGTTGACAGACGAGGAGAAAACGGAAATGGAAGAGCTGGCTCGGGGAAAACGCAGAGCGACGGAGTCTTCGTACGACCTTTACAGCAGTTAGAGGGCAAGAACTCTCGCAACAATCATTCGGAGCGTGGCAAAGACCACGCCCCTACTTCTGTCGATGCCCGCATAGAAGCTAACTTCAAGGCAGTCGAGTTGGCGAAACAGTTGCTCGAAAGCGGCGAAGAAGCCACCGAGGAGCAAAAGGAAGTTCTTCGCAAGTTCAGCGGTTGGGGTGGATTAGGCAAGGTTTTCGATGAGCATGCAAATTATTCACACAACGGTCGTTCCTATTACAATGAACCGACATTGGAAAACAAGAGACTTCGTGAACTGCTCAGCGAAGAGGAGTACCAACAAGCACTGATGAGTGCCAACAGTGCGTACTACACCCCTGCATACGTTATCGATACCCTTTGGGATATAGCCGAACAAATGGGCTTCAAGGGCGGAAACATACTTGAAGGTTCTGCCGGCATCGGTAACATCTTGGGGCAAATGCCTGCAAGTATCAGTGCCAACAGCGATATTCAAGCAGTAGAGATTGACGGCATATCGGGTGCTATACTCTCACTCCTCTATCCCGATGCAAAAGTAGAGATACAAGGCTTCGAGCAGACACGTGTGCCGAACGGCAGCGTCGATTTGGCTGTTACCAATGTGCCTTTCGTTACGGGGTTAAGAGTCAACGACACGACAGGCGACAATGACCTATCCAAGAAATTCCATAACATACATGACTTCTGTATCGCAAAGAACGTACGTAAACTGCGAGAAGGCGGTTTGGGTATCTTCATCACATCGAGCGGTACGTTAGATAACAGTCGGAAACTACGAGACTGGGTCGTAAACGAGGGCGAAGCCGACTTCGTCGGAGCTTTCCGTATGAACAACAAGACATTCGGCGGTACGGGAGTAACCTCCGACATCATTGTAATCCGCAAACGTGTGAACGGTCGGAAGTCAGCACAAGCCATAGACGTAAGCACCGTAACAGGAGAACGTGTTGCGGAATACGACACAGGCGAGAAACGTAAGGTTAAGGGACAATACGAACCTGTTGTCAAGAACCTTTCCATGGATTACAACACGTATTTCATGGAACACCCCGAACGTATGGCAGGTGAAATGCGTTTCGGATTCGAGGAGGGCAACAGATACCGTCCTACGAGCAAGGGATTGTACCCTAAGCAAGGCACGAACCAGAAAGAGTTGTTGTCGGAGTTCGTAAAATCATTCACGCAAGAGGAGGTTGGAGAACGCAGTACAGAAGAAAAGAAAAACGACGAGGTCGCTCCTGATAAAAAGGTGGGCGAAATGTTCGTCAAGGACGGCAAACTGTACATTAACTCTATATCAAATGCCCAACTTCTCGATGTGAACAGCAACAAGGTAAAAGGACATACAAAGGCTGAATGCTTCGAGGCGTACTCGGCAATCAAGAAAGCACTTGCAGATGTACTCGCCTATCAGACCGAAAACGAAAGCGATGACGGGTTGAAGCCGTTGTTAGACAAACTCAATAAGGCGTATGATGATTTCGTGGAGACATACGGACACTTCAATAAGAATACTGCCATTGCCTTTCTTCGTAATGATGTGGACTATGCCAACGTGTCGTCTGTCGAGACCTATAAGGAACAGGGGGACGGAAAAGGCGGAGTGAATAAATTATTCGGCAAGGCTGATGTGATGGACAAACGTGTTGTCGAGAAAGTGAAAGAACCTAATCCTACGAATGTAAAGGAAGGAATTGTTGCAAGCGTATTCAAATTCGGACATGTCGATGTTCCATACATTGCGGAGCGTCTCGGAAGAAGCATCGATGACGTAAAGAATGAAATCATAGAAAACGGATACGGCTTTGAAGACCCTGTTACAAGAAAAGTAGAAGCTTCATATCAGTATTTGAGTGGCAATGTTCGTGAGAAACTCAGTCAAGCGGAGGCAAACAACGAGAACGGAGAGTTCGACCGCAACATCAAGGCATTGCAGGAGAAAATCCCGATGGATATTCCGGCACACTTGATAGACTTTACTCTCGGCAGTTCTTGGATAGACCCCGAATTGTACGATGAATATGTAAAGGAGCGTACGGGTGTCGATGCGAAGTTCACTTTGGTAGGCGGTACATGGTTCATGAAAGAACCTTCCTCCACCGACTACGAGAAGAACCGTGCAATGGGTGTGAAGAGCAAAGTGCTAAACAGTACCACCATGGGGCATGAACTCATTGAAGCGGCAATTCAAAACAAGACCATCACGGTTTCCACTACTCGTAAGAATTGGGACGGTACATCTGAAACGATTACCGATAAGGACGCTACGCAGGCGTGTGCCAACAAGATAGACGAGATACGTCAGGACTTCAAGGATTGGGCAAAACAGAAAATGCAGAGCGACCCCGATATGTCGGCAAAGATGGAACGTGTCTATAACGATACATTCAACAATTTTGTGCCGATGAGCATACCGGATGAGTTTGCTCCGGAGCATTTTGCGGGAGCCAATCCACGATACACGATGCGTCCTCACCAAAGCAAGGCGATAGTGAGGGGAACGCAGCAGTCGGTGTTGCTTGCTCACGAGGTGGGAACAGGAAAGACGTTCACACTAATCTCCACTGCAATGGAAATGCGACGTTTGGGTACGGCAAGAAAGCCTATGATTGTAGTGCAGAATGCCACCGTCGGACAATTCGTTGCAGATGCAAAAGAACTCTATCCTAATGCAAAGATATTGATGCTTGAAGATAACGACCGCAATGTTGAGGGTAGAAAGAACTTCTACGCAAAGATACGTTACAACGATTGGGATATGATTATTGTACCTCAATCGGTCTTTGAACGCATTCCGGATAGTGAGGACAGACAGTATCAATACATCAAGGAGAAGATTGATGAGAAGGTAACTTCCATCTTGCAGATGAAAGAACAAGACCCATACGGAGACAGCTTGATTGTAAAACAAGCTGAACAAGAGGTCGAGCGATTAGAGGAAGAGCTTGCGGAATTATCTTCTGTTGCAGTGAAGAAAAATACTGCTGCCGAAGAGAAGAAACGAGCCGTAGCAAAGCAGAATGCAGAGGTTAGAGCGATGGAAATGCTCGACCGCATGACTGATGATGTGGAGAACTTCGATGATATGGGTATCGATGCCTTGCTTGTCGATGAAGCTCATGAGTATAAGCATCTCGGTTTTGCCACTGCCATGCAACGTGGTGTCAAGGGTGTCGACCCGTCATACAGCAAGAAGTCGCAAGGCGTGTTCTTGAAAGCTCAGGCGGTAATGGAAAAGAATAACGGTCGTAATGTTGTCTTCGCAACGGGTACGCCTATCAGTAACACTGCCGCAGAGATTTGGACGTTCATGCGTTATCTTATGCCTGCCGACACCATGAAAGAGTACGGCATTTATTACTTTGACGACTTTGTCCGTAACTTCGGCAACATTCAGCAGATGTTGGAGTTCACAACAAGCGGCAAGTTCAAGGAGAATAACCGTTTTGCAGGATATGTCAATCTTCCTGAATTGGTTCGTATATGGTCTGGTGTGTCCGATACCGTCCTCACGGAGGAAGCTCCGGAGGTGATGGAGAAGATACCCGAATTAGAGGGAGGAAAGGCACAAGACATCTATTTGCCGCAGACACGTGCTTTGCGTAGCGTAATGAAGTTCGTCAAGTCTGAACTCGAAAGGTTCGATAACATGAGCGGCAAAGAGAAAAAAGCGAACAGTCATATTCCGCTTACCATGTACGGTATTGCCAAGGCTGCTGCCGTCGATGCCCGATTGGTGCAGGCTGACGCAGAGGACGACCCGAACAGCAAGACGAATGAGGCTGTGCGACAAACGTTGCGTTCTCTCAAAGAGACTGCCGACTACAATGGTACTGTTGCGATATTCGCAGACAACTATCAGAACAAGGCAAGCGGCTTCAACCTGTACGAGGATATTCGTGCAAAGCTTATTGCGGAGGGTGTTCCGGCTGACGAGATTGTGGTGATAAAGTCCGGAATGACAGTCAAGAAGAAAGCTGCAATCTTTGATAAGTTCAATCATGGCGAGGTGCGTGTCTTACTCGGTTCTACCTTTACTCTCGGTACGGGTGTGAATATTCAGGAACGCTTGCACACTTTGATTCATCTCGATGCTCCGAATCGTCCGATGGATTACACTCAGCGGAACGGTCGTATTTTGCGACAAGGCAACATACATAAGGAGATGGGTAAGCCTGTTCGTGTATTGCGTTTCGGGGTCGAGGATAGTTTGGACGTTACTGCATACCAACGTCTAAAAACCAAGGGTGCTATTGCGGATAGCATCATGAGGGGTAGGCAGATGATGGAAAACAGTATGGTGAACCGTGTTCTTGAAGAAGAGGAGGATGTGTTCGGAGATACTATTGCCCAGCTCTCTGGTAGCGAGTATGCAATGCTGAAAAACAATGCCGAGAAGAATATGCGTAAGTATGCAAGTCGTAAGAAGCAGTATGAGGCAGACCAAACGTATATTCATAATGCGAAACCAAAACTGAAAGGGCTTATCAGGGAGGCGGAACAACGTATCGAGGACAATGGTTCTTATTTGAAAGCTGTGCAGAGTGCGTTCCAGAATGGCAGGTTCGGTGAGATTTCGGTCGGCAAACAACGCTTTGCGTCCGTCGAGGCAATGGAGGACTTCTTCAAGGACTATAACAAGAAAGCCCTCGCCGATATGCAGAAGATAAAGAGCGGCGAGATAACGGGAGACCAAAGACGAGAGCTGACCATCAGGATAGGTGATTTCGATTTTGTCGTTACAACCGACTTGTCGAGAAAGACGGCAAGCGAGGGAAGAACACTGTTTACACAGGCGGAAAGGAAGATGACTTATTCATGTCCGGAACTCGGCATAGAGAACACACCTGTTAAACAGAACCTGCTCCGCAATGCCGTGGAGGATATAACCACGAACGTACTTACGGGTAAAGATTTTTCGGAACAGTTGGAAGCTGCACAACGAAGCAAGAGACATAATGAGGCTGAATTGGAGCAAATGCTTTCGAGAGAGGGCAAACCGTTCGAGTATGAGAAAGAATTGAAGCAGGCACAGGCTCAATACGAAGAGTACTCCGAATTGATGAAGAAAGAGTTGGAGGAAAAGGAGGCTAAGTATGCGGATATGGACGCTTCCGTCGAGACGGCAGACGGCATAACAAGCACGGAAGAGGACGAGGAAGAGAACAATGGGGATACGCTGTATAGAAGCGATGAAGATTATACTATTGAAACTGTCAACGAGAAGTTTAACGAAGAACTACAACAACAGATTGACGGTACATTGCCACAGGGACATATTTACCAAATAGGTATGCCGGGCTTTATATTGCAAAGTGCAGGTTTCCCACATCTCCCTATCGAACTGTCCTCTACACGACTTTCAAAGAAGGCATCACAGGAAAATCACATATTTGATATTTCGGAAGTCAAAGACCTTGTAAAGGAGTTGAATAATCCGTTGGCTGTATTCCGCTACGGTGACAATGCCAAGAATGTTATCATAGGTATCGAACACAACGGGAAACAATTCCTTGTAGGCGTACATTTCAATCAAGAACGAAATGGTTTGGATATTTCAAGTATCAGAGGCGTTTTCCCTAAAACCAATGCGAAATGGCTTAACTGGATAGTACAAGGAAAAGCTGAATATCTGAACAAAGAAAAAATCCAAACCCTGATAGACCAACAGCGAACCAATCTCGCTGACGTGGACTATTTGGATTTGGATTCTGTTGCAAAGATAGTAAAAGATTTTGAAAACCCAACAAATACCGACGATATCAGGTTCAGAGGGGGCGACAGATTCTTTAACGGTATAAATGCAGATGATTTATTCGACCTGCTTAATGAGTATTCGTCATACAGTTTTGGTGCTTATGAATTGATAGATAGCTTGGAAAAGTATTATGGTGGAGAATTGATAAGTGCTTCAAGCGGTGCAAAACATGCGATTGAACGTGGTTTTGTTCCTAAACCGGGACATAAATATTCGGGCTTGGATGGCGAATATCATCACATAGAGTTTCAAGATGAGAACGGTGATACTTTTGTCGAAGCTGTACCATTCATTGAAGCCAAGAATGTTGAAAGCGATTTAGGCATCAAGTTCGGAAAGGAAGATAAAAACAGAGTTCCTTTGACGAAAGAGGAGAAAGTTCTTCGAGATGCTGTTATAGACCGTATTCGCAGGAGCGGAATAGAGGTTATCGACGACCCTGCGGTCGGTCAAAGAGTGCTCGATATGGCTAATGGCAATGCAAAGGAACAGGCTAAAAAGAAAAGAGCACTTGAAACCGCCTCTCTCAGAGCAACTCCGAGGTCATTAACTGTCATTTCAAGTGCAGATGGTGCAAAGATACTACAAAATATTGAAGAACTTGCAAATGAGTTAACAGAAAGTGTTTCTCAACCGAAAACATTTGTAGGTAAAGTAGCCCAAGCTCTCGGTGCAACACGAGATGGAAGCAAGAGTGAATACGCTACATTCGAGACAAAGAACGGAAAGGTCGTTACGATACGCCTTGCAGACCACAATGCAAAGGTCTCAAACTTTGACCGCAGAAACGAATTGAGCGGAATCAGTATTGTTGTTTCGCCAAAGGTGAATACCGGTATGACAAATGACGGAGACGCTCACATTGTCGAGTATTACTATGACGCTATTAAGTTGCGTAAGGCAGAGGGTAAGCCTTTGGCTGAGATTGTTCGCTCCATTCAACAAGCATTGTATAGCGGCGAGTTCAAAGATACTACGGGGCTTGCGGAAAGGCAAGAGGTGAATGCCGATAATCTTCGTGAACACAGAGTGTATCATGGCAGCGGTGCGGAGTTCGAGGCTTTCGACCATTCGCATATGGGCGAGGGTGAAGGACAGCAAGCCTACGGTTGGGGTACGTATGTTACAGAGGTAGAAGGTATCGGCGAATATTACGCAAAAACAAGTTTTCTAATTGCAGAGGAAAAAAGAAGTAGTAGTAGAAGAGCGACTCCTGTTTCTATGGCGGTTGGTGCTATTATACACCAAGAAAACTATAATTTACAAGCTGTTTCGTTTGAACAGCGAAAAGAAGCAGCTATCGCTGACCTTGAAACCAAGATAAAAATAGATGAAAATGTACTGAGAAACGAGAAAGAAGACGAAACAATGACCGCTTGCAAGTCGCTCCCTACGCGGGAGTGTAGATGGAAACGGTTTTACAATTTCAATTATTGCTGTCCGATAAAACTTTTGAAAGGGAGATAAATTAGGGCTGACACTTCTCACGAGGTATCAGCCCATTTGGTTATCTTTGCTTTGCTAAAAATAAGTAACCATGAGCAAAGATAGTAATTTTAGCGGACAGCCGCCCTTGCAAGTGTTATAAGGGACAGACACACGAGCCTAAAGATTGGGAGAAACTGCTCTACATGATGGATACCACCACAATAACACTCTTTGACAACTACTCAAAGGAGTTGGGCGACAAGCCAAATCAGGCAAAAAGACAGATGGCATGAAAGTGCATACAGTAATGAAGTACCATGTCGGTGCAGCTCACATCTGTAGCAAAACACGACCATTACCTGCTGAAGGAGGTGTATCTACCAAAAAATTCTACTTTGGCAATGGATAGGGGTTATGTTGACATTGCACAATTCCAACGTCTTCCCGAAGAAGGCGTGTGCTACGTGACCAAAATGAAGAAAAACCTCAAATTCGAGATACTTGAATCCGTATCGTACACCAACACAGAGGAATCGGTAACGCACATTGACCAAAAAGTGCGTTTTACAAGAGGGAAACTCACCCATGAAGCAAGAAGGGTGGAGATATTCTACGAGACAAAGAAACTGATAGTGCTATTGACCAACAATTTTGAGTTCACGGTAGAGGATATTTCTGAAATTTACTGTCTTAGATGGGCTATCGAGTCGTTATACAAACAACTGAAACAGAATTTTCCGCTTCATTTTTTCTATGGAGACAGCGTCAACGCCATACAAATACAGACATGGGGGGTCTGATTGCCAATCTGATGATAACAGTTCTGTCAAGAAGCATCAAAAGGCACTGTGCATTCTAGCAGGTTGTTACCATGTAAGACTTATGCTTATGTACTACGTTGGTTTTATCGCATTCATGGAGAAACCGGAGAAGACATGGAATGATATCCTCGCAAAAAAGATACAAAAAGCGCCACCGGAACCAACTCTTTTCGATTAAGGGGGCTTACTTTGGAAGAAAGAATACCCGAAGTCAGATTTTACAAGGCTTCGGACAGGATATTTATCATCTTTCTCGCTTTACGGTACAGCAATAATTTCATTTGCTATTTCATTAGCTTTTTCATTAGTTACGGGCTTGCTCTGTGCGAAGCACACTTTACTTGCGAAGCAAGCCTACTTTTCCCAAAGGGAAAACTTGCGCTCCTCCCTATATACGACTTGCGACATGCCTATCCTATGAAAACGGCTATTCGCCTAGGCCCAATCTCACCCATAACAGGGTGACCCGTTTGGTTATTGCGTAACATATAACCAGGCATGTGAAGTGGAATAAATTCCCTTCACATACCTGGCTACCTTATCTCACCCCTAACGGGGTGACCCATTTAACAATGCCCCTTAACGACGTCAAATCCGATAAAACCATGCATAAAATCACGCGCAAAAAAAACAAACTTAATGTTAAAGCGAAAGTGACAAGTGACACTTTAAATTATTGATAATCAATAATTTAGGTGTCACTTTGTCACTCGAAAAATTTCTTAATTCAGAGTTAACAAGTGTAAACACCAATATAAGAGGCAAAGAATAAGTTTTCAGCAACCCCACATTTTGCTTTTAAAATACGAAGAAAGCATTGCGCATTTTTTGCCTAAGCAAGATTCTGCCTACCTCTTCATTATGGACTGCAAAACAAAATGAAGGCAATACGACTAAAATATAAGATTTATTAACCTTGTTATCTTGATTACATTGATTTTCATGTTAAATTATATTATAAGTGTAAAAATGTACACTTTCATAGTGTCAATTGACCCCCCATTTTTGTACACTTTTTTTTTAGTCCTTTTTTCGATTTCACCACCACACATTTAAACGTGTGTTAATCCATACTGCAAAAATAGCTTGCTTAACAGCTTTAAATCGGGGTATATTTTTAGCCAAAACGTGCTTTTACAAGATGCGCATTTTAGCGCACTGCTCATTTATATACTACATAAGTAAGATGTTTTATTGTATGCCCAACGCGCACAGAGTATTTATGTAGTTTACTCTATAAGTTTACATAGCAAACCACTATAAGATTTTGCATTCTTTTACACGAAAAATGTCATTTTGTCATTTGTCATTTTTCAAATGATTTCGATGTCTCAAAAAAAAGAAGAAGTATATAATATATTGATTATCAATAACTTATATATTAACATTTATTTTTTTGCTTCCAATTATTGGAAAAGTGACAAGTGACAAGTGACAATTTACCTATAACAACATTTAACGTGTTGGTTTTCAGCATTTTACGCACATAAATTTGTCACTTTTTCGTGTCACTTTTTCTCGAATTGTCACTTTTTGACTGTAACCAAAAGTGTACAAATAGGGCTATTTGGGGCGTCAATCGTTAAATTTGGGGAAGGTGTCACTTTTGCCAAAAGTGACACTTGGAAATCTGTACACTTTCGCGATACAGAAAAATTATTTTTCCCCAATAAACACTGGGAGAGTGAGCCGATTTTAACATTTCGAAACGCCACAAATTTGCGAAAAATTTGGTATCCGCTTTTTCGTGTTGTAACTTTGCATTCGCAAGCTTGATAAAACACGCTCCATTTTGGCGGACAAGGATTCCGAAGGAACTCCGATACCATTCCGAAGGAACACAGAACGCTTTTGGAGCTATTTACTAACCCCAAAAAACACTACTATCATGGCAAAAATTACTCCCATTGACATCATCAAGGGTGTCTCAAGTAAATTTGGTGGCGGCAACTTGAAAGAATACATTGCTACGAAAAACGCACAAACAATAAGGCACAAAACGACTTTTCAAGATTATTAGAACCACCCTACGGCAGAAAGTCGTTTCGCACAATATTGAATTTTTAGCGAACATTTGTCATTAACTAATCAATAGTTCGTAACTTTGCAACTCTTTACGGGTTATTTCTAATAATTCTAACAATTTGATTTGTGCTCTGTCGATAGTTTTTAACTTGGCGAGCCAAAAGGACATAACAGACTTTTTAGAAACACCCCAAACACAAACACTCAAACAACAAGACGGAATGGACTTTTTACACATTGTGACGCAAATGCTGATGATATTTGGCATTGTGCTGGTAGGACTTTTTGCTGCTAAACGCAATTTATGGTCGGGAGACCTCGACCGCAAACTTTCTATTTTCATAATGAACATCTCAATGCCTGCACTCATCTTGGCTTCGGTAATGGGTAAAGATTTGGCATTCGAGAATTCTGAGCTTATAGCACTCGGCGTAGTAGCCGTTATAAACTACATCGTGCTGATAGCTTTGGCATATATCATCCCCCATCTGTTCAAAGTAAACAAGTCACGCCGTGGCATTTCGCGTTTTATGCTTGCCTTTGGCAACGTAAGTTTCATAGGCTACCCCGTGTGCGATGCCGTGTTTGGTTCGAAGGCCGTGTTCTGTGCCTCTGTGCTCAACATTCCGTTCAATTTGTTGGTATTTACCATTGGCGTATCGTTCATTAATGGTGCTAAAGCCAAAAGTGCTTTCTCGCCCAAACTCATCTTCTCGCCTTGCGTAGTAGCTTCGCTCATTGCCCTGCTCATAGCCATTGTGCGCATACAAACTCCTGCCCCTATAGGTCAGTGGTTTCATCTGCTTGGCGACTTAACCACCCCTTGCGCCTTGCTCATCATTGGTTCGAGCCTCAGCCACATTCCCGTGCGCGATATGCTGGGCAATCGTTTTGTTTACTCCATGGCACTATTGCGCTTGCTTGTGTTGCCACTTGCCGTGGGAGGTGTATTAGCCTTAATGGGAATTGACCCCTTTGTAAGCGACGTGGCAGTTGTGCTGAGCGCTATGCCTATTGCCACCAATGGCATTATGCTTTGTTTGCAATATGGCAAAGATGAGCGACTTATGACACAAGGGCTGTTCATTACCACACTATTTTCAGTAATCAGCATTCCCGCTGTGGCATACCTTGCCAGCCTTTTCTAAAATTTTGCGTGCTTTGAATCCTAAATGAAGGACGACAAGACCTCATAGCAAAGAAAAACCTTTATAATGACCTTACTTATCTGTCTTATTGTGGCTGTTGCTGCATTTGCTGCAGGATTTTTTCTTGCCACCTTACGCACCCAACGCGAAGCCATTAGTGCCAAAGCACAACTCAAAGCCGAGCAACAACATGCCGACGAAAATATGCGTCGACAAGCTCAAGCCCTACGTGCGGAGTTTAAAGCCATGTCGGTAGAGATGATGCGCACACAAGGCGATGCACTACGCCAACAACACTTGCACTCGCTCGAATCTTTGCTCAAACCTTTGGGGCACAACATAGAAGACTTTCGCACACAGTTTGTGAAAGACCATGCCACACTCGATAGCTACATAAAAGCCTTGGTTGAGCAAACTACTACCTTAGGGAAAGAGGCTGACGCATTGGCTAAAGCACTGAAGGGCAACACAAAATTGCAAGGTAACTGGGGCGAAGCCGTTTTGGCAAATTTGCTCTGCGCTGCCGGACTGACTGAAGGTCGTGACTACACCCTGCAAGAACATCATGCAGACGGACGTGGTTCGGTGGCTATCCCGGATGTGGTAGTGCATCTGCCCGAAGACCGAAACTTAATAATCGACTCAAAAGTATCGCTCAAAGCCTTTACCGAATATGTGGCAGCCGACGATGCCATTGAACAAGACCGATTGCTCAAAGAACACGTACGCAGTGTGAGACAACACATAAAAGAACTCTCGGTTAAAAACTACAATAAAGTTGTGCCCAATAGCATTGGTTATGTGCTCATGTTCATTCCGGGCGAGGCTGCTTATGTAGCAGCTGTTACTGCCGACCCCACATTGCCCACCGATGCTTATGCCCAACAAGTTATTCTTATTAACCCCACCAACCTGCTCATGGCATTGCAGTTGGCATACAACCTATGGCAAAGCGAGTTGCAAAGCCGTTCGGTAAACGAAATTTATGCATCTGCCGAAAAACTCTACAAAAAATTCAGCACCTTTGCACAGAACTTTGTAAAAATAGGAAACTCTATCAACCAACTGCAACGCACCTATAACGAGGCACAAGGACAACTCTCGACAGGACGTGGCAACATAGTGAGCCAACTTGAAGGTTGGAAAAAGAAAGGACTCACCCCCAATGCCACACTGCCCGAAGAACTCACACAAGACTGTGAGTAAAACACCCCGTATGCCCGAAAATACAAGAAATGAGCGCATTAAAACCATTGTGGTTCCATAATGTGCCCCACAAAATGCCTCAAAGACAATAAAAATTTGTAGATTTGCGCCTATTAAGCACACAAAACAATGCACTTGTTAGTGTGCTTGCCCTAAAACCTCAAAGCAACTGGCTATGACAACAGAGAACAACAATAAAAAATCGAAAATAAAAGGGCTTCTAACCCTTGCCGGATCCGTGTTGGTTGTAGTGGCACTGTTGGTGTATTTTCTTCCACGCGAAAGCAAATTTGGCTATGAATATGAGCAAGGACGCCCCTGGCGCTACAACTCACTCATTGCCACATTCGACTTTCCGATATACAAAACCAAGCAAGAGACTGATGCCGAACGCGATAGCGCACTAAGTAGGTTTCAGCCCTTCTATGTTGAAGATTTGCAAGCAGGACGCCAACAAGCCGAGGCATTCCGTCGCGACTTTGTGAAAGGCAACTTCTATGATGTGCCTCCCCACTTTCTTGCCCACATCGAAGACCTTATTGTAAAAGTTTATGAGGCAGGTATAGCCCCCTCGCCAGAGTTGGCGCAGATGGCAAAAGATCGCACCACAGGTATACGCATTGTTGAAGGCACTGAAGCAATGTCGCGCCCCATTACAGAGCTTTACTCCACGCGCTCTGCCTACGAGTATATTGTGCATGCCGACACAGTGCAATTTCCGCGAGAAATAATGGCACGTTGCAACCTCAACAACTATCTTATGCCAAACCTCACACTTGATAGCGCTAAAACACGTGCTGCACGCGAGGATGTATTGGCATCTGTAGCCCCTGCATCGGGCATGGTACAGAGCGGACAACGCATTATCGACCGAGGTGAAATTATCTCTGCTGAACAATATAAAATTCTGCAATCGTTTGAGCGAGAAAGTGTGCGACGCACCGACCCCTCTGAGGGATATTGGTTGGTCATTACGGGACAGACCATCTTTATACTCTGCGTAATTACCTCGTTGGTGGTATACTTGCACCTATTCCGTCGTGAATATTTGCATTCGCCCCATAGCATTTTCTTATTATCGTCGCTTATAGCCATATTCCCCATAATAACCTACTTAATGATGGGGCATAAGGCTTTCAACGTGTACATGGTGCCTTATGCTATGGTGCCCATATTTGTGCGCATCTTTATGGACTCGCGCACAGCCTTTATGGCGATGGTGTGCACCATCATCCTTTCGTCGTTTGCACTGCATAGCAACTACGAGTTTGTGATTGTGCAATTCATGACAGGCATTACCACAATTTATGCCCTACGCGACTTGTCGGAACGCTCACAACTGCTGCGCGTGGTTTTTGCCACAGTGGTTACAAGTTCTATCATCATGTTGGGCTACGACCTCTCACAAGGAATAGACTTGATGCACTTGGATCGTTCTATGTACATCTATAATGTGGTAAACGGCGTATTGCTACTTTTTGCCTATCCCCTACTCTGTAGCCGTCATTTTCTTTATCCGTCACTATCTCGCCGGCAGACGACGACATTTCGGTCACAGGCTCCCGAATTCATTACCTGGCAGCTCCGGCGGTGCATTGTTCGGTGGCGAGGACAAGCCATTGCATGGCTAAGTGAAATTGTGGGGTGTT
>OQWM01000890.1_pt1 | contig 20197 bp, 11 predicted proteins | sample 1691531 | NCBI WGS metagenome assembly OQWM01 (sample SAMN03418257, study PRJEB22391) | human gut metagenome | biome: human-gut; feature: organic feature; material: feces | host: Homo sapiens | place: Tanzania | collected 2013-01
GCGGGCGGCAGATAGGGAGGGCGTGTTCGCGGCGGAACAGCACGAGCTGGTCTTACCCGTTGTAAGCGGGGTGCTGGCGGAACTGGAGGCGCGCGGCCTCGCGGGCATCTCCAACCTGCCGCTGGAGAACTTCATCCTCAACGGCATGGGCGACTTCATCGTCGGCGGGCCGGAGGGGGACAACGGTCTCTCCGGCAAGAAGCTCGCCGTCGATTTCTACGGGCCTGAGATCCCGATTGGCGGCGGGGCGATCTGCGGCAAGGACCTCAACGAGCGGGAGTTGGCGCGGAGGCTCCTGAAGGAGCGCGGAGGGAGCGCGGTGACGGTTCGCCTCGGCTGGACGCCGGGTGACGCCGCGCCCGCGTTCCGCGAGGCGGAGAGCGTCGATTCGCTTGGTTTGACGCATCCGATTCCGGCTTCTGCTCTACCGCCGGAAGACTGGTTCAGAATCGACACAATCGTCTCTGAAATGCGCCTCGCGACGCTCGTCCGCCGCGAGCGCGTGCTGGCTGGATACTTCGTGGATTCAAGGGCTTTTGAGCGGTAGTAGAAAATGTACAAGTTCTCGTATCTTTGTTATAAGGGGTCGTTGTGGCGGACGGAGATATATGATATAATGTCGATTGATTTTCTTGAGAAGGGATTATGCAACATGTCATTAAGCTACAAAAAACTCTGGAAACAGCTGATTGACCGTGACATGACTCGGACTGAATTGCGTCAAGCCACGGGCATCTCCCCCTCCACTTTCGCGAGGCTTTCCAAGGGTGACTATGTCGCCTCGTCCGTCATCGACCGGATATGTCAGGAACTCAGGTGCGACGTCGGTGACATGATGGAAGTTGTTCTTGACAACAGGAAGAAGCGCAAGTCTGGGGTAGGCAAATGAAGAACGTCTTTGATTTCAGTAAAGAGCTGATTGACGAGTACGCGAAGTTTTCGACGAGCTTTGCAAAGCCTTCGGCCGAGGACATCGCCGCTCGGCTCAAAGAAGAATACGACAGCGGGCGCTATTGGCGGGAGCCCCTTATCGAGATCAACCCAAACTATGAAAAGGACAAGACGGTCGATGAACTCGCCGCCGCCGGCGTGTTGACTGCGGAATGTGCCGCGATTTTCCAGCTCTTCAAACAAGAGGTGAAGAACGGCGTTACTGGATTCACGAAGCAACCTCTCCGTCTCTACAAGCATCAGAGACAGGCGATTTCCCATGTCCAGCATGGCGAGAGCTACGTGGTCACGACGGGCACGGGGTCTGGCAAGTCGCTCTGCTTCTTCATCCCTATCGTCAACCGCATTATCGAGGAGAAGAAGTCCGATCCGACTCCAAGAACTCGTGCCATCATCGTCTATCCGATGAATGCGCTTGCAAACAGCCAGCGCGAGGAGATGCGTAAGTTTCTCTGCGACTATGCCGAAGGGGCCGAGCCTGTCTCGATCTGCCGCTACACGGGTCAGGAGAGCGAGGAAGATCGCAAGCGAATCCGCGAGAACCCGCCGGACATCCTTCTGACGAACTACATGATGCTCGACCTCATCCTCACGCGCCACACGGAGGATCGTCAGGTGGTGAAGAACTGCCAGGGGCTTGAGTTCCTCGTCCTTGACGAGCTGCACACATATCGTGGTCGGCAGGGCGCGGACGTGGCGACGCTCGTCAGGCGTCTCCGCGCACAGCTCAACGCCGACAACCTTCTTTGCGTGGGAACTTCTGCGACAATGGCGGGCGTAGGTCAGACCGGTGATAAACACAAGGCCATCGCCGATGTGGCAAGCCGCATTTTCGACGCCCCCATCACCGAGCATTGCGTGGTGGACGAGACCTTGGAGTATGTGACTGACAAGAACATCTCAAACGCCGAGATGCTTTCCAACCTTCCGGCGCGCGTGTCAGCTTCGTCTTATGACTGGTCCGATCTGGATGCATTCAAGGAAGATCCTTTTGCCGTCTGGATCGAGCGGACGCTGGGTATCGAGGACAAGGGCGGGCACCTTGAACGCGCCACGCCGATTACATCGCACGATGCAGCCGAAAAGCTTGCTGAGGCATGCCATATCGGGAAAGAAGCGGCGCGAGAGGCTATCGTTCGGTTCTTGGTCTCCATGCAGCAGAAGGACTGGGGCTTGGGCGATAAAAACAAGGCTCCGTTCGCCTTCAAGCTCCATCAGTTCATCAGCGGCCCCGGCCAGATCCTCACGACTCTTGAAAGCCCCGGCAAGCGCACCGTCGAACTTGACGCGCAGCGTTTTGCGCCAGACGCACAGTCGCAGGAGAAGCGTCTGTTCCCGACCTATTTTTGCCGTTTCTGCGGAGAGGAGTACATCCCGGTGTGGTTGACGTCTGGCGACTCCGGCTCTCCCGCGCTCGTCAAACCGCGTGAACTCAGCGACAACTCGCGCGAGAACGGCGAGGACGAACATTCGCGTCCCGGTTTCCTCTGCCCCGTCGAGTCGTTGAACGCCGACAGCGTGTTCCCGTGCGACCATTCGGCGACTCCGGACGAGATTTTCGAGCGTCTTCCCGACAGCTGGTTCACGCTCAACAAGAAAGGCGAGCGCGTGCTTTCCGACGGCTACAAGGATCGTGCTCCTGTGCCACTGCGACTGCTACCCAACGGGCAAACCTCCGCCACGGCTGGAACGCCGTACTGGTTCCTCCCAGGCTCGCACACGTGGTGCCTCAACTGCGGGCAGACACACGGCGACGCCGGGCGCGACACGAACCGTCTCGTCGGGCTTTCCGAGGAAGGCCGATCCTCCGCGACGACCGTACTGACATTGAGCGCCCTGAACTTGATGTACGCCAACGGCGGCGAGAACTCCGCAAAGCTCCTCGGCTGCGCGGACGCAGGGCACGTGTTTGACGCAGGGCATCGGAAAGTTGCCCAAACTTTTCGTCACCGCTTTCATTCATTCTGCCGATTCGATATACTCCTTACCGCCATGTTGAGGCAATCGTTTACAGACTTCATCTTTGTCACGAACACGGACGGAAGCGGTAAGGCGCAGACGAACTTTGCTCACCGTGTTCGTATTTCTTCATCTATGTGTGAGATTCCTGGATTGACGGATCACACGGCGCTTCTCGAGGTTGGGGATATGTCCTTCAAGTCGCCGAAGAAGGCTGGATTGGAAAGAGAGTCGTGATAAGGACGTTGATTGCCTCGTCATTTCGCAGATGCACAAGAGATGGTATAATACTAGTATCAAAAAGAGGTTGCTATGGATGTGCCAGGGGTAGATGTAAAAGTTGAAGCAAAGGCAGATTTGACACCGGCGGTTAAGGCGGGGTCGGATATTGCTGCAAATACGCATAAGGGCGTTTCAAAGCTCTTTTATGCCTTGTGCGGACCGTGGATAGAGGGGCGCGTCAGGAAGGCCGAATTGATCGCGGCACAGACGAGTAAGGATTGCGCGGACATTAAGAATGGACTCGTCACTTACACGGGCGAAAACGTTATTCCGTTTGAACCACAGGCCACGGTCGCGTCGTCATTTGAGGCGTTGCATAAGCTGAATCACGCGTCGGATGCCAAGCGACTTCATGCGGCGATGCAGGAGGCGGCGCGGCAGATTTCGGAAGTGCCGGAGGAGCAGGTTTCGGACGAACCGCTGTCTCAGGACTTCTTCAACCATTGGCGGCGCGAAGCGGAGATGATTGATGATGAGGCCTTGCGTCAATGGTGGGCGCGGCTTTTGGTCGAGGAAACCAAGACGCCCAAGAGCATTTCGCCGAGGACATTGGATGTGGCAAAAGACTTGTCAAAAGAGGAAGCGCAATTATTTCAGCAGATGCTTAAAGGGCTAATAAATAAATGCATACCTGTTGCACCAAAAGGTCATCCGCAGTATATCAAGTATGCTGAAGCATTGATGTTGGAGGATGCTGGCCTGGTGATTGCACACCAATCTTCTCTTACTTGGCATGATAGACTGTTGCAAGATGGATCGAGGGCGATTGTTGTTTTGCCAGAAAAATCTAATTGTGCAGTGTGCATAGACGGTGAACAGATTAAGATTTCGTGTTTCCTTCTCACCACGGCAGGCGAACAGCTTGCGAAAATGGTTTTGCAGGAACGAAACGCAACGGGCGTAAGTGAAATAGCAAAGTTTCTGCATGGATTGCACAAAGACCGTAAATTTGTGGTTCATGAAACGTGGCGCTCGGGTCCTGATAGTTTATCTTGGGGATCTATTCCAGCATGGTCGTCTGATGGTGGCATGGAATAGGATGCGAAACAAGCATAAGGAATTCAGATATGAACAAGCAGCAGTTGGCATCACGGATTTGGGCGTCTGCGAATCAGATGCGCTCGAAAATTGAGGCGAACGAGTACAAGGACTATATTCTCGGCTTCATCTTTTACAAGTTCCTTTCGGATCATGAGGAGCAATTTGCCCGTTCCAAGGGACTGGACGAGCAGGGGATGAGGGACGAGCTTCGCGAGACGAATGCAGAAGCCGTGTCGCTGATTCAACCGAAGCTTGGCTATTTCATTTCATACGAGAACCTTTTCTCGACTTGGATCAAGCCGAGAAAAACGGGCGAGGACGAGTTTGATGTCTCGAATGTGCGCGATGCGATTAGTGCTTTTAACCGATTGATTGCACCTACTCACAAGAAGGTTTTCGTTGGAATCTTTAAGACTCTTGAAACCGGTTTGAGTAAACTTGGAGATAGCGCCACTACCCAGACCAAGGCAATTAAGAAGCTCTTGAACCTTATCCGCGACATTCCGATGGACGGGCGGCAGGATTATGATGTGTTGGGGTTCATTTACGAGTATCTGATCGGCATGTTCGCCGCGAACGCAGGCAAGAAGGCGGGCGAATTTTACACGCCGCATGAAGTCGCGCTCTTCATGGCTGAAATTGTGGCAGACCACCTGAAAGAGCGCAAGACAATTGAAATCTACGATCCGACCAGCGGATCGGGCTCGCTTCTAATCAATATCGGGCGTGCGGTGACGCGTCATTTGAACGATCCGGACAAGATCAAGTATTACGCGCAAGAGCTCAAGGAGAACACCTACAACCTCACGCGCATGAATCTGGTGATGCGCGGTATTATACCGGGGAACATCGAGGTCAGGAACGGAGATACGCTCGAACGCGACTGGCCGTATTTCGATGAAGAAAATCCAGACACGACCTACGATCCTCTCTTTGTGGATGCGGTCGTCTCAAATCCACCATACTCCCAGCACTGGTATCCGGCAGGACGTGAAAGCGACCCCCGCTACACGGGTTTCGGTCTCGCGCCGAAGTCAAAGGCAGATTACGCCTTCATGCTGCACGATCTCTACCATCTGCGTCCCGACGGCATCATGACGATCGTCATGCCTCACGGTGTCCTGTTCCGTGGCAAGGAAAACGACGGTTCAGAATGGTCGATTCGCCGCGCGCTCGTGGAGGGCAACCACGTTGATGCCATTATCGGGCTTCCGCCGAACATCTTCTTTGGTACGGGCATCCCCACCATCGTCGTCGTATTGCGCAAGCAGAGAGATCGGGACGATGTCCTGATCGTGGACGCGTCGCGCGGTTTCGTGAAGGACGGCAAGAAAAACAAGCTCAGGGCATGCGACGTAAAGCGTATCACCGATGCCGTGACCGGGCACCTTGAAATGCCGGGGTTCTCCCGCAAGGTGTCGCGCGATGAAATCCGTTCCAACGGCTACAATCTCAACATTCCCCGCTACATTGCGAACCGCGAGACCGAGCATTGGGACGTGCGGGCAATCATGTTCGGCGGCATCCCTGCTTGCGAACTGGATGAACTTGCAAAATACTGGGACGTGTTCAGAGGCCTTCGAGAAGCGCTCTTTACCACCAGCGGCAACTATGCGACGGTCAAAGTTGAGGATATAGGAAAGGCGATGGCCGGCGTGTTGTCCGTAAAAGAATATACTGCCGCTTTCGCAAAGGCGCTTGACGGACTTGATGCCTTGTTAAAGACGGAACTTGTGGATCATTGTCTCGATGTGACGGTTAACACAGAAGAAGAAAAACTCTCAAAAGAGCTGTTCAGCCGTGTTGAAAAACTCCCGCTGATTGACAAGTACGATGCATATCAGATTCTGGATGACGAGTGGAGGCAGACATCAATAGATCTTGAAATCATTCAGACGGATGGATTTGATGCGGTACGTGCCGTAGACCCGAACATGGTGTTGAAAAAGAACGGGGACAAAACAGATGAAGTCCAGGACGGATGGGTCGGACGCATCTTCCCGTTTGAGTTGGTTCAGCAGACGTTCTTCGGAGAGGAGCAGGCCGAAATCAAGGCGAAGGCAAAGGAGGTGGACAACCTACTTTCCGAGGTTGCATCGCTCGCCTCTGAAATGCCTGAAGAGGAAAAGGAGCGAGTCGTCAAGGATGGCGAAGAGGAGCTTGATGCGAAACTGGTATCCGAGGTCGCCGAAGAAGTTTTCAATGACATTGAGAACGATGAAATAACCGTTCTGAAGCAGTATCTAGCATTACCATCAGTGGCCGAGAAAAAGACTTTTGTGGAGCAACACCCCGAAGTCGAGTGGAATTGCATGTCGGCTGCGAAGAACGGTACCTACAGCAAGGGGACGGTTTTGATCCGAATTCATGTGATACGTGAGGCTTTCGAGTTCCCCGAAGATTCGTTCGAGGCTCTTGTCATAAAGGCGGGCAGTTTGTTCGCTCGGATTAAGACGCTTAAGAGCACGATAAGAAACCTTGGATGGGAGCTTGAGAAGAAGACGATTGCAAAAATCAAGGCGTTAACTGATGAGGAGGCGAAAACGCTTCTTGAAGAGAAGTGGGTGAAGCCAGTTGTGAGAAAACTGATGTCGATGCCGGAAACGATTGTTGAAGGCCTCGCGACAACCATCAAGGCGCTGGCGGCGAAGTACGCGACTACACTTTCCGACGTGGAGGAGAAGATAGAGGCGTCTGAGAGCAAGATCGCGGAAATGCTTGGCGAATTGGATGGTACCGACGACGACATGGCTGGCATCGCCGCATTGAAGAAGGAGCTGGCGCGATGAGCGGATGCGAGGCGAAAGTTCCGGCTCTGCGGTTCAAGGAGTATCCCGCAGAGAACGCAGAGAAAGCAGAGGGAGGACGGTTGCCCTCAAACACAGGAGGTAGGGCACGGACTCCGGTCGCGTTGTGGAAACGAAATAGATTTGGTGAAATTGCTACGAGAAAATCGACGATGGGTAATGCAGTAGCGTTGCCACGAGTTGAATATGAGGATGTAATTCCTTTTAGCGGCTTTTTCAATGACGATATCTTTGCAAAGCCCTCAGACAAAATCGGTGTCCAGTTTTCCGAAGGCGACGTGCTGTTCGGTAAACTACGTCCTTATCTGGGAAACTGGATACTTGCCGAGTTTAAGGGATTAGCGGTTGGTGATTGGTGGGTTCTAAGGCCCAAGGGAATTGACTCGGAGTTTCTATATACGCTTATCCAATCTCCGTCATTTCAAGATGTTGCCAATCAGTCGTCGGGATCAAAAATGCCAAGGGCCGATTGGAGCCTTGTTTCTGAAACATTCTTCTCTTGCCCCAATGATCCAGTTGAGCAACGCCGTATCGGTTCGCTATTCCGTTTGCTTGACGCGCTTATTGCGGGGCGGGAGAAGGCACTTGAGAAACTGGAAGCGCTCAAGAAGTCCATGCTGCTGAAGATGTTCCCGCAGGGCGACGCAACCGTGCCCGAAGTGAGGTTTAAGGGTTTTACTGGAGAATGGGAGAAAAAGCGGTTGGGGATTTTTCTTGAAGAGAGAGAAGAGAACAATAGAGATGGGATTGAAACAGAAATCCTGTCTGTAATGAAAGATGTTGGTGTGATTCGGTATGCCGATAAGGGGAATGTTGGGAATCGAGCAAAAGAAGATGTTACGCAATATAACATCGCACGAAAAGGTGACATTGTGTTAAACAGCATGAATGTCATCATTGGTTCTGTTGGCGTAGCCCCCTGTGATGGATGTATAAGTCCCGCTTACTATGCGCTTCGACCAATGGTCAATGCCGATGCAAGTTTTTGGGGTTATTGGTTTTGGAGGAAAGAATCGCAATGCGTGATTTCGTCATTGGCTTGTGGAATGATGGAAATTCGACGGAAGATTTCGGTTGAAGATTTGTTGTCGATTGTGACACCTGTACCTTCCCTTCCCGAACAGCGGAAGATCGGCGCATACTTCCGTTCATTGGATGCGCTTTTGGCGGCGCGGCGGGAGGAAATCGGAAAGCTGAAACAGATGAAGAAAGCTCTACTTGAAAGGATGTTCGTATGAGGGAGGCGCTTGCGGTGTCGCTTTAAATATGATACAATTACGGGGTTATGAATAACACAACTGCAAAAAATCTAAAGAGATTGATGCTCTCACTTGGTGAAAATCAAGTGCTTACCGCCCCGTATCTGCTGAAGCAAGGGTATTCGTACGACAATCTGAAAGGATATGTCAGGAGCGGCTACCTCGACTCTCTTGGAAGAGGCGCATACTGCCGTGCGGGATCGCAGCCTACTGTTGAAGCGGCAATCACCGCGATGTCCGGGCAGATGGGTGTTCCCGTGCATCTAGGCGGGAGGTCTGCGTTGGCAAAGCGTGGATATGTCCATTTCGTGCCATTCACGGAATTGCCTGCAACCGTATTCATGGATCATGGCGTAAGGGTTCCCGCATGGTTCGGGCGCCATTACGCTGGCAGATTCCTGATGCGCAAGACGAGTTTCATCAAAGGGAACACTGGGATTGAAAACGATGCGGGGTGTCCTGTGTCCTCTCCGGAGCGGGCCATCCTTGAATTCCTGCTCGACGTGCCGTCAAGGCAACTGCTGAACGAGGCGTACCAGCTTCTGGAAATGATGATGACGCTTCGGCCGAGGCTTATTGAAAAACTGCTGTCCGCTTGCTCGTCCATCAAGGTGAAGAGACTGTTCTTCCTTCTTGCGGACGACTTGAATCCTCCTTGGTGGGAGCGAGTGGGAAAGGAAGAAATTGATCTGGGCGCGGGATGTCGGGTAATCGACAAGGCCGGTTCGTTCAATTCCAAGTACAACCTTGTCGTCAAGCCGTGGAGGGAAATCTGATGGAAGCGCGATATCTGGAACAGTCGCGCCTTGTCGTGGATGTACTGCCTTTCGTGGCGCAGGAGCCGCAGTTTGCGTTGAAGGGCGGAACGGCGATCAACCTTTTTGAAAAAGACCTTCCTAGGCTTTCGGTTGACATAGACTTGACGTTTCTTCCGTTGACCGACCGTGATACGGCGATCCGCGACATCAACGCCGCATTGTCGAGGATTTGCAGGTCGGTAGATAACATGGTGGGCGTTTCCGCCAGGCTTTCCGGCAGCGAAGTGTCACGGAAGATCATCTGCAACAGGGGTGACACGACTATCAAGATAGAACCGAACTTCATCTTGCGCGGTACGGTGTATCCCGCCCGTATGATGGACGACAGCCCGGCGACCGAGGAAAAGCTTGGCTATTGCCGGATCAATGTTCTCTCCCGTGCGGAGCTGTACGGTGGCAAGTTCTGTGCGGCGCTGGACAGGCAGCATCCGCGCGACCTCTTCGACGTGGCGCAGTTCTTCGGAGAGGGCGGGACCGTGGATGACGTGAAAGGCGGATTTATTGCATTGGCGCTCGGGCACAACCGTCCGTTGCACGAGATACTCGCGCCGAACATGCTCGACCAGTCGGAAACGTTCACGTTGCAGTTCGCCGGCATGAGCGACGTTCCGTTTACGTATGAAGAGCACGTTGCGACGTTCCGTCGGCTTGTCGCGGACATCAACGCCTCGCTTGCGCGAGAGGACCGCGAACGGCTTGTCGCGTTCACTGCGCTTGAAGCGGATGCCGACGTGTTCGGCATACTGGGGCTGGAGAAACTGCCGTCCATCATCTGGAAACGCAGAAACCTGGAAACGCTGCGCCGGAAGGACGCGAGAAAATTCACAGACAATGCAATGGCCTTAGAAAGGATGCTCTTATGACGGAGTTCGACAAAGAGAAGGATTTCGAGGACGCTCTCGTCAAGATGCTCACAGAGAAGTGCGGGTGGAGCGGTGGCGTGTTGAACCATCCGACGGAAGCCGATCTCCTGAAAAACTGGTCGGAGATTCTTTATCGCAACAACCGCAGCATCGACCGTTTGGGTGACTGTCCGCTGACGACGGGCGAAATGCAGCAGATTCTGGAGCAGATCAAGACGCTTCGCACGCCGCTTCGTCTCAATGAATTCATCAACGGGAAGACGGTCAGCATCAAGCGTGACAATACGAACGATAGAGAGCATTTCGGCAAGGAGGTCTCGCTCGACATCTATGATCGCATGCAGATCGCCGGTGGTAAGACGTGCTACCAGATTGCGCGGCAGCCCGTGTTGCCGACACCCCATCCGCTGGCGAGCGATCGCCGCGGTGACGTCATGCTACTCATCAACGGCATGCCGATGATCCATGTGGAGCTTAAGCGCAGTGGTGTGGCCGTGGGACAGGCCACCAACCAGATCGAGAAGTACATGCACGAAGGGGCGCTTGGCGGCATCTTCTCGCTCATTCAGGTCTTTGTCGGGATGGAACCCAACGAGACGGTCTATTTCGCAAATCCGGGGCCGGACGGAAAGTTTGACCGCGATTATTTCTTCCATTGGACGGACTTCAACAACGTGCGCATCAACGATTGGGCGCAGATCGCCGAACGGCTGCTCTCCATTCCGATGGCGCATCAGCTTATTGGATACTACGCCGTTGCCGACAAGACGGATGGCATTCTGAAAGTGCTCAGACCCTACCAGTTCTATGCCGCGAGCGCAATTTTCAACAAGGTGCGCAAGAATGACGAATGGGAAGGCGGCAAGGCGCGACTCGGCGGATACATTTGGCATACGACGGGAAGCGGCAAGACGCTGACGTGTTTCAAGTCTGCGGAGATGATTGCCTCTACCAGGTCAGCAGACAAGGTGGTGTTTCTGCTTGACCGCAAGGAACTCGGGACGCAGTCCATTCGCGATTACCGTGGCTTTGCAGGGCTGATTGCCGTGCAGGACACCGAAGACACGCAAGTCCTGGCAGCCAAGTTGAAAAGCGAGAACGATGACGATGCGCTGATCGTGACTTCCATTCAGAAGATGAGCCGAATCAAGGACGAAGCGGGGAATGCCTTTGCCGCGGAACTCAAGAAGATGCGCGAGAAGCGCATTGTCTTTGTCGTGGACGAGGCGCATCGTGATGTCAACGGGGAGATGCTTCTGACGGTCAAAAACACATTTCCCGAGGCGATGTTCTTTGGCTTCACGGGCACGCCAAAATTAAGGGATGGAAATCAGAAGGATCCGACCACGGCGACGGTGTTCGGCGACGAGCTGCACCGTTATACGATTGCGGACGGCATCACTGATCACAATGTGCTGGGGTTTGATCCGTGCATGGGGCTGACCGCCAAGGATGCGGATGTGAGACGAGCGGTGGCGCTCGACAAGGTTCATGCGACGACCGAGCAGGAGGCGATAGACGATCCGTTGAAGCGGGACGTATTTTTGCATTGGATGAACAAGGCCGAAGTTTCGATGGTCAAGATCGAGTCGGAATTGCCGCCCAGCCAATACAATCGTCCCGAACATCGTGAGAAGGTGGTTCAGGACATCGCGGACAACTGGACTGTCTTGAGCGTCGGCGGCAAATTTCATGCCTTGCTTGCGACATCCAGCATACCCGAAGCGATTGAATACTACCATCTCATACGTCGGCAGCTCGGAGATATTAAGGTTACAGCACTCTTTGATCCGAGCATCGACAACACCGGCGGCTCAACAATCAAGGAAGCGGCGCTTCTGGAAATATTGACCGATTACAACGCGCTCTACGGGACTCACTTTACGGTTCCGCTTTGGGATAAGTTCAAGAAAGACGTGGCAAGTCGGCTTGCACATAAGGATGGATACAAGTGGATAGAGAAAACGCCGGACAAGCAACTCAACTTGCTGATTGTCGTTGATCAGATGTTGACCGGATACGACTCCAAGTGGCTCAATACTCTGTATCTCGACAAGATGCGCGAGGAGGAGAGTCTGATCCAGGCGTTTTCTCGGACAAACCGGTTGTTCGGTCCTGAAAAGCCGTTTGGATCGATTCGGTACTACCGTAAGCCGCATACGATGGCAAAGAACGTCGAGGATGCGCTTAAGCTGTACTCCGGAGATCGTCCGTTTGCTCTTTATGTCGAAAGACTTGAAGGCAACCTCAAAGGGATGAATCAGACGTATACAGAGATCGGGCGTCTTTTTGTTGAATCCGGCGTGCAGGACTTTGAACGGCTGCCGGAGGATGTCGCGGTGCGGGGTCAATTTGCGTTGCTGTTCAAACGGCTGAACGATTATCTAAATGCTGCCAGGATTCAGGGATTCACGTGGAAGCAGCAGGCGTACACATTCAAACATGATGGGAAGAAAGATACGCTCGTAACGATGTCGTTTGACGAACGGGTTTACGGCATCTTGGCGCTTCGCTATAAGGAATTGCCGAAAAGCGGGACGGGCGGAGGAGGTGTCGGGGACGTCCCGTTCGACATTGAGCCATACCTGACTGACATCGAAACCGGGCTTATCAATGCCGATTACATGAACAGTAAGTTTCAGCGGTATTTAAAATGCCTGGAGCAGAAGAGCGTAACGAAGGAGGAGTTGGCTTCTGTCAAGGACGAGTTGCACAGGACTTTCGCAGGACTTTCGCAGGAAGAGCAAAAGTTCGCGCAGATGTTGCTTGACGATCTTGCGAGCGGCAGTGTCACATTAGAACCAGGGTTGACGATTTGCGATTACATTAACCAGTACAAGACCAAGACGCTTAACAAAGACATTGAGTTGGCGGTTCAGGCATTTGGGCTTAACAAGGAGCTTTTGGTTGATCTACTCAGTATGGGGCCAATTACTGAAAACAACATCAATGATTTCGGGCGGTATGACAAGTTGCTTAAGAGCGTGGATGCGCAAAAGGCAAAGGCATATCTTGAGTCGGCGATGAAAACCAAGTTGAGTGTGTTTCAGTATAACGTTCGGTTAGATATGGTGCTTCGAGAGTTCCTCTATTCAGGTGGTAAAGGCGCAACGATTCCTAAAGTTGAAATTTCCGCAGGACAGGATGAAATGCCGGCGATTTTTGCTCTACAATCTGTAGATGCTCCGGAGGAAACCGATTGGACTGGGCGTATGGCGGCGTTTGAAGATACGGAGGGATGAGCTTTATGGAAGAGAAACGGAAGGACGACGAGAACCCGATTGTGATCTACACCTCGCAAGACGGGCAGGTTCATGTCAATGTTCGGATTGTGGGCGAAACCGCTTGGTTGACGCAGGCGGCGATGGCACAGCTCTTCGGGTGTGGTTCCGATAACATCGTTAAGCACTTGAAAAACATCTATGACGAGGGAGAATTGAAAGAATCGGCAACTACTGAAATTTTCTCAGTAGTTCGATCGGAGGGGGATCGTCAGGTGACGCGGCAGATAAAGCACTACAATCTTGATGCCATTATTGCCGTTGGGTATCGTGTCAATTCAGCTCGCGCTACGCAGTTCCGAATCTGGGCGACAAAGGTTTTACGCGAGTATATCATCAAGGGATTCGCACTTGATGACGAAAGAATGAAAACAGGGAGGAACTCGACCTATTTCGACGAATTACAGGAGCGCATTCGCCAAATTCGGCTTTCGGAGCGCGTGTTTTACCAGAAGGTCAAAGACATCTACACGACAAGTATTGATTACGATCCAAAAGATTTTCGCACCATTCGATTCTTCAAGATTGTGCAAAACAAGTTGCTATGGGCCATTAGCAAGGAGACGGCGGCGGAGATTGTCGTACATCGGGCGAATGCGGCCTTGCCATTTATGGGCATGCAGTCCTATGACAAGAAAGACCCCCGACGTATCACCCAGCAAGATGCGGTGACGGCCAAGAATTACCTCAATGAAAGCGAGATGAAGGATCTAGGTCTGTTGGTTGAACAGTACCTTGCCTTTGCTGAAGCACAGGCGGGACGCCACGTGGCAATGACGATGAATGATTGGATTGCCAAACTTGACGGCATTCTGACTCTGAACGGACGAGAACTACTGCGGGATGCGGGGAAGATTCGGCACGAGGTTGCCGAAGAAACGGCGGCGCTTCGATTGGAAGAATACCGTGGACGATTGCGCGAGGAGGAACGTAAGGCCAGCTTGGAAGAGCTGGAACGTGACATTTCGGAACTTGAGGACGATGAAGGTCCGAAAGGCGATGAGACTCCTGACGACAAGGAAGGTCGTTGATGCGCAAAGGTGAAACACTCCCCGAAGAACTGCGTAATCAGTTCACGAAGAAAACGATGCCGGATGCGATGCCGCGAGAGCAGCTTCGGCGGGCACCTAATCCGAGATTGGTTTCGGATGAGGATTTGATTGCTATTCTTCTGCGGACGGGTTCGCATGGCTGTAATGTCAAGGAACTGGCGAGACGGCTCATTGCAGTATTTGGCTCATTAAAGGCATTGATTACGTCGGACTGGCGAACAATCGAGAACCGGGTCAAAGAGTATAACAAACAAAATCCCGATAATCGGATTAAGGGCTTCGGGCCAGTTAAGTGCCTTGAATTATCGGCGGCATTTGAGCTTGGTTATCGTCGTCAACGGTTGTCTCCCGATGACATTCATGGCATGAAAGTCCGAACGCCAGAGGACGCGTATCGGATTTTTCGTGTTTATTTCGCGGCGGACGACGAACAGGAGAATGTGTTCGTGTTGCCGCTCGACGCTGACCATCGGCCGATTTGCGAACCATTCCTGGTCTCTCGTGGCACGACCGATGGGGTGATCATGCATCCGCGCGAAATCTTCAAGCATGCGATTCGCTGGGGCGCGAATTCAATTGTTGTGGCTCACAACCATCCGTGTGGCAATCCGACGCCTGGCCCACGCGACATTGCGCAGACGAAGTCGTTACTTGATGTCGCGGAAATCGTCGGAGTTCGATTGTTTGATCATATTGTTCTTGGCGGAGAGTCATTTGTGTCAATTCGGGGTCTTGCAATGTTACCTTTTGCTGGGGAACGTCACCTATTTATAGAACGCGACAATCATCAACAGTGAGAATCTTATTTTAATATGTAATTTCAAGGAGAGATCATGGCAGAGAATGTAGATTATGGCTTGGCGATTCCTGAAAGCGATCAGGAGTTTATGATTTTGCCGGACAAAGCAAAGGTGCGGTTTGAGTCAACTGGGCCGTTGATGAGGTATTTGGATGAGGAAATGGCGGCGTGGCGTAACGTTGATTATTCTATCTTTGCGCAATACGAACAAATTAAGAATGCCTTAAATCAGATTGTAGCGCATGTCGGTGATGGGGGACTGAAACAAGGTGTGATAAACCAGATTCGTAGTGCGCTATGTGCTTTCAAAACAGATACATTCGAGGTTCACGCATGTGTATCTTCGCGGTCGAGGCTTGGACAATTATTGATTGCGTATCGTAAAGAATATCAAGATGATCAGGTATACAGAAGTCGTGCTTCTGCAGCATTTTGCGTGGCGATGGGTGTCGGCAGATTTGGCTATCGTGTTGATGCAACATGGATGTTGGCGGCGGCAGATGCAGCTGTCCGTCTTCGAAGCAGGGATTTTTTGTCTGAAGACATTGTGGGGTATAGGCGAGAGTTGGAGTCTCTGGCCGCGCTTGGTGTGCAACAGCGGACGGATTACGATGGGCGAGTCGCGGATTTTGAGGCGAAGAAAGTAGCGTTTGACGCAGACCGCAAAAAGCAGTTTGAGGATGACAATACAAAGTTTGCTGAGCACCTGAAAGCCGCAGATGATTCGGCAAAACAGTTTGAGCAAGATTATCAGAAGCGGATAAAGGTTCTGGAGAACACATATACGAAGCTTTTGCAACTTAAGGGGCCGGCGGAGTATTGGGATGAGTTGGCGAAGTCGTATTTGTGCCGAGGATGGGTGTTTATGTTCGTAGCTTTTTTGTCTGGCGCGGTTGTTTTCGGGTGGCTTATGGCATTGTTGATGGATGCTGAATGCATACCTCTGTTTGAGCATACGAAGTTTGATGCGGCAACGATTCGAGCGAGCCTGATTTTCGTTGCGCTTATGTCTGTTGCAGGTTATTTGATTCACTTGTTTACGCGCATTGCGATTAGCTCATTCCATCTCTCGCGTGATTACCGCGAGCGTTTCCAATTGACACGGGTGTATCTTGCGCTGATTAAGGATAGTGATGTCGCAAACGATGAAAACACGCGGAAGATAGTCCTGCAGTCCATTTTCAGTCGTTCCGATACTGGCTTGCTCAAAGGCGATCATGCTTTGACGATGCCCGTGGCATTAGGGGAAGTCGCCAAAGGAAATGGATGAGCGGTAAAGACCGAGGGAGTGTTGGAGCGCTAATAACAAAAAGGACACAATAGTATGGCAATGTTGAATTGGGGAATGATAAATGGTGGAGGGGCTTTTGAAAGCCTTATGCACGCCCTTGTGTTTGCCGAAGATTCCACGGCGGTACTATTTGGCCGTCCGGGAAAAGACAGTGGGCAAGATGCTCGGTCAGGGGATGGTTTAACGGTCTATCAGGCGAAGTATTATAGCGGGATGGATATGGCGAGGGCGGTTGAGGTAGCTCATGGTGAGTTGGGAAAGATTAAAAAGTACAAAGATCCTACGCATCCTAATTTTGTCCATTGGAAGAGCGTAAAGCATTGGGTGTTAGTGGCGAATATCCGTAAAAATCCTAATGATATTAAAAAGTGGGACGAAGTAGTAAAGGCGTTCAGAAGTGAGGGTTTCACCGATGCGACTTATTGGGGGATTGAGGAATTGGAACAGTTGTTGTATAAGCATCGTGAGATATCAACTGTTTTTTTTGAGGGCGAAAATCGCGTGTTGTGGGGTTTGCATGAAGCGTATGAATATCTGACAGAAACGAGTCCGGGTAAAAGCTTTGTTGATGTTGATTTGATAGGTAGGGATGATGCATTGCGTCGTACGATTTCTTTTGCAGAAGGAGAGAAGCGCATTTTGCCAGTAGTGGGAAGTCATGGCTCGGGACTTAGCCGATTTCTTTACGAGGTTCTGGTTGAGTTGTCGAAGCGAGGTTGGAAAACATATTGGGCGGATACGGCCAATATGATGGCATCGACTAAATGGTTTGAACTTCTGATTGGGAATGATCCGACATGTTTGGTTGTAGATGATCTTGATGATTTAAGATTGACACAACGAATTATTGGACAGCTCAATGTAACGGAACGAGCAAAATGGAAGGTCATTATTGGTTGTCACCTGGAGAATGCAGATTTTGTTTTGCGCCCCTTGGCTACGGTTGGCTTTGCCGAGGATCATTTTGAGCTTGAGCCTTTGACGAAAGTGATGGTCAATGAATTGGTGGCGAAATGCAAAAGTGTTGGGAATTTTTCAGCGGCCGTTCAGTCCATCGATCTTTTCGCCTTAACGCAAGGTTTTCCGGGGTGGTTGTGTTTGTTGCTGGAGACATGCTTAAAGTATCCAAAGATTGTGGTGCCGGAGCATTTCCCCGAAGTGGTTGCCAAAGTGATTGATTCTTGCGTGGAGAATATCAGACTGGAGATGCAACCGGCCGCACGGATTGTTCTGAAATGGTTGTCTGCGTGGGAGCAGTTGCAGTTGAGTGCTGGCGGTGCGAAAAATGGTGAATTCGACTTTCTCCATGAATATGCCGGGGTCAAGGAAGATATAGGGGATGTGTTGGCCGAATTGGTGAAGTGTGGGCTTGTGAGAAATTGGGGTGTAAACAAGCGGTGTTATGCTGTTGAACCTGCAATATTCCGTCAAGAGATATTGCGAAATTGGTTGCTGTCCAAGGGTGACGGGCAGTCATATGTCGTATCGAGTAAAGGCGAACAGTTCGTTGGTGACATGGTAAACGGTCGTATTTACAATCCTGGAGTCGTCCTTAGGACGCTTTCAAATATGGCCGTTTCATACTTGGAGGCGGATAATGCGGATGTGTTTTTGAGTCCGATTTTTGATGCGTTTGCGGTTTCGGCAAAGGAACAAAATACAACAGCCCAGTATACAATAGTAGATCTACTCGAAAATGTGGGATGGGCCGATCCTGATCGTGCCTTGGAAATATTAAAGGCAGTCCGACTTAGTCCAAAGGAGAATTGCCCAATTGGGAATCCGACCTTGGGGCTGATGGAGGTCTCTTATGCAGACGTAATGGCTAAGGCTGGTAACGGTTTGTTTCAGTATGCGAGATGTGTTAGGGATTATGCTACAGCTAAAAGATATTTTGGGGAAATCTTGGCGTGGTGCAAGGCGGAAGATGAGGGAAGGTTTAGGCTCGAGTGGGGGAATACGTGCGTTGGAAGTTTGAAAAAGCTGCTTGTTGACACGGATGGAGATCGCTGGTATCAACGGATTGCGTATGATGACATAGTGCCGAATTTGCAAAATGTGGCGACAGAAAAGTCTTTGTATGCAGTTGCGGAATCATTGCTAAATCCTCAGCGCGAAAGTATTAAATCCTCCCATTATAGTGTGACGTTTGTGCGTGGGTGTATTCCTCCGGGATGTCCGCAATGGAATCGTTGTGTGATGTTACGTGATATGTTATTTGATCATTTGTGTAATGCTGGGATGCCTGAAGGTGTCCGCTTGTCTTATTGGCGGTTGCTTGTAAAATCTCATCAGGCATTTTCATTTGCAATTGGGATGGGACGGTTGCCGCAAGAATATGTCCGGGAATATAGAGAATATATTGAGGACGAGTTATTGTCTGTGCTGAAAGTTTCGAAAGCCCGAGGGAAGATTTCGTTGCCAGAATTTACGATTGCGCGAGATATATGGAGTTGGTATCTTGAATATGGAGATGAGTCGAAACATCCAGTTGCTCTGGCGCGTCAGTGCGAGGTAATGCCACATGAAAATGAGGAGTGGCAATTTGAAACATTGTTTAAGTTTTGTACCCAACAAGAGGTGCAAGCAGAGATAAATCGCGTGGCGCAGAAATTGGAGAGTACTGAATCCGTTGATGAGTGGTATGGTTTTTTCGATTTGGTGAAGAAATATTTGTCCGCGGCGAGAGGAGCTAAAAATGATCTGGCGGATGGAATTCGTGTCCGAGAATTGGCGAGTTGTATTGCCTCGCACAATCCAAAACTTGAACCCGATAACGTGGCGATGCTTTATGTTAAGTCGGTGCTGAAAGGTGTGCGTACAAATCAGATAGAACGGGACTTTGCCTTGCAGTGGTGTAAAGATGTGTACTGCGTGTCCAAGAAGGGTAATTGCGATTTGGCTGTGAAAAATGTTCTCGCGAAGATTTTGGAATTTGCGCTTAAACCCAAAGAAGTCTTGTTGGAAATATTTGCCAATGTAGATCCGTATTCGCTTGGGCAATTGAATCAGTTTGAGTTGGAAGTTATATTGGATGAAGCGAGAGGTTTCTCAACGCGAGAGATGTCTTTGGTTTTGCCGGCTTTTATGGTGGTTGATGGGGAGATCGTGAAGGCGCGGTTGTGTGCTACTTGGGATTCGATTGGTGGTGCCGCAGAAGTGTCGGCGTGTGTCGTCTCTTTTGTCAAATGGTTGTGGCTAGCTGTATTGCGTTATGGCTGGGTGCCGACGGCAATCCCAATGGCATGGATACTTCAACAAATATTGGATCGCAAGTTAGACGGAAATATTTTTGCACATTATGAAATGCAAGAATTGGCACGGCGGTCGGGTGTCCGGTGGGGGATGCGAGATTTCTATTTGTTTATTAAGACACGACTCGAAATAGAAGACAAGGGCGCACCATATGCCGAGTTCCGTTTATTCCCATTTGAATTTAATGCGCTAGATTGGTGCGTGTTAGATGATCGCTCTGCATTTGATGACATTTGTAGGATTGCATTGTCACGGCGTAGTTTTGTGACGCTATATGAGCTTCCTAAGTGTCTTTCGCAGTTGGACCCAGAGGCGGATTATATTGCTGAGTTCGTTGAAAAGTATTTGAGGTGTAGTGACGAGCATATGGCGGATGACCTGTATCTTGTGGCTAATTTGTCTGCAATGTGTAAACGAGAAACGACGGGGTGGGTGCGTGTGTTGCGTGCTGTTTGTAAATGTTGCGAGAAATTTAGTATTAGAGAGCGTGGCGTGGCTGCTTGGAATGCTTCGGTGCAGAAAGTGTGTCGAGATTTGAA
>OQWM01000894.1_pt1 | contig 20171 bp, 18 predicted proteins | sample 1691531 | NCBI WGS metagenome assembly OQWM01 (sample SAMN03418257, study PRJEB22391) | human gut metagenome | biome: human-gut; feature: organic feature; material: feces | host: Homo sapiens | place: Tanzania | collected 2013-01
CCCATAGGACCGCGAGGCCCTTCTGCATTTCCAGCGCCCCAAACAATAATGCAAGGCCGTCTTCCCCAAATATGCCACCAGACCGACGAACCATCGAGGAGACCATGAACGTCGAACAGCTGCGGGCCTTTGTCAAGGTAGCCGACTCGCACACCATCTCGGCCGCCGCCTCATCCCTATTCGTCTCACAGCCAAGCCTTTCGAGGTCAATTGCCCGCCTTGAGCGCGAGCTCGGCGTCTCGCTTTTTGAGCGAGGACGCAAAGGGTGCGAGCTCACCGAGGCAGGTGCGGCCTTCTTACCCCATGCGCGCCGGGCTCTTTGCGAACTCGACCGGGGACTGTCATCGCTGCTCGAACGCCCCGAAAATGCGCTTATCCTGGGCTGCACCGTCGAAGGGCTGTTGACCGAATTGCTCCCCGGCTTCATCCACGCTCGTCCCGACGTGGCCATTGACCAGCGAACCGTCAATGAAGGCTCCGCAATCGAACTTATCCAAAGCGGTTCGATCGACATTCTTATCTCTGCCGACATCATCAATGCACGGGATGTCATGTGCGTCTCGGTAGACGGAGCGCCGTATGCCCTGTACTGCAGCGCGGCAAGTCGCTGGGCTCGCTATGAACATCTCGAACTTTCCCAACTCGCCGAAGCCTCTTTTATTTGCGATACAAGCCGCATGAGCCGAAATGAGCTTGAGCGCTGCTGTGCCATCGCCGGGTTTACGCCCCGCATCACAGGCCTTGTTGAGGATTTTGCAAGCATCTGCGCCCTTATGGTATCGACAGACTCCGTCGCACTCATGCCACTCCCCCAAGCCCAAAGAATCCAAGACTCTCGATTTGCAGGCCAAATCGCTTGCCTGCCACTTGCCGGGCCAGAGGCAACCATACCGAAGGCTCATCTTGGATTTGCCTACTCCTCAAAACGTCCCCTTAGCAACGCAGCGTCAACTTTTGTGGAATACGCACGCGCGACGCTTCTTCGGTCTGATACCGAAATCATCAACAAAATCTATAACCGTTCGGATATAGATTAGGCAATAAAGCGCATGACTCACCCGCCCCTCTAGCCGATACGGTATCGGTAAGGCCCAAACGGGCACCATTCCAAAGAGAGGAGCGTCATGAATATCAGCTTTACCGGTAAAACCGTGATGGTAACCGGAGCGGGGGCAGGCATAGGAGCCGTCACCGCAAAAGATTTTGGCTCTCTGGGAGCCAACGTCGCGGTCGTCGACATGAATATCGATGCGGCACGCGCCACGTCCCTTGAAATCAACGCTAACGGAGGTATGTCCGAGGCCTTCGCATGTGATATCTCCGACGAGACCCAGGTAGCCAATACCATTGCAAGCATTGTCAAGCGCTTCGGCTCGCTCGACTGCGCATTTAACAATGCGGGCATCGGACCCGACGGCGTACGCATTCCCTATGGAGCACTCACCGAAACCGATAGCTCCACGTGGAGAAAAATCTGCGATGTAAATCTCACGGGCACCTTCCTTTGCCTCAAACACGAACTGATTCAAATGAAGCGTCAAGGCGGCGGCTCCATCGTCAACGCGGCATCGATCGGTGGCGTTCGCATGGCCCCCAATTTCGGAGCCTATGGCCCCAGCAAGGCCGGTGTCATCGCGCTCACCGAGCTCGCAGCCCTCGAGTCAGCAAGCAGCGGCATTCGCGTCAACGTCGTGGCACCCGGTCCCTGCGACAACACCACGCTCATGGCAAACACCCTGGCAACCGACCCCGGCCAAGATAAGGCACTCGAGGAACACGTCATCCCGCTCCACAAGCTAGCCCAACCGCAGGACATCTCCCGCGCTGTCGTCTGGCTGTGCTCGGACCTGAGCGGCCACACGACCGGTCAGCGCATATCGGTCGACGGCGGCATGCACATCGCCTAGGAGGGTCACATTGGAATTCAATCGCACCTTCGACGCGCGTCTCGTCACCTCGGTTGTAGCCTGCGGCATCATGTCATTTTCGGGCGTCGTGGTGGAAACGTCCATGAACGTCACCTTTCCCACTCTTATGGCAGAGTTTTCCGTAGGGACATCGACCGTTCAATGGATTACCACCGGTTATCTGCTTGTTCTTTCGCTTATGATCCCTCTGTCGTCCTTCTTTAAGCGAACGTTTAAGCTCAAGAGCCTCTTTATTTTCTCTGCGTGCACCTTTTTGGCGGGAACGCTCTTGTCGGCGCTTGCCCCGTCTTTCGCCGTCCTATTGGGAGGAAGACTTATCCAGGGCGTGGGCACGGGCATCGCGCTTCCGCTTATGTTCAACATCATTCTGGACCAAGCGCCCCAAAGCCTGCTGGGTACGATGATGGGCGTTGGCAACCTCATCACCGCCATCGCGCCCGCGATCGGCCCCTCCTTTGGCGGCTACCTCATCTCGACAGTCGGTTGGCGTGCGGTCTTTTGGTGCCTCGTTCCCCTCGTCACCGTTGCGCTCCTCTTGGGTGCTGCCACGATACGCCAGTCCTCAGAACTCGAACGGCCACAATTTGACCCCCTTGGGATCGCCCTTATCTCGCTTGCCTTCAGCGCGTTCATCTTCGCTGGCTCTGGCGCCTCTCACCAGGGATGGCTTGCACCCTCGACAATAGGACTGTTTTGTCTGAGCGCTGTCGCCCTCACGTTATTTTGTCGTCATTCGCTCAGGGCATCGGAGCCTCCGCTGCGCGTCGCAGTTCTTGCAAACCCGATCTTTGCGCTCTCGACCCTGAGCATCGTGCTCATCCAGCTTGCTTGTTTGGGAATCGGCTTTTTGCTGCCCAACCACGCACAAATCGTCATGGGCATGGACGCGTTTGCCGCCGGCCTGCTTTTTGTGCCCGGCTGCCTGCTCGGCGCCGTGCTTTCGTTGGCAAGCGGCGCCGTTCTCGACCGAGTTGGCGCCATGCCGCCCATCATTGGGGGCAGCGCATGTGTCTTGCTCGCCACCGTGCTGTTCGCGCTATATTGCCCCAGCCTGACCCCCACCCTGGCAACCGCCTTGTACATGATCTTTGCCTTTGGTCAGGGCAACTGCATGGGGACGAATATGTCCAACGGTCTGGCACATCTCAATCCCGAGCAAAAAGCCGACGGCAACGCCATCATCAACACGCTCCAACAGCTATCGGGGGCCATCGGGACCACACTCGTCTCGACTGTCGTCGCATCGCAGCAGCTATCGGACCCAAAACATCTCATAGCCGCCACTACCACAGGAACAACCAACGCCTTTATGCTCACTGCTGTGTTCGCTGCCATCGCCTTTGGCTGCGCTCTCATCGTCTTTTGCGTGCGCAAGAATCAATAGGGTCCGGCAACGTATCAAAATAGCAACCTCGCATTCAAACACAAAAACCCGCCCGGAATTATCCGGGCGGGTTTTTGCATCAATCGTCTATCGATATCGCGCCTGGCGGCGGTAGTCTCACCGGCTGCCTAAGCGAAAGGATTCTCGGTGGGATACGGCAAGGAGGCGGGGCGGTTGAACGCAATGTCCTCGATACCCAGATAGGCAAACGTATCGAACAGCGCGCGGCCACAGTGGTTAAAGGCCACGGCGCCATGATGGGGATAGCGCTTCTGGAGCAGCACATGTCGATAGAAGCGTCCCATCTCGGGAATACCGAATACGCCGATACCGCCAAAGGAACCCGTGGCGACCGGCAGGATCTCGCCCTGAGCGATATAGCTCCTGAGCACGCCCTCGCTGTCACACTGCAGGCGGAAGAAAGTGATGTCGCTCGGTGCGATATCGCCCTCGAGCGTGCCACGCGTAAAGTCCGGTTCGCTGCCCTCGGGCTCGAGCAGGCGATGCTGAATGAGCTGATACTTCACCGCGCGGTCGGCACACATCTTGCAACTGGGCGTATTTCCACAGTGGAAGCCCATAAACGTATCGGTCAGGCGATAATCGTAGTCGAACTTTCCCTCAATCTGCCGCTTCCACATCTCATGCGGAACCGTGTTATTGATATCGAGCAGCGTCACCGTATCGTCGCTCACGCACATGCCGATGTATTCCGATAACGCTCCGTAGACATCGACCTCGCATGCAACGGGAATCCCCCGCGAGACAAGGCGGCTGTTGACATAGCACGGTTCGAATCCGAACTCCTTGGGAAACGCCGGCCAGCATTTGTCGGCGAATGCAACGTAGCTGCGCGCGCCCTTGTGCTGCTCGGCCCAATCCAGCAGCGTAAGCTCGTACTGCGCCATGCGCTCCAATAGGTCGGGATAGTAATTTCCCATGCCCATCTCTGCTGCCATATCGGCGCAGACATCGGCGATACGCGGATCACCTTCGTGGGCGCGGTACGATATCAGCAAGTCGAGCTCGGAGTTCTCCTCGATCTCGACGCCAATCTCATAAAGCCCCTTGATGGGCGCATTGCAGGCAAAGAAGTCCTGCGGGCGCGGACCAAACGTGATGATCTTGAGGTTCGAGACGCCGATCACAGCCCGGGCGACCGGCATAAAGTCACGAATCATGCCCGCGACATCATCGGCCGTGCCAACGGGATATGCCGGAATGTACGCTTTAACCTTGCGAAGTCCCAGGTTGTAGCTGCAGTTGAGCATGCCGCAGTAAGCATCTCCACGCCCGTTGACAAGGTCACCGTCCCCCTCCGCGGCGGCCATGTACATACACGGACCGTCAAAGTGCTGGGCAATGAGGGTCTCAGGCTGCTCGGGGCCAAAGTTGCCCAAGAAGACCACAAGGGCGTTTGCGCCGGCGGCACTGACTTCGTCAACCGCCCCGATAGCGTCGTCCTCGCATTGAACGATCGTTTTGGCCTGAATCACCTCGATGCCGAGGGACTCACACGCCTGCGCCACTGCTGCCCCGCGTCGCTTCGAAAGCTCCACGGGGAAGCAGTCGCGGCTCACAGCGACCAATCCAATTTTGACCTGAGGAATATTACTTGACTGAAGCATTTCTCTCCTTTGTATCCATACGCCTAATGACGGGTATCTAAGCAATTCGCAATGTCGATATTTGGCCCGGTGATACCCACGTACGCACCGGCAGCAGCCTCGTCGCTTGCGGAATGCGCGATGAGCCATTTATCCGTGGCCCACAGCAGTGCGGCGTCTCCGCATATTTCCGTGCTCGCACCGTCTTCGGCGCGCGGGGCATTGGTGCCTTCCGGTAACGCGATCATGACCTTAAAGCCCCGCTCGTCAACTTGGCACGGAGCATAGTGCAGGGTCGTTGAATAAATCTCGACGAGTAGGCCCGCCGGAACCCGATACGCGACCACATCGCTCGAATCGAGTGCGCCGCCATCAAGGTCCTGCAAGCGGGCAAGCAGCAAGATGAAGTCACGGCTGCCGAGATTAAACTCACTCGAACGGTGATACTCGAGACAGTTGAGCCTCGTATTGTGACCGTTACACCAGCCAAGCTGAGCCCTCGAGCCACCAAATAAAAACCGCTTGAGCGCATCGGCGCCCTCGGCGTTCTCGAGTTCAGGTTCCGACGCAACATAGTCGGTTCCATCGGGCAATGGGCACCGGCGCTCGAGCGCTTCGGTCACGCTCATGAAGCGCGGCCCCGCATCATGCCAAACCCGACCGTATGCGGCAAACGAATCGTCCGTAACGCTTTTGATTCCGAGTTGCAGCATGCCCTACCCCGCCATCTGATCGAAAACAGGCTTGAGCGCCGGATAGAGCCGGCGCCATGTTCGATAGCGCCGCTCATATGCCGCAACGGCATTGGCATCGGGCGAGACGGTCTCGCGGATGCTCACGATGCCCCGCGAGCATTCGTCGATATCCGGCGCGTCGCCATTTGCCACCATGGCGAGCATTGCCGCGCCGTAGCCGGGCCCCTGCTCGGTTGTCGGCAGATCGAGCTGCACGCCGAGCACATTGGCGAGCATCTGGCGCATAAGCGCGCTTCTCGCGCCGCCGCCGCAAAGCGTGGCACGCCGAACATCGGTACCCAGGGCGCGCGATGCCTCGATGCAGTCACGCATGGCAAATGCCACGCCCTCGCGCACAGCCCGCACCAAATCGGAGCGCTTTGAATCCGCACGCATGCCCACAAACGAAGCGCGCGCGTTCGCATCGTTATGCGGGCTGCGCTCCCCCATAAGATATGGCAGGAAGTACGGCAAGTCTCCGTCTGCAAGGGAGGGGTCTATCCCCGCCTCCTCGGCATCGATGTCATCCGACCGAAGCACGTCGCCCACAAACCACCCCGTACAGCTCGCGGCGGAAAGGACGCACCCCATAAGGTTAAAGCGCCCCTCGATATAGTCGAACGCATGCAGCGTCGCGCTCGGATCGACCGCATGCGACGAGCTGGGGATAAAGACGGTGCCCGATGTTCCCAGACTGATGTTGCAGGCACCGGCGTTGACCGCTCCGCAGCCTATAGCGGCCGCGGCGTTGTCACCGGCACCCGCCGCCACCGTGGTGCCGGCCATGATACCGAGCTCCGCCGCGGCCTCGGATTGAAGCGCGCCGGCTTTTTCGGCACTGTCCAGAAGCGTCGGCAGCCACGTGCGCTCGACACCGCATATATCGACCATCTCGCTGCTCCACCCGCGATGTTGAACATCTAGCAGCAGCGTTCCCGATGCATCGGTATAGTCGGTAACAAACTCGCCCGTCATCCGATACACCAGATAATCCTTTGGGAGCATGATATGGGCGATACGGGCGAACAGCTCGGGCTCGTGCTCGCGCATCCAAAGCAGCTTGGGCGCCGTAAACCCGGCAAACGCGATGTTCCCGGTCAATTCGACCAGTCGGTCGCGACCGATCTTTGCGTTGAGATAGTCCGCTTGTTCTTGCGTGCGTCCGTCATTCCACAGTATGCAGGGTCGAATCACATCACCGGCAGAGTCAAGCACCACCAACCCGTGCATCTGACCCCCGCAAGCGATGCCCTTGATCTCGGCGGGATCGACGCCTTCCACAAGCTCGCGGACACCATCGACGACAGCATCCCACCATACCTGCGGGTTCTGTTCACTCCAACCCGGATGGGGATAATCTACGGCATACGACTTCGACACCGTCGCGGCGATTTCGCCCGTCCGGGAGACAAGCAGGATCTTGACAGCCGAGGTGCCCAGATCGATTCCAACGTAGTACTTAGGCATACGAAGCTCCTTCCATAAACAGCTGGGTTCGAAAGCCGGCCCTAGGAGCAATCACGGCCATTGCTCTCAATCACTTTTCGATACCAATCAAAACTGTCCTTCTTGATGCGCTTGAGCGTGCCCTTGCCCTCATCATCGCGATCGACATAGACAAACCCATAACGCTTGCGCATCTCCCCCGTGCCCGCAGACACCAGGTCGATGCACCCCCAGGTGGTATAGCCGATAAGGTTGACGCCCTCGTCGATCGCATGCTCCATCTCGCGGATATGCGCACGGAGATAATCGATGCGGTAGCCATCGTGTATGCCACCGTCCTGGGCCACCTCGTCTGCGGCGCCCAAGCCGTTCTCGACCACCATAATCGGCAGGCCGTAGCGGTCATCGACAACCTCGAGGTAGTAACGCAGGCCCTTTGGATCGAGCGCCCATCCCCAATCGGAATACTCCAGATAGTCGTTCTTAGCGCCCAGCACCATATTGCCCCCGGCAAATTCCCCGCCCGTATGAGTAGTCACCGAGTTGCTGTTGTAGTACGAGCAGGTAAAGAAATCCACCACGCCCTCGGCCAATTCTGCCGCATCGCCCGGCTTCGTAAGCAGCTCAACGTCATGCTCGGCCCACAGACGCCGAGCGAAACGAGGATAGGCCCCCTTGCACTGGACGTCCGCGCAATAAAAAGTACCTCGCTCCATCGTTCGCATCGCCAGCAGAATATCGCTGGGATCACTCGTGAGCGGATAGTGCGGTATTCCGCAGATCATGCAGCCAACTCGATAATCGGGATCGATCTCGTGCGCCATCTTGACGGCATGAGCACTTGCCAAAAACTGATGGTGCAGGCTCTGGCAGGCATCCTGATAGTCTTCATCGGTTGCGGGCGCCATGGCTCCCAAAAATTGAATCGTGTTGTTAATCTCGTTGAACGTGAGCCAGTTGCGCACCAGGCCGCGATATTCGGTAAGAATCGCGCGGGCATACTTGTCGAAATATGCAACGGTCTCGCGGTTCTTCCATCCGCCAAGTTTCTGATCGAGATAGAGCGGCGTATCAAAATGCCACATAGTCACCAGGGGCTCGATATCATGCGACCGAAGTTCCTCAAAGACACGGCGGTAATAATCGAGACCTGCCTGGTTGGGCTCGTCCTCTATGCCCCGGGGAAAGATACGGCTCCAGCTGATCGACATGCGAAACTGCTTAAAGCCCATCTGCGCCATTAGCTCGATATCGTCCCGATAGTGATGGTAAAAATCGATAGCCTCGTGGTTGGGATAAAAGCGCCCGGGCAAGACGGCGGGCTCGGCGCCGGCAGGCAGCTTACCCGGCATCGCGGGCACCTCGCCCTCGCTACCGTCCGGCATGCGGAAGGTGACCATGCGCGGCTTCGTACGTGAACCCGCGGTGGTCATATCCATCATCGTGGCGCCACGACCGTCCTCGTCCCAAGCGCCTTCGACCTGATTGGCGGCAGTAGCACCGCCCCAAAGAAACGTTGTTGGAAAGGGCATATTCTGATCCTTAATCTAGAAATTGCTGCCGCTAAGCGCGCGGCGAGAGAACACAGACAAGCTCGTGAACGTGATTGCCGTCACTTGCCATACGCACCATGGTCTCGGCAACGTCCTCGTAGGTGCTATAGCTGACCTCTTGCGCCTGAACCACGCGCGACAGATCGAGCTTTACGTCGCAGACGTCATGAAACGATCCGTTCGGATCAAACGTTAGACCCGGGGTCACGGCGCACCAGTCGACATCCTCAGCATCATCGAGCAAGGCCAGACCGCGGGCCGTCGCCTCGGAAATAGGTCGCAAACGCTGGGAGGCGCCGGAGAGCTCATAGACTCGCGTCGTGCGCGTATCGTCTGCAAACAGGGAACCCGACCCCATGATCGCCACGATGGAGACTCCCGCCGTGCGAGCGAGCTCAATATAGGCAGCGCACGCCTTCTCATTCAGAGACGGGTCGGATGACAGGCCGCTGCCAAATGCGCTCACCAGGACATCGACCCCTTCGAGGTCCTCGGCTGTCATCTTAAACAGGTCACCGCAGACGATCTCGGCGCGCGCGTCAATGGCATCGGCCTGCTCCGGGTTTCTCACCATAGCCCTTACGTCCAGGCCATGGTCAAGGGCATGCGTGACAACCCGATGCCCCAAATTACCGGCAGCACCGACGACCGCGATCTTGGAAATCGGCATCTACTCCACCTCAAAGTCGATAGCCGTGGCGCCCGCTACCAGGCCCTCGGTCTCCGCAAGCAAAAGATCGTGCTCGCGAGAGCGAGGGTAGGCATCGGCATCCTCACGGGAGGCAAAGGAAAGGATTTGGATGACATCGCCCCATACCGGACCCTCATGGGCCTCGGCCGAATCGGAGTCGGCCGTCTTTTCGGAGGAGAGCATGATGCCGCCCTCGGCCTCAACCACGAGAGGGCTCGCCTTTGCCGCGCGCTCAAGCGCCGCCCACATGCGCTCCGAAGCGTCGACTTCGGCAGGATTCATCGAAAAAATCGTCGTGTGCTTGATCATTTTGATCCCTCTTTCACTGCAACCTCAAAGGCGCTCAGCTGTGCCCTTGCCTCACCAGATACAAACAGGCAGTCAATGACGCCGGTATTTTGCGTTCCCGCGTTTTCGACGGTCACATGAGCCGTCGGCGTTTCCATGAGCTCGATGCCATTGACCGAGAACCGATAGGCAGAGCGGCTGCCATCGATGGCAAGCTCAACGTCCTTCTCAAGTCCATCCAACGTAAAGACCTTCACGTCTTCGATATCAAGAACCGAGCGACGCACCGCGACGACCGTCTTGTCTTCCCGGAGAGTCAGGAAAATCGAAAGGTGGCTCTTATTGGTCGACAGAATCGCAAGGCCAATTTCGTCTTCCTCGGATCCAAGCAGCGACATGTCAACGACCGTTCGCATGCGGACATCGAACTCCGGCTGTCGAACACCCCAACAACACGAATCACCCGATCGCAGCCCGTGGCCATTGCCCGTCATATAGAGCACTCCGGCGCCCATTTGATAGAAAGAGCGGTTAGGTGTGCGCGGCGATACGATGCGGGATGGCATCTCGTGTTGTTCCATATCGAGCTCAAAGGACCAATCATCCTCCGCAGCTCCCTTTAAGGCGCAATCCCAGGACGCCGCGACATGCTGACCGTCGGCAATAAGCCATCCGTCTTGCGTCCACGACGCATGGCACAGCATGGTCTCTCGGCCCAAAAGCGAACGATGGGATACCTCGCGCACGCCAAGCAGCACCAGATAGTCATCGCCGTCGGGGCCCACAACCCAATCGGCATGCCCCACGCGCTGAACGGGAACGCGCAGATCGCGATTGATGGCCACCGGGCCGTGCGGGGACAGCTCAAAAGGACCCCACACGTCCTTTCCGCGCATCATCGTCACATGATGTCCTTCGCGCGTACCGCCTTCGGCCATCAACAGGTAATACCAGCCGTCGCGAACCCACATATGTGGGCCCTCGACGTCTCTGCCGCCGCAGCCGGTCGTAAGCAGTCGGGGACCTTCGAGCACTTCGCCCGTCACATCGTCGATACGCACCTGCATGATCTTGCCGCGGCCTGCGTACTGCATATACGCATTGCCGTCTTCCCAAAACAGCGACGGATCGATACCGTCGACATCCACGACCACGGGATCGGACCAAGGGCCCGCGGGGTCGGTAGCGGTGACGAAGAAGTTCGTGAGGCTGATGGGAGCCTCCCCCGAAGACGGCCCTGTCACCGTGGTAACCATATAGAACAGTCCATTATGAAACCTGATGGTTGGCGCAAAAATACCCTGTGACGCCTCGGCATCCAAGAGGCTGATCTGGCCTGGACGATCGAGCACATTTCCGATCTGCTCCCAATCGACCAAGTTCTTGCTGGCGAAAATCGGCACGGCCGGCCAGTACTCAAATGTCGAACACACCAGGTAGTAAGTATCTCCCACCTTGCAGATTGACGGATCGGGGTAGAGTCCGCGCAGCAATGGATTACTGAATTCCATGTGAACCTTTCAGGATAGACGGAACGGGGTTGCCTGCTGCATCTTTACGGGCATTGCCGGCGTGATCATGTCCTTTAGCGCTACCGCGTGGCCTGGAATCATGACGGTGAGCTTCCTCACCCTTCCGGCGCTTTCGCTTCTTCCTGGCGGTATGTTTACCCTGGTGGCCGCGTTGCTCGGCTTCTTTGGAACCGCAATCGCCACATATCTCTTCGGTTTCGACGATTCGATGGTCGAAGAGTCCTAGGTTACATTCGTCCCTCCCTTTGCGGGGCCGCGTTCGCCGAAAACGCAGCGCTGCCAGCGACTTCTTTGACCTTGACATTCTTGGTCTTAAGAAATACCGCAACGCAGGCACCCATCGTCGCGAAGTTGCAAGCAACGGTGATAGGAGAGAAAGAGTCGCCCCCAAGCGTGGAGATCTGCTGAATGGCGATGGGGATAAAGCCCCAGTGCAGACCGAAAACGATGGCGATGGGCCAAAGCGCGCCAAGAACACCGCCGGCGACGACGGGAGCCAGGCCAAAGACGTACTGGTACACATTTGCCATCCACACGCCCAGATAGTAGGTGGCCGGTCCGATAATCATCATCGAAACAGGCAGGGCGACAAAAATGGTGACGAGCGGAGTGAGAATCATATCGACGACATCGGGCATCCATTTGTGAATCAGAGACTCGAGGCGCGACGTAAACCACGCAACGACGATTGCCGGGATAACGGTCGAGGTGTAATCGATCATGGTCAGAGGCACAAAGCCGAAGAGCTTAAGAACCGGATGCTCAAACATCGCGGGAATCATATCGGGATAGATCATGGCCATGACGACGGAGAGGACCACGAATTTGTTGCCCTTGAACTTCTCCGCTGCCGAAATACTCAATGCGAGCGGCAGATAATAGAAGAAGCCCTGAGCAAGCGCATAGAGGACGCGATAGGTGTCGCTCTGGTCACTAAGAACACCGAGCGTGGTGCACGCGACAAGGATACCCTTGAGGATGCCAACGGCTCCGAGCGCCGGGATAATGGGAAGAAATACACCGGCAATGGTGTCGATGAGCATGTTGAAGAGATTTACCTTCTTCTTCGTGCCGCCCGCTTCGGCTTGGTCCTCGCCCACCGTGCCGCCGGCACGGGACTCGAGGCCATAGTTCTTGACGACCGCGTCATACAGCTTGGGGACCGAGGTTCCGTAGACCACTTGGTACTGGCCGGCTGCCACCGTGACATTGATAACGCCCTCGACCTGCTTGAGCCCATCGAGATTCGCCTTACCCTCGTCTCGAAGAACGAGGCGAAGACGCGTCATGCAGTGCATGACCTTCTCGATATTGTCGGCACCACCGACCTTCTCGACGATATCTTTCGATATCTTGTTGAAATCCTTTGCCATAGCATCCCCCTTCTGGATTGCTTAATGGGATTTACCTGCGGTGATGCATATAATAGATAATCGAATTATTTCATCCTATAACCCATCTTCACCACTCTATTGACCAAACCACAGGATTTCGAGGTACAGCATGGATCAAGCGGAACATACCGGCGAGCGTCTCTTTGAGATCACTTCCCGCGAGCGCGGCTACCTCACCGATCCCGAAAACTTTGAAGACCTTCCCTTTAGGTATCGCAAAATAGGCGACCGTTCCGTTCCGTTTATTCCGCTGAAGGGCACCTTTGTTTTTCATTCCGGAACCACGCCGGTTTTCTCGATTAAGCGTCATTCAAGATTTCAGAAATTCCCCGAGCACTGCCATGACGGCATCGAGCTCAATTACCTCTATGCCGGTAGCTGCCATCAAATCGTCAATGGTCGCGATATCGAACTTCGAGAGGGCCAGACGCTTCTTTTGAGCAGCAATACCGTTCACACGATTCTGCCGCTTGGAGAGAGGGACATTCTGTTCAACATTAATATCAATCCAGAGTTTCTCATCTCCCAGGTTCTCGGGCGGCTGCACTGCAACACCATCGTCAATCAGCTGTTCGTCGAATCGCTTAAGACCTCGCTGACCGTCGATGACTTTCTGTTGTTTACTTCGCAGAACAACAGAAAGCTACGAACCTATATGGAATACATGCTCGACGAATGGGAGTCACCGACACCCATGGCTCGAGACATAACCGAAAGCCTGCTCGTCCTGCTTATTTCGGAACTTGTGCTTGAATACCGCCAAGAAGACGTCTTTAAAGGAGGCTCTCCCGTCGGCGCGGCGCTACCTATCCTGAGCTACCTCGAGGAGCACTACGCGTCCTGCACACTCGATGAAACGGCACGCGTCTTTCATCTCAACCCGACCTATCTTTCCAATCTACTAAAAGACAAGATCGGTCTTTCATACCGAGAAATCGTACAGCACCTGCGCCTCGACGTTGCCGAGCGGCTGCTTGCCACCACCGACCTAACGGTTACCGAGATCGCGCGGCAGGTGGGCTACGAGAATGTCACCTTTTTCTATCGAATCTTCGAACGACGCTGCGGCTGCAAACCGGCCGAATATCGCAGACGCCACGAATAACCCTAGGAGTAATTTGAACAGCAAGGGCTTTTACGTGTCCAAATGAGCTACCCCCCTGCTACAGGCTTAACGGTCCTCGCATCGCAGCTCGGCGGCTCCGTCAGCCTTTGCACGGTTCTTGTCGATGTACATGTTCTTGTCGGCCTGGGAAAAGAGCTCGCGCATCGTAGGCGGCTCATCGAAATCACTGGAGAGTGCGTAACCCACCGCATAGCTGATAGGCATGTCGGGGTGAGCTACGGAATACTCATTCACGTTCGTACGAATCCGAGCAAGGCAGGACTCCACGGCGGCCCGATCGGCATTCCATAGCACGGCAATAAATTCATCACCGCCGTCGCGACCCACAAAGCATGTCTCGGATGCCACGCGCCCCAGCTGCTGGGCAAAGGAGCGGATGTACTCATCGCCCTTCTCGTGGCCGAAGTTGTTGTTGACCGTATGCAGATTGTTGAGATCGAAAACGCATACCGCAACCGGCGCTTTCGCGGAAACGGGCTGTTCTCGCCCCAAGATTTCCTCGCACTTATTCTTGTTGGGCAGCCCCGTTGCCCCATCGAGGTAAACCTTGCTCTGCAGCTCGCGGTTGAGCGCAGCGAAGCGCACCGTGCGCGCAAGTTCGATTGCAAAGATCACCACCAAGCCCACGATATCGACAATCACCAAGCCCTCAAGATGATTGAGCGCCGTTGCCTTCTGTTGGGAGTAGTCTTCCGCGAGCCGTGTTGCATCGTCGCAAATGCCAAAGAACTCCTCGCTCATGGCGATGATGTCGGTATTCTCGTAGCCAACTTCGCGCACGCGGACGATCTCGGCACGAAGCCTATCGAAATAGCTCGCGAGCTCGGTCATCTTTGCCTGATACTCATCGTCGTCGAGACGGACGAGGTTGAGGTCATCACTTCCGTAGCGCAAGCCCTTAATGTATGAATCCACGGCCTTGAGCAGGTCGTCTTGCGGCTGGCCCGCATCCTCGAGCTTAACGATGCGTTGCGTGGTACCGCGCACCAGACCCGCGTAGTTGACCACGCGCGCCGTGCCCTGGATATCGGAAACGAGCGACATAACGTTAAAGAAGAAGAAGATCAGGACAGCTGTGAGCACCATCATGAGCAAGCGGACCACCCGGCTGGCTTTCTTAGCGACAGAAGTATTCACAAGTTCACTCCCACAAATGGAAAAAGCGCAGGCGGCACGCTGTGTGCTGAAATTCACGTGAGGTCAACTCTACCATATGGGCAAAAGTCCTCAAACTGGATACAGCCTTTCTGGGACGAAGCCAAACCAGACCCCAGGGCAGCTAGTTGAGGAGCTGGGCCATGGCGTTGACGAATTTTTGCACTTGGAGGGTGGGCTCGAGCGGGTAGTGCAGATAAACCGGCACCTCGCGGCCGCATAGGAACGGCACGCCTACAAAGGCCGGGTGCACGCCCGACCACGCGCCGCAGGTGAGCACCGCGTCGCCCTTTTCCTCGGCCTCGTTAAAGAGCGCGAAGTCGAAGCTATCGACGTCGATAACGTCCACGCCGCCGTCGGCCAAAAGGTCGATGCGCAGACTGTCCATGGCGTCGTTGCCGTGACGCAGCACGCGCAGACGCATGCCTTCCAAGTCGGCAACCGTGATGCGGCTCTTGCGCGCAAGCGGGCTCGTGCGCGGCACATCGATATAAAACGGCACGTTGACGATGAGGAGCTTTTGGCACGCATCGCCCCAGCGCGGGGTCGAAAAACTCGACTGCACCACATCGACCTCGCGGCCCAAGCTGCGCATGACGGTCTCGCGCTCGTCGTAGAGGTCGCTCACCGGCACGATCTCAAAACGCAGCGACGGCTCCAGCTCGTGCACGCCCGTCCACATTGAAAGCGTCTGACGCCCCGGGCACATCATCGATACGCCTAAGCGCACTGCACCGCCATCACCCGCCGCGCGTCGGGCGCGGCGCAGCGCGTCCTCGGACTGGCGCATGATCGAGCGCGCGTCGTCAACCAGCAATGCCCCCGCCGGCGTCACTTTGACGCCCGAATGTGAGCGCTCGAACAGCGTGATGCCAAACTCAGCCTCGAACCCCGACACCTGTTTGACGAGTGCCGGCGTCGACACGCGCAATTTTGCCGCGGCGCGCGAGAAGCTTCCCAGCTCCGCAGCGGCCGATATGGCTTCAAGTCGTCGATCGTACACTTCAATCCCCCGTTTTCACACGTGCAACCCCACGCATCTTAGGGGGGTTCTTTTCGCAGGCCACAGGCTCAACGTGAACAAACTGCCCAAATCGGTATAAACCTGTGGTTAACGCCATTCTAACAAATATGCAATTCACCTGCGCAAACGCAAAACATACGATAACCAGCGAAAACCACGTGGGTCGGTTAATGGGAGCGACCCACTGGGAGGCACAAGAAGGGAAGTTCCTATGAGCAATTGGCTTAAGCTCGAGGGCGATGTCTGCGCCGTGACCGGCGCACTCGGCGGTATGGGCGCCGAGATCTGCCGCGAGTTCGCCCGCAATGGCGCCAACGTCGTCATGCTCGACCTGGATGAGGAGAAGGTCAAGGCCGCTGCCGCCGACCTCGCTGCCAAGTTTGGCATCCACGCCGAGGGCTACAAGATGAACGCAACCGACGAGGCCGAGGTTCAGGCCGCCGTCGACGCTACCATCGCCAACTTCGGCCGCGTCGACGTCCTCGTCAACACCGCCGGCATCCTGCGCTTCGCCGCTATGGAGGACCTGCCGCTGAGCGACTGGGAGCAGGTGCTCAACGTCAACCTCACCGGCTATTTCATCACCTCGCAGCGCTTTGGTCGCGAGATGATCAAGGCCGGCCAGGGTCGCCTGGTGCACATCTCCACCGTCGCCAGCCACTCCCCCGAGACGTTCTCGGGCGTGTACAGCTCCACCAAGGCCGGTGTCAACATGATGTCCAAGATGCTTGCCGCCGAGTGGGGCCCGTATGGCGTGCGTTCCAACTGCGTCGAGCCCTGCTTCGTCAAGACCCCCATGTCGGCCAACTTCTACGCCGATCCCGAGGTCGAGAAAAGCCGCAGCCGCCTGATCGCCACGCGCCGCATCGGCGAGGTCAGCGATATCGCCAACGCCGTCATGTTCTTGGCGTCCAAGCGCTCGGACTTTACCACCGGCGACGCCATCAAGGTCGACGGCGGCTTCTCCAACATGATGGGCGACCTCACCGCCAAGCCCGGCGGCCGTCGCGCGTATGCCGACAACTACCTTAAGAACAAGGGTGTCGAGCTCTGGTCCGATGAGTCCGGCGTCGCTAAGCCGACCGACCAGTAAACCAGCCCGGTAGAGAGGGGCATGGGGCAAACCCCTCCCCTCCCCGCATCGATTAGAAAGAGTCCAATGGCTTCCACCAACTCCAACAAGGGTCGCGCCGTCGTGCTTTCCGCCGCGTGCGTCACCATGTTCTTCATCAGCTCCATCGCGCTGTATTCCGTCGTGAGCAAGAACCTGCTCGCCGTCTACCCCGAGTGGTCCAGCGCCCTTACCTGGGCTTTCCCGGTCTTTCAGACCATCATGGCCGTTACGGGCATCTTCGCCGGCCGCATCTCCGATAAGATCGGCCCCCGCAACGTCGTGATCGCCGCCGCCGTGTGCTACGGCGTGGGCTGGTTCATGTCCGGCACCGTCACCGAGCCGTGGCAGTTCTACCTGTGGTTCTCACTCGTCGCCGCCGTCGGCAACGGCCTGGGCTACAACCCGGCACTCACCACGGGCCAGAAGTGGTTCATCGACAAGAAGGGCCTCGCTTCCGGCATTACCCTTGCCGCCTCGACCGCCGGCCCCGCCGTGCTGTCCCCGGTGCTCGCCTCGCTGCTCATCCCGAGCCTTGGCATCTTTGGCGCGTTGAAGGCCCTCGGCGTCATCTTCTTTGTGATGATCGCCGCTTCCGCCCTGTTCCTGAAGGCCCCCGAGGCCGGTTGGCTGCCCGAGGGCTTCGAGGCCCCCAAGGGCGGCGCGCACGCCGGCACTTTCGGCGACCTCACCCCGGGCGAGATGGTCAAGACCCCGCGCTTCTGGGTCCTCATCATCACCTTCGCCTTCGCCGCCACCGCCGGCACCCTGCTCGTCGGCAAGGTTGCCTCCATCGCCGCCGTCCAGCTCTTCGCCGACCCCACGAGCGCCGCGGCCGTCGCCCTCGGCGGCGTGGTCGTCTCCGTCAACACCTGCGCTAACCTGGTCGGCCGTCTGTCCTTTGGCCAGATCATCGACAAGCTCGGTGCCTACAAGTCGCTGCTCATCAGCCTTGTCGTCACCATCGTCGCGCTCGCCATCATGTCGATGAGCTTTACGCAGAGCATGTTCTTTGTGGCGCTCGCCCTGCTCGGCTTTAGCTTTGGCGCCCTGCTCGTCATCTACCCGCCGCTCACCGGTGGCGCCTTCGGCACCAGCAACATCGGCGTCAACTACGGCATCATGTTCCTGGGCTACGCCGCTTCCACCTGGATCAGCCAGCCCATCACCGCCGTGCTGTATCACGCCGAGGCCGGCAGCGCCGCCTACCAGCAGTCCTTCTACGGCGCCATCGTGATCGCCGCCATCGCCGTCGTGCTCACCGTCTACATGATGGTCTCCGACAGCAAGAAGAAGTCCGCTTAGTTTTGCTTGATGCGGCAAGGGCCGCCCCCTTGCCGCATTCCACCGCCACCACCATTAAGGAGTCGAAATGTCTGAGCTCAACCCCGTCCGCATTGCCGTCATCGGCGCCGGCGCCATGGGCCGCAACCACATCCGCTTTGTCACCGAGGAGCCCGAGGCCGAGCTCGTCGCCATCGCCGACGCCTTTGAGGGCGCCCGCGCCACGGCCGAGGCCGCCGGCGTGCCGTTCTTTACCGATCCCGCCCAGATGATGGACGAGGTCAAGCCCGAGGCCGTCATCATCGCCACCCCCAACGACCTGCATCTGGGCGTTGCCCGCGAGGCCGTAAAGCGCAACATCGTGCCGCTGGTCGAAAAGCCGATCTCCAACGACCTCGAGGATGCCCAGGCCTTCGCCGCCGAGGCCGAGACCGCCGGCGTGCCCGTGCTCGTGGGCCAGCACCGTCGCCACAACCCCTTCGTCAACAAGGCCAAGGAGATCATCGAGTCCGGCGAACTGGGCAAGCTCACCGTGTCGAGCTTCCACTACATGATCTATAAGAATGACGAGTACTTCGATGTCGAGTGGCGCCGCAAGAAGGGTGCCGGCCCGATCCTGGTCAACCTGGTGCACGACGTCGACCTGCTCCGTTACCTGCTGGGCGAGCCCGTCGCCGTCCAGGGCATGCAGTCCAGCGCCGCCCGCGGTTTTGAGACCGAGGACTCCGCTGTGGTCAACGTCCGTTTTGCCGATGGCGCGCTTGCGAGCATGACCATCTCCGACGCCACCGCCAGCCCTTGGAACTGGGAGGCCACCGCTCGCGAGGATCCGCAGTACCGCCCCTTCGACGCCGACGCCTACTTTATCGGCGGCACCAAGGGCGCCCTGTCGCTGCCCCGCCTGCACCAGTTCTCCTACGACGGCGCCTCTAACTGGCACAAGCCGCTGCAGATGGAGATCCCGGCTGTGGACCCGGCGCTGCCGCACAAGATGCAGCTCAAGCACTTTGTGAAGGTCGTCCGCCGCGAGGTCGAGCCCGTCGTGACCCCCGCCGACAACGTCAAGACGCTCACGCTGCTTAACGCCATCAAGGAGGCCGCCGAGACCGGCAACCTCGTCGAGCTGTAAAGGGCTTGGGCGTGGCGCGGTAAACCCTACGCCACGCCCCTTTGGCCCGCCACAAATAAGCCCCTCTTCTTCGCCCCGCGAGCAGCCTCCTGCCGCGGGGCTTTTTGGTCACTTTGACCCTATCAACCAGGACCCAAAATAGACTGCTTTGGTGGAGTGGCGGGTGGTATCCTTGGTAGCCTTGTGCTGCAAACGCACCTTAAACGCAAGGAGTCCCATGGATCTTATCGCCCAGCTCGCCCGCGAGCTCAACCTTAAGGCCGTCAATGTCGAGGCGGCCGTCAAGCTCATCGATGAGGGCAACACCATCCCCTTTATCTCGCGCTACCGCAAGGAAGCCACGGGTGGCATGGACGACGTCGCCCTGCGTGCACTCGACGAGCGCCTGTCCTACCTGCGCAACCTTGAGCAGCGTAAAGACGATGTCATCCTGCTCATCGACGCCCAGGGCAAGCTCACGCCCGAGCTCGAGCAGCAGATTCGCGAGGCCACGCAGCTCCAGCGCGTCGAGGACCTCTACAAGCCCTACCGCAAAAAGCGCATGACCCGCGCGCAGAAGGCCCGCGAGGCAGGCCTGGAGCCGCTCGCCAATATGATCATCATGCAGGCGTCGGCCAAGGGCGGCGCACTCGACGCCGCCGCGGCCTACGTTAACGAAGAGGCGGGCTTCGACACGCCCGAGAAGGCGCTCGCCGGTGCGGCCGACATCGTGGCCGAGACGGTGGCCGAGGACCCCGAGAACGTCGCTGACCTGCGCTCCTTTACGCAAAACACCGCCGATATCG
>OQWM01000895.1_pt1 | contig 20164 bp, 16 predicted proteins | sample 1691531 | NCBI WGS metagenome assembly OQWM01 (sample SAMN03418257, study PRJEB22391) | human gut metagenome | biome: human-gut; feature: organic feature; material: feces | host: Homo sapiens | place: Tanzania | collected 2013-01
AATGAGACATTGGATCCGATCCTGGATGAAAACGGCTTCGTGATTGCAGAACAGGACAGAAGGTTCCGTCCGACAAGAGACTACCTCGCTCCGATTCCTACCAAACAGATCAACATGACCAACGGTGCCATCAAACAGAATCCGGGTTGGTAATCGAGTGATTTAAACATGCATAGATTTTATATGAACAGATTATCCGCATCATTGCTTTTATGTGTTATTGCAGCAGCTTTTGCAGGCTGTTCAAAAGCAGAAAACGGGACAACGGTAATTCCTCAGAAGCCAGCGGCTTCTGAAGAATTCCGGATTGTACCGAAACCACAATTCATTTCCTACAGGGACAACCAGATTGAACTCAAATCCGACCTTACCATCGGATATGAAGGCAGTCTTTCAGTTGAGGCTGAGCAGCTTAAGGAAGCCCTGACCTCTGACCACAAGATGTCTCCATCCGTAAAATCAAGTGCTGACGGAGCAGATATCCTGCTTGCCCTGAACACGTCAATGGATGTGAAGGGAAAGGGCGGATACAAGATAGAAATCGCTGCAAAGCAGATCAAGATCACAGCTCCTGAAACCATCGGCATCTTCTATGGAATCCAGACATTGCGTCAGGCCATCAAGGCCGAGAACGGCAAGTTCTCCATCAGGGAGGCTACCATATCGGATTATCCGACAAGCCCTTGGCGCTCGCTGATGCTGGACGAGGGCAGATATTTCAAGGGCAAGGATGCTGTGAAGAAACTGCTTTATGAGATGGCTCGTCTCAAGTACAACTACTTCCACTGGCATCTTACCGAAGACCAGGGTTGGCGTCTGGAGATCAAGAAGTATCCTAAACTCATCGAGATAGGTTCAAAACGTCCGAGAACAGGAAAGCACTATTATTGGATAAGCAACGAATTCTACAATGAACCTCACGAAGGCCATTATACTCAGGCCGAGGTGAAGGAAATCATTGAGTTCGCAGAGAAACTCCATATCACCATCATTCCTGAAATCGAGATCCTTACACATGCTTCTGCAGCAATCGCCAGCTACAGCTATCTCGGAACTACCGGCAAGCAGATCGAGGTGGAATGCAGATTGGGACCTACAGATGAGATTATGGATATCTCCAAGCCAGAGACAATGCAGTTCATCCACGATGTCATCGACGAGGTGGCGGACTTGTTCCCGGGAAAATATATCCACTGCGGGGGTGATGAAATCCAGGGAAACCACTGGACAAACAGTGCGGGTATAAGGGCAATGAAGAATCAGCTCGGCATCAAGGAAGACTGGGAGCTCGAGAGGCATTTCTTCAATGAAATTTCCAAGTATCTCGAAGGAAAGGGCAAGGTTCTTATGGCGTGGAGCGATGCTGCCGGCAAGCCTGGTGCTGCAAGCAACATTCCGATCAAGGTGGGAAAAGAGAGCGTGTTCCAGTACTGGACAGGGGACATGACTGTTCTTAACTTTCTCATAAACAATGGCTTGAATGTGCTCTACTCGCATACTGACGGACTATATTTCAATACTACTCTGCCGGTTGCATACAAGATCAAGATCAGGCCGGAAAGCATTGACTTGTCCAAGAGAAAGCAGCTTCTGGGTATCGGCGTAGAGTGCTGGTCAGAATTCGACAGGACTGTGGACGAGACATTTGACCACATGTTCCCGCTGATTGCAGTATATGCCGACATGGGCTGGATGAAGGAATCCGAAATGAACTATCAGGATTTCACCAAAAGAATGTATCCTCTGTACAAGATCTGGAAAGACAGGGATATCTACGTGGGCGGAACAGAAGAAACCCGATAAAACAGAAGAAACTCCATAAAACGAAGGAGGGGCTCGGCATTGACCTGAACCCCTCTTTTTTTATTGTTCCGGCTCCTCCTTGCACTGGGTGAACTCCCTATACTCTACAGGCGTCTTGCCGACTAGCTTTTTGAACTGGTTTGTGAAGTATTCAGGGGAACTGTAGCCTAACTGGAAACATATCTCCTTGACTGACAGATTGGTAGAGAACAGAAGCTGCTTGGCGCTCTTCATCTTCAGGTCCTGGAAATACTGGTTCGGAGATGTTCCCGTCCTTTTCTTGAACTCTTTTCTGAAATAGGAATAGCTCATGTTCAGGTTAGAGGCGATCTGGAGAATGTCGATGGCATTGCTGACATTGCGGCTCATGATGCTGATTGCGCTCTGGATTTTCTCTTCCAGTTCGTCCACCGTGCCTTTGTTGAAATTCGCGGAAAGCACCAGACCGATGATGTGCATGGCGATGCCGACAAGATACTGCTGGGTCGCCATCTTGTATTTTTGGGCCTCTTCTATCGCACGTATGAAAAGCGATTCCAGCTCTTCATTCAGCCCGATGTCCAGAATCTGGTTTTCCTGGACCAATGGCGTTTTCGCGATCAGTTCCGCGATTGTAGTGGAAGATCGTGGCCAGCGTGTGGAGGATCGAGGCGCGCAAGCGAGCGTCGAGCACGACATCGAGTCGCGCCAAGTAGATTTGTACGAGGCCGTTGTAGTCGTTTCGCGCACGTAGGATCGTTTCGAGGTATTCGAAGGCGATGCGCTGATCGGGATCGAGTGCTAGCGCACTTCGGAAGCAAGCTTCTGCGTCGTCGATTTTTTTGAGTTCGTCGTAGCAGAAGCAGCCCAAGTGCGCGAAGCGCGATGCGCCTTCTTCGCTATGGGCTTGTTCGATCGTGCTTTTGCGCACAGCCATTGCCTCGGGAATGGCATCGGTGACGCGCAATAAGAAGCAGTAATAATCGAGGATGATGGGATCGGTGACGCCTTCGTTGTAGATCGTGCGCAAATAGTCGCAAGCCAGGCTCTGGGCGTGGCCATTGATATCGGCGTTCAGAGCTCTCATGAGCATGAGCTCGTTGCGTTCTTTGGGCGATTGGGCGAATTTGAGCAAATCTTCGAGAATTTTGTCGCATTCGCGCCATTTCGCGGGATCGAGGGCGTAGTATTCGAGGAGGAGTTCGAGGGGGAGTTTGTCGTTTGGTCGGCATTTAATCGCCTGATTGAGCGCCGAAATCGCCCCTTCGCTGTCGGATAAGAGATCGAAGGCGACGGCACCGGCCAAGACGAAGACGGTATGCGACGAGGCCTTATCTTTTGTCGCTTGGGCAAACGAAATGCAGTGCTCGTAGAACGAATGGTAGGATTTTTGGCGCAACAGCACGCCCATCGCGTGTTGATAGGCATAGAGAGAGCCGGGATCGAGCGATAGGACTTGGAGATATTCGTTGAGCCCAGCGGCTTTGCCCGGATCGAGGCTACTTTGGATATCGGCCAATAGCGTATGGCAAACGATTTTAGCTTGTCGGTCGTCGGTGAGCGAGACGAGTTTTTCGAGGATTTCGCAACAATCGTCGAACCGCCCTTCGAAGAGGAAGAGTTGGAGCAGCGTGAGATGCGCCGAAATGCGTTTTGGCGCGAGGGCGACGGCACGGCAGAGCATGGCGATGCCGTCGTCGCGTTGGGTTGGGCCCGAGAAGTAGACGATGAGACCGCATTCTTCGAGCAAAATGGCTTGTTCTTCGGGCGACGATGTCGAATCGAGCGCCGATTGCAAGAGCGTGACGACGTCTTTTGGCTTGTTATAGGCTCGCGCAATGCGTCGCAATTCGTGAATCGCCGTCTGGCTCACGTGATTGGCTTCGAGAGCCTTGAGATAGCGGACATAGGCGAGTTTTTCGTATCCGGTGTGTTCGAGGATGCGGGCGATACAGAGCTGAATGGAGCATTCACGAGCGCCGTCGCGCGTGCGCATGTGCGTGATTTCGTCGTCGTATCCGGCGATGATATCTTCGAGCTCATCGGGGAGCGATTCATGGCGTTCGAGATGGACGTTATCGGAATGTCGAGCCGTGCCGACGTCGGATTCATCGGGCTCGGGGAAAGTCTGGGGCGCCGAAAAGAAAGTTTCTCTGTTTTCGCTTTGCGATGGGGGGGCGCTCCATTGTAGCGGCATGCCGTCTTCGTCGAGTGGGCGTTGTTCGGTGGGGACAGCCGCAGGCGGCATACCGCTATCGGATGAAATCGTGGGATTTCGGCGTTTTTTGGTATTTTCTTCTTCGCCCGCGATACGGCAAGATTGCCCAACTTCGACGACAGCCCCAGAGTTCGGTGCATCGGCGCCCGTGGGCAAGCTCGATGGCTCGGATGGCGTTCGCAGAGGCGGTTTGATCTTGGGCGCAACGCTACCGCATGGCGTGGGATTGGGATCGGATGGTGCGCTTTCGGGGACTTTTTTCGATGTAAGGGGCAAGACGGGGGGCGCCTTGCGAGCCGATGCGCGCGCAAGCCCTGGAATATTGCTGATGTTATTGTCGCGGCTGCCCTGCGATTTGACCGACGCAAGCCCCGGAATATTGCTGTAATTCTTATCGACGACGTTTTCTTGGGATTTCGGCGAAGAAATACTGGGGATGCTACTGCGATTCTTATCGACGATGTTTTCTTGGGATTTTGGCGAAGCAATACCGGGGACACTGCTGCGATTCTTATCGGCGACGATTTCTTGGGATTTTGGCGAAGCAATACCAGGGAGACTGCTGCGATTCTTATCGACGACGATTTCTTGGGATTTCGGCGATGTGATCCCAGGGATGCTACATTTGTCGTTATCGTCGATCGATCGCGTTTTGGCTTTCGTCGGCGGGATATTGGGAATGCCACTGGATCCGCGCCCGTCGCTCACCAATCCGCGGTTTTGGGCTTGATTGAGCCCGCTGGGATTGGGCAAAGGTCGACTTTGCGCGGGGTTTGCGCCGCTGGGATTGGGCAGGGGGCGACTTTGAACTTTATTCGTACCGCTAGGATTCGTCAGAGAGCGATTTTGTGCGGGGTTCATGCCACTTGGGTTGGGTAGTGGGCGATGTTGAACTGTATTTGAACTGCTGGGATTGGGCAGGGGGCGTTTTTGCGCCACGTTGGAACCGCTGAGATTCGACAGAGAGCGATTGAGGCCAGAATTGGACGCGGCATCGGATTTGGGATTGCCCGTGCTCGACGAAGACATGTCGTTTGCGTCGCGCAGCGACGCGGGAATTTCGTTATCGACGCGCGTCGGTTTTCGACGTTCAGCCGTAATATCGCCTTCGGCTTCGATCTCGTCGTCGTCGATGAGTTCGACGTTAATGGCGTGTTTTTTCGGAGCGACGAGCTTAGCCGATTTGGCGTCGTTGACGTCGTCGACGGGGGCGGGTTTGGCGAGGACTGTTTTGCGCTTTGCAGTGCCATCATCGCGGCGTTTTTCGGAGGAATTCTCGACGCGTTCATTCCGATTCTGGGACGATTTATCCGTTTCCTTTTGATCTCGTTTAGGATTCGACGGTTTGTTCGATTCAGCCATGAAAAAACTCCGTTAAAGCAAACTCTTACGAATTTATGACCAATTCAAACATACTATCAAATGTGATAATAAATCTCACCATTTATTCAATAAATCCCCATCGAATCGCGATAATAGTGGTGAAAATGGCGCGCTTTTTGTGCTATGAGGCGGTCGTTTTGTGCGATTGGCGCGAGTCGTCGCACCTCGAAGATATCGGAATTTTGACGATTCCGTCCCTCTCAACATCTATTCAGAGCACATTGAGATGATCGAAAAGAACTACAATCCGACTCAAGTCGAATCTCGTTGGTATAAGTTTTGGACCGAAAAAGGCTACTTCAAAGCCGATGAAACGTCTGAGAAACCGCCTTTCTGCATCGTCATACCGCCCCCCAATGTGACGGGCAAACTTCACATGGGTCACGCGTTATTCGTGACGATTCAAGACTTGCTCACGCGTTATAAGCGGATGCAAGGATTCGAAGCGCTCTGGCTTCCAGGTACCGATCACGCAGGCATTGCTACGCAAGTCATGGTCGAGCGCCAACTCGCCAAAGAGGGCAAGACGCGTCTGGAGCTCGGTCGCGAAGCGTTTCTAGAGCGCGTTTGGGCGTGGAAACGCGAGAAGGGTTCGAATATCATCGAACAACTGAAGATCTTGGGCGCATCGTGCGATTGGGATCGCGAGAGATTTACGATGGACGAAGGATCGTGCCGCGCCGTGGCCGAAGTTTTCGTTCGCCTCTTCGAAGAAGGGCTCATCTATCGCGATGAACGGCTCGTGAACTGGGATCCGATTGCCCAAACCGTTCTCTCCGATCTCGAAATCGACAACGAACCCGAAAACGGTCATCTCTGGCAAATCCGCTATAAAGTCTGCGATAGCGATGAATCGATTGTCATTGCGACATCGCGCCCCGAAACGCTTTTCGGCGACACGGCGGTTGCGGTGCACCCCGACGACGAGCGTTATCGACACCTCGTCGGCAAACACGTCGAATTACCGCTTTGCGGTCGAACGATCCCCATCATAGCCGACCCGTTAGCAGCCGATCCAGCATTTGGAACGGGCGCCGTCAAGATTACGCCTGCGCACGACTTTGCAGACTTTGAAACGGGAAAACGCAACAATTTGCCGCGAATCCAGGTTATCGGGCTCGATGCGAAGATGACCAATGCCGTGCCCGAAAAATACCGCGGCATGACGCGCGAGGCGTGCCGCGAAGCGGCTGTTGCCGATCTCAAAGAGGCAGGGCTTTTGGTGCAAATCGTCGATTATTCTTTCACACCTTCGCGCAGTCAGCGTTCGGGCGCACTCGTCGAACCGCTTCTGCTCCCGCAATGGTGGGTCGATGCAAAAGTCCTCGCCAAGCCCGCTATCGAAGCCGTCGAAACGGGGAAAACGCGCATTACGCCTCATCTCTGGGAAAAGACCTTTTTCAATTGGATGAACAACATTCGCGATTGGTGTGTATCGCGCCAACTTTGGTGGGGGCATCAAATTCCCGCCTATTATTGCGAAGAATGCTCGAAAGGTCACATTCACTACATCGAGCGCGAAGGTCATAAAGACCCCGATTTGCGCATCGATAACGTGGCCAAACCGATCGTATCGCGCACACGCCCCGAGAAATGCCCCGTTTGCGGTTCGACGCATCTCATCCAAGATCCCGACGTTCTCGATACGTGGTTTAGCTCTGGATTATGGCCGTTTTCGACGCTCGGTTGGCCCGATCAAACAAAAGCGCTCGAAAAGTTTTATCCGACGAGCGTCATGGAAACGGGGGCCGATATCATCTTCTTCTGGGTCGCCCGCATGATGATGTTCGGCATTCATTTCATGGGCGAGACGCCGTTCAAAGACGTCTATTTCCATGCACTCGTTCGCGACAAAGCGGGTCTCAAGATGTCGAAGACGAAAGGCAACGTCATCGATCCGCTTTTGCTCATCTATGGTTGCGATCCCGATTCGGTTCCCGCCGACGAGAAGGCGGCCTCTCAACAGCTTTTCGACGATTACCCCAAGGGGATCGATCCGCAGGGAGCCGATGCGCTGCGCTTTTCGTTGACGATGCTCGCCGCTCAAGGACGCGACGTGCGCCTCGATATCAAGCGCATCGAAGGCTACCGTGCCTTCTTGAACAAAGTCTGGCAAGCTTCGCGATTCGTCTTCATGAATATCGAGAATAGCGATGCGTATTCGGCGATTTCGACACAAGGCTGTAGCGAGCCTTTTGCGCCGAGCGATTTATCGATGACCGACGCCTGGATCCTCGACGGACTCAATCGTTGCGTTGCCGATGTCACCGCTCAAATCGATGCATTTAACTTCAACGAGGCGGCGCAACGCATCTACGATTTCTTGTGGAACAGCTTCTGCGACTGGTACATCGAGCTTTCGAAAGTCGTGCTCTATAACGACGATCCGAACGCCGAAAAGGCAAAGCGCACGACGCGACTCGTTCTCATCCACGTACTCGAAACGCTCTTGCGATTGCTCCATCCATTTGCCCCGTTCATGACCGAAGAAATCTGGCAAGCTATTCCCAAAAGAGAAGGCGCTCCAGAATCGATTATGATCGCCCCATGGCCCAAAGAAAACGCGGCTTTCTACAATCGCGAGCAAGCCGATAAAACGCAAACGCTCATCGCCATCGTGTCGGCGATTCGAAACATTCGCGGCGAAGCCAATATTGCTCCGAGCAAGGCCATTCCACAAATGTTGGCGCTCTGCGACGACCCCGAAAAGCGAAAAATCGTCTCCGATATGGCATCGGCCATACGCCAGCTCGCCAAAGTCGACGCCATTACCGTTGCCGATTCTAGCGCACAAAAGCCCGCTCCCTGCGCCATTGGCGTTGCCGACGGCGTCGAACTCGTCGTTCCGTTTGCCGACCTCATCGATATCGACGAAGAACGCGCTCGACTTGATAAAAACATCGCAAAAGTGCAAAAAGACCTCGATGCAAGTGAGCGAAAATTGGGCAATCCCAATTTCGTGAGCCGTGCAAAGCCCGAAGTCGTTGCCGTCGAACGCGAACGCATCGAAAAAAGCCGACTCGAGCTCGAAAAACTACAAAAGGCTCGCGCCATGCTCAGTTAAACACACTATGCGCCGCCTCTAGCGGCGCCCACATACGGCACACAATATGTACCCAGATCTACTCGAAGTATTCGGCATTCAACTTCACGGCGTCGTTTTCGAACGCATCCTTTGGATCGCAATATGCGTTTTCATGCTCTGGGGCATCGCGAGCAGTGTGCGCCTATTTCGCGCCGCGCGAAAAACAGAGGGCATTATCCAAGGCGTTCTCGTCGGGGGTGTCCTCGTTTGGGCGGCGAAAAAATGCTTCGCTACGTTCGATCCTAGCTATGTATTGACGTTTTCGACGCCAATCGTCCTGCATTCCTATGCCTTTTGCATTATCGTCGGCATTGCCCTAGGGATTTGGACAGTTCGAGCACAAGGGCGGCGACTTCACTTCGATCCGAATGAATTATCGCGCCTCTGCTTTCTACTCATCATCTTCGGATTTGTCGGCGCGAGACTCGCTCACGTCGCCGTCGAATTTCCCACCTATTGGAATTCCTGCTTCGATCCTGCTGCCGCGGGCTTAGCTCAGCCCAATTGCATGCGCGTGCTCGATATCTCCGAAGGCGGACTCACGTTCTATGGCGGCGTCATTGCCGGAATGCTCGTCCTCGTCTGGTTCTTCATTCGACGCTATCGACGTGGACAAGATGCCTCTACGCTCTCTCTCATCGATATCCTCGCATCGGCCCTCGCCATTACCCATGCTTGCGGACGCATCGGCTGTATCGCCGCTGGTTGTTGCTGGGGCGCCGTCACCACGGGGTCTTTCGGCTTGCGCTACCCAAAGGGTTCGTTCGCCTATAATGCACTCTTGAACGATCCACATTTCCACGACGAAATCGTACAAAACGGCGTCACACCACTCATGCACGCCTCGCAACTCTACGAAGCCTGCTCCGAACTCGCCATCTATGGCTTGCTCTGGTGGTTGCTCTCGCGCCGTTCAAAACCCGGTATCATGGCGGGCACGTGGCTCGTCTCCTACGGAATCGTGCGTTTTATCGTCGAAATGTTGCGCGATGATGCCGATCGCGGCTACTTCTTCGAAGCCGTCTGGCCAAAAGTCAACGCTTTGCTACACATTTCCAGCGATCACCCAACGATACTCACGACGTCTCAAGGCATTGCCCTCGTCATGATCGCCTTGGGCATCATTTTGCTCATCTACTCTGCAAAGAAAAAGCGTTGTACGCCTCCAGAACCAACCACTCAAAGAACGACCGTCGAAGACATCACAGAGCCCAAAACGCCCGACGTCATCGATCTCAAATCGGCTATGCCCGATATCCAGTCGATAGATCGAAAGATTGAAGAGCAAAAAGCCGATACTCAAAAGCCCGAAGATCAAAAGACGATTGCGCAAAATGTTGAAAAACCAATAGATGATGCAATAATCGACGACGCTCAAAAAGCCGATACTCAAAAGCCAGAAGAGCAAAAAGCGATTGAGCAAAATGCTGAAAAACCAATAGATAATGCAATAATCGACGATGCTCAAAAAGCCGATACTCAAAAGCCCGAAGATCAGAGTTCTGAGTCATAACCCCGTTTTTCTTTTTTAGTTTAGAGTTCTGTCTGAGCAGTCGAACGACTGCTCGCAACAGTAGTGATAACACGAAGATATGAAATCGACCGATATTCTCCATAACGATTGGAGCGAAATCTTGCGCGACGCCTTCGAAACGGAGTCGTATCGGAATTTGCGCAAATTCCTCGTCGAAGAGTATTCGACGCGCAAGATTCATCCCAATATGTACGACATATTCAATGCGCTCCATTGGACGCCATATCACGCCGTTAAAGTCGTCATATTGGGGCAAGATCCCTATCACAACGACGACCAGGCGCATGGATTGAGTTTTTCAGTCATGCGCCCGACGCCCCCGCCCCCGTCGCTCGTCAACATCTACAAAGAGCTTCACGACGATATCGGGTGCGCGATTCCAACGCACGGCGATCTCACGTCTTGGGCACGCCAAGGCGTCTTGATGCTCAATGCAGTCCTCACCGTTCGCCACGGTTGCGCCAACTCTCATCAAGGCAAGGGCTGGGAGGCGTTTACCGATGCCGTTATCGATGCCGTCAATCGAAAACCCGAAACCGTCGTCTTCATTCTATGGGGACGCAATGCCCAAGCCAAGCGCAGTCACATTACGAATCCGGCGCATGGCATCTTGTGTGCGCCCCACCCTTCGCCGCTCTCGGCTTTCCACGGTTTTTTTGGCTCGCGCCCGTTTTCTCAGACAAACGACATACTCACTGCCCACGGCATAGATCCCATCGATTGGGCGATACCCGAAACCCCCGAGCCCATGCCGAAATTCATCCTTTAGCCCACCGAAACGGCTAGTGACGCGCGATCCCGCCTAGGGATCGACCGCCCGAAACTCCCCACTTCCGACTTTAGCCTCGACTTCTCGATAGACTTCTCCCCCATCGATATCGCCTTCCGAATCCTGTTCATCGTCGATGAAATTGTCGCGTTTTTCGTTCTCCGATCCTTCGACTGATTTATCCGACTTTTCTTCGACAGATTTTGCCGATAAATCGTTAAAGAAGTCGTTATCGATGAAGACGATGGGGAGCTCGTGCGGCGTCACGCCGATTCGAGCATCGAGCATAATCGGGGCGATTTGTCGCGCAGAGTATGCATAAATCGGCGCTTCGCGCGTCATACATTCGTTGAGCGCATCGCGCGAAAAATCGGCATTCGTCATCATCATGCCGTGTTCATAGCCGATTTCGCAGATTTGTTTGCGGAACTGTTCGATATCGGATGTTTCGACGAGTTGCGTGCGAATCACCTTGATGACGACGGGAACGTATGTCAACCCTCGAATCTCTTCGGCTTTGAAGATATACGCATTATCGCCGTCTTTGCACTGCGAAACGATGCTATAATTGAGGTGCTTCATGACGAGTACGGCGAGTTGTACCCAAGCTTGAAGCGACAACTCGCGTAGTTTATTCGTGAGGGCGTGTAGCGAGCAGATGCGAAGTTGTCGCGATGCATCGTAGAGCTTCGATTCGAGTTTGAGCACGTGGCTGGCGACGAAATTCTCGCTCAAAGTCCACAAATCTGGCGGCAAATGCATAAACAACGCTCGCTTTCCGCGCGATACGCGTAGCGCATTATCGGCTCGCATGGCGAGAACGACGGCGTGTTCATAGACCGAAGATCCCATCTTTTGCGTCACTTCGTTGGCAATCGTCGAACTCCGCATCGGGCCACACGTTTGCCGCAATACCTTGACAATCGCCGCACACAAATTGAAGTGCTCATTTTGTTGCGTGCTCAACTGAGCTCGCAGCGCATCGAACTGAGACGGTTCGAGCGCAGTCTCTTGTTCTTCCGCCTCCGCCTCGACCAGTGCATCGAGGCCAAACGCATTGCGCTCGAACTTGACCTGAACCGATTTCCGAAACTGTGCATCGTCGTTTTCGAGCATGACGACGGCGACTTCGTCGTCGAGCAAACCGATGTTGACGGGCGGGAATTCAACGGTCGAAACGCTCTCGGGCAACGATGCCTCTTCGGTTCGCGCAAGCGTCTCGGCATCCCAACCTCGCAATGCAAATTCACCCGTCTCGAGCCGTATCAATGCCCCGGTTTCGCATCGCTGTATGGCCCGAAGCAAACACGAAGCCATGACGACGTCGGGCGTATGCCCAACGTGACCGAGCAAATGACGATTCACCGCAAACTGCGTTATCGTCTTATAATCCAGCGGCCGCTGAGCAGTGCGCAACACTTCCAGAGCTGCTTCAAAAAAAGTCATGACTTACTCTCCGCAAGGCAACTTGCCCAGCATCGAGAGCGCCACAGCACGCACGGTATCCGGCACACGCCGAATGATGTCTACTTCGCATCATCGACTATGCGCTTTTTCTCCTGAACATCTGTCTCTCACCGAATGAAATGTCCATGTTTCCGAACCTCGAAAACGCCTGCAAACTGAAACTCTCTCGAATTCGCCGGTAGAATCGCTACCTTGAACCCGGGCGCATCGCGCCTAAAATCTATGCCGTACTCTCGCACGACGAAAATAACCTCGACACCGCTTTTACAACACTCCGATAGCGCTTGCAAGACATAGACGCCGTTGTGGAAAATTCTCTCAAAGTGGCGTAAAACCCCAACACAATCATGTCTCTTCCGACGAAGTCCATGATTGCAAAAGCACTTCTCATGCTCTTGCCCCCCCATTTTTCATCACAGAGGCAACGTGAAATTCAAGATAGAAAGCCCATTTTCGGCTTGCGGAGACCAACCTCAAGCCATCGATACTCTCGTCAAAGGACTCCAAAATGGGCAAAAAGCCCAAACATTGCTCGGGATTACGGGCAGCGGAAAGACATTTACCATCGCCTCGGTCATCGAGCGCGTTCAACGCCCAACGCTCATCATTGCTCCGAATAAAACTCTAGCTGGGCAACTTTTTACCGAATTTAAAGAGCTTTTTCCCCATAATGCCGTAGAATATTTCGTAAGCTACTACGACTACTACCAACCCGAAGCCTATATTCCTGCCGCGGGAAAATACATCGAGAAAGACGCGCAAATTAACGACGATATCGAGCGAATGCGATTATCGGCAACGCACAGTCTCCTGACGCGAAACGACGTCATCATCGTCGCAAGTGTCTCATGTATCTATGGTTTGGGCACGGCCGAGGCCTATCTCAAAATGCGAGCCTCGGTCAAAGTCGGCGACATCCTCGATCGCAATGCATTCCTCAAACAACTCGCTCGAATCCAATACACGCGCACGCCCTACGACCTCGAACGCGCGACGTTCCGCGTCCGCGGCGATATCGTCGAAGTCTTCCCTGCCTACGAAAGCGAACGCGCCTTTCGCATATCGTTCTTCGGCGACGAAGTCGAATCGATCGAAGAAATCGACCCGCTGCGTGGTAGCGTCTACGCCCAAGTCGACAAACTTTCGGTTTTCCCAGCGAGCCACTACGTCGCCACCGATGCCATGCGCCAGCAAGCCCTCATGACGATCAAAGCCGAACTCGTCGAGCGCATGGAACAATTCCGAATCGAAGAAAAGTTTGCCGAACGCCAACGAATCGAAGAACGCACCGACGAAGACATCGCCAATATTGCTGCCCTGGGCTATTGCTCGGGGATCGAAAACTACTCTCGCCATCTCACCGGGCGCGCACCAGGCGAGGCGCCCCCGTGCCTCATCAATTACTTTCCCGACGACTTCTTGCTCGTCATCGACGAAAGCCACGTCACCGTGCCCCAATTGGGCGGCATGTACCGAGGCGACCGATCGCGCAAACAAATCCTCGTCGATTACGGATTCCGACTCCCTTCGGCGCTCGACAATCGACCGCTCAATTTCGATGAATTCTCAAAACTCATCAAGCAGGTCATATACGTCTCGGCTACGCCGGGCGAATACGAAATCGAACAATCCGATGGCGACATCGTCGAACAACTCATTCGACCAACGGGATTACTCGATCCAATGCTCGATTTGCGCCCTGCCACGGGGCAAGTCGACGATGCCGTCGACGAAATCAAACCCGTCGTCCAACGCGGCGGGCGCGTACTCGTCACCACACTCACCAAACGCATGGCCGAAGACCTCACCGAATTCCTCAACGAAACCGGCGTCAGAGCTCGATACCTACACGCCGATATCGATACACTCGAACGCGCCGCGCTATTGCGCGACCTCCGACTCGGGCAATTCGACGTACTCGTCGGCATCAACCTATTGCGCGAAGGGCTCGATCTCCCCGAAGTCGAACTCGTCTGTATACTCGACGCCGATAAAGAAGGCTTCTTGCGTTCAAAACGATCGCTCATTCAAACGATCGGGCGAGCTTCGAGAAACGCCAACGGGCGCGTCATCCTCTATGCCGATAAAATGACCGACTCCCTCGACGATGCCGTACAAGAAACGCGACGGCGACGCGCCTATCAAGAAGAATTCAACGCTCAACACGGCATTACGCCAAAAACAGTCAGAAAAGCGATTCAAGACCTCGAATCGCACATTCCAGACCGACAAAGCGATTCAAACGACGAACGTCAAAACGATGCAAAACTCACAAAATCCGACATTCCAGATCGCATCGAACAACTCACACTCGAAATGAAAGACGCCGCCAAACGCCTCGACTTCGAACGCGCCGCCGAAATCCGCGATCGCATCTCCGCTCTCAAAGTCAGGCTACTCAACAAATAAGTCTCGCTTCTCAACAAATCAGTCTCGATTCTCAACAAATCAGTCTCGATTCTCAACAAATCAGTCTCGCTTCTCAACAAATCATCGTGCAAAAACGATCATAAGGCGGTTTTGCAAAAAACCTGTACGAACCCCTGAGCCCCCAACCCACGGGGGACTTAAAAAACAAAAAAAGCCCCCTCATGGCGAGAGGGGGCAAGTGGTTTGTATCTATTATCTATTGCATCTAAACGACGTCGTATTTCTCGACGATGCAGAAGATGCCTTCGCGTTTACACACGATAACGCGCTCTCCTGTTTCAAACGAATCGTCGGGATCGAGTCCACGCGCCGACCAAACGACGCCATCGACCTTGACCTGACCGACTTGCGTCGGCTTTATCGGCTCGACGACGACGCCAACTTGACTGACGACATCGTCGGCTTTTGGCAACTCCGCTTTCTTATCCGATTTGATGATAAAACGGCGAAATCCCATGAGCGTGCCTGCCGAAACGGCGACAAACGCGAGCACCTGAAAGCCGACGGGAACCCCCAATGCAGCGAGTACAACTGCAACGAGACTACCAACAACAAACCAAATGCTCACGACAGCGACTGTCACGCCTTCGGCAATTCCAAAGATAACCGTCGCAACGATCCAAAAGATGAGATCGAGACTGACTGTCATAAGCTCACTCCACTCTCGACGACTACTTCAAAACGCTTTTAACCGCCGAAGCCATACCGACGATACCTTGCAAATCCGACGGAATGATGATCTTCGTCGCTTCGCCATGCGACGCATCGCGGAATGCATCGTAAGCCTTGACGCGAAGGGTTGCATCGGTCGGCGTCGCCGCATTGATCGCCTTAATGCCCTCGGCTTTGGCGATTTCGGTGAGGCGAATCGCTTCGGCTTGCGCCTCGGCTTTGCGGAGTGCAACTTGCTTTTCGGCCTCGGCGCGAAGCAACATGGCTTCTTTTTCGGCTTCCGCTTTCTGAACTATCGCAATGCGATTCGCCTCGGCATTGAGTTCTGCCGCCGAACGCGCCGCCTCGGCGTTGAGGATTTGGACTTCTTTATTCTTCTGAGCATCGAGAATGGCCGCTTCTTTCGCCGCCTGCGCCATCGTCAACTGTTCACGGCGTTCGCGTTCGGCTTTCATTTGGCGTTCCATCGCATCTTGAATATTGCGCGGTGGCTGGAACGTCTTGATCTCGACGCGCGTAACCTTGATACCCCACTTATCGGTCGCTTCATCCAATTCGCGCGTCATCTGAGTGCTGATTTCTGCACGACTCTGGAGGCACTGTTCGAGGTCGAGTTTACCAATGACGCTGCGCAACGTCGAAATCGCCAACGTACTCAAGCCCTCGCGCAAATTGCGGCAACCATACGTCGCCAATTTCGCATCGAAAATCGTATAAAATACGAACGAATCGGCGCGAATCGAAACCGTATCCTTCGTAATGACGTCCATCGGCGGAACGTCATAAGCCAATTCCGCCAACGACATCTTCGACCGTACCCGATCGAGGAACGGAACCAAAAAGTGCATACCGCTGTGAAGCTCACCCGCGAACTGTCCCAAACGCTCGATAATGTAGACTTGAGACTGCGGAACGATGCAAACCGACTTCGCCAAAATGATCATGATGACGACCAAAAGCACGATAACCACAATAATGAGTAATTCCATACCAATACTCCTTTGTCGATGTCTTACGACTCTATTAGAAACTGATGCACTCCTACTGCGGAGCGCAAAATAAAAACCTGACGAGGATAACAACAATCGTGCAAAGCATTATCGCCCCAAAATGCCACATCAGCAACGACAATCATGCCTTGCATCTCGATTTCTATGCCCTCTATTTCTATGCACTTGGTACGTCGTAAAAGACGATGCTTTTGCCATCGGGAAGCAGTACGAGACGCGCACTAAACTCCCGTATGCTCATCGCAAGCGATGACTGGTTCATAAACCAATAATTGAGAGCCTTTCTCTTGGCATCACTACGCGTGCGCCCGGTAAAAGTAATGGGGTCTTTTCGCGTCTGAGCTTTGTCGAGATTTCCCATTTCTGTCTCCTTTACGATAACCAGTTGAGTTCATCCATCATTGCCACGAGGTAGACGATGCGTTGCACCGGATAATGACTCGGCAACATCGCGAGCATCTCATTGAGACGGCTACCGCTCTGCAATCGTTCCACGACGACGTTAGCTTTTGCAGGCAATACGCCTCGACAAAAACCGCTAGCATTATCGTTTAATTTCAAAAAATAAGAAAGTGCCGAATGCGTCACTTCGTGAATCATTGCACTCGGAATCCTAACGAGTGCCGCATCTTGCATGATCTCTTCGATATCGTGCGGCGAAAACACCGGATCTTCGGGCAACACCGCTCGCTCTGGCATCGGAATAAACTCAAATCGCGCCGTCGGCCACGCAAAGACGTCTTCGACGACTGCCGTCACATACGCTCGGCGACGCTCAAATAACTTCGGATCGACATCCGATTCCTCTTTCTGACGACGATAGCGCATACTCGGCAATCGCTCATCGATGTGTGCATCGTTGCCATGGCGCGAATACCAAGCATCAAAACCGACAACCGCCCCCAATGCCCGTGTATCGGCCGATACCGGATACCCCGCATTAAACGTTATCACCAAATGCGTATACTTCCTGCGCAAATGAACGACACCCGACGCCTTATCCTTATATATGCGGTACAAAATCGAAAGCCACGGCGTGCGAACCAAACTCCCACAAAGCCGGTCTTTGCCCTCGGGCAACGCCAACGACGAAAGCGCACAAGCCGGGCTCTTCCCAAACACCAAATCTTGCCACGCCGCCATCGCATGCCGTATCGTCGAACCCACGATCGAACTATCTTCGCGCTCCGCACAACACGACAACGCCTCGAAGATATTTCCCACCGAAACCTGCGATGGAATCACCTCGACAAACGAAGACGAATAACCGATCTCCGCTACAGCCGCCCATCCCATCTCGCTCGGCATCCGCAATATCCAAGCCGTCTCGCGATACCGATTCGGCAACTCCAACACGTCGGCAGGCGATATGTCGAAATCACACAAACCTATCTCGGGCTTGAACTGCAACATCAACGACGACAACGAGTCGATGCTCAAGACAAAATGAACCGTAAATCCAAAATACGACTGCAAGACGTTGATTATCGCCCGCAATGATTCATCGCGCGTTGCGCATATAAAGTGCGACATATCGACTACGCTCCATCGATTCGAGCATCCGGCGCCCCTGCCCCATTCGACTGCAAATCAGAGCCTTGTGTATCCGGCGTCCCTGCCCCATTCGACTGCGCCGCCACGCCATCTCTGGCCACCGTTTTCGCCTCGGGCGCATCGGGGAACCCAGCCAGGCGCAAGATCTCCAATCGCGCCTCCCGTTCACTCGACGCCCAAAGCGCCTCGATCTCATCGCGCGGCGTCCACTCTTCTGCTCGCTCTTGCAACTCACACTCGCGCCCATAAGCCGCCGCCGGCACATAGCGCATCAAAAACTCCAACTGCTTGAGCAAAAACTTCTTCGATTTGTCGTATCCGCGAGCATCGCGACCAAACGCCTCGAGCGTATACTCGACGAGCTTCGAAAATAACGCCAACCGTTCGGCGCCCGAATAATCGAGACCCGCCCCCTGCGCCAACTCCCGAAATATCCACGGTCGAATCACCGCTCCACGCGCAAACGCAAACCCCGCACACGCCGAACTCGCCTCGCGCGCCTTCACCGCCTCGACGTGCGCCAAATCGCCACAGCCTATCACCGGTATGTCGACGTTACGCGCTATCCGCTCCACCAAATCCCAATCCGCCGGCCCTCGATACTGCGCCGCCTTCGTCCGCCCATGGATAAATATCGCATCGATTCCACACGCCTGCGCCGTCTCGGCTATCTGCTCCGCCGTATTGTCGTCGGCGCCAAACCCCTTGCGCAACTTCACCGACACCGGAATCGTCACCGCCGCGCGAATCGCTTCAAAATGCACGTGGATCTTCTCGGGCTGGTTGAGCAACAACGCCCCTCCGCCATGCGACACGACCGATTCATGCGGACACGCACAGTTGAAATCGACGAAATCCGCCCCGCACTTCTGCGCATATTTCGCCGCCTTCGCCAAGTGATTCGGGTTATTCCCCACGATTTGCGCACCAAAAATCCGCTCACTCGGATCGCGACGCAACAACGCCGCATCTTGGCTTCCACCCTTCACGACATACGACGCTATCGCCATCTCACCTATCGTCGCATCCGCCCCCAACTCCGTCACGAGACGCCGAAACGGTCGGTTCGCAATATTCGTCATCGATCCCATGAAATACTTTGCTTTCAAAAACGGCTCTTTCATCGCTCTTCCCTACGCCAACGCTTCTTTCTCTCCAACATCCCAATATTCAATCTTCTCTACCTATAACATTTCAATCTTTTCAACAACACAACATTTCAATCATTATACTTCAAACTCGCTTTTACAAGCCCACCCACATTCATATAATTATATATCAAAACATCCAACATTCATACGATCACGACACATCGCACAGATATATATTACGCCAAAGTCCGCCGGTCGATCAACGATCGCCCCAACGTCGCCTTATCGGCAAACTCCAACTGCGCCCCCATCGGAAGCCCCGACGCGATGCGCGATACTTTCACACCCAACGGCGCTATCAATTTCGTCAAATAAGACGCCGTCGCCTCGCCCTCTATCGACGGATTCATCGCCAATATCACCTCGCCAAACGCCCCACCCGACAACCGGACGATCAACTCGTGAATCTTCAAATCCGCCGGCGTCACACCATCGAGCGGCGATATCACCCCATGCAATACGTGAAAACGACCATGAAACTCCTGCGTCGACTCTATCGCCACCAAATCTTGCGGCGACTCCACCACGCACAGCAACGACTCCTCCCTCACGCGCCCACGGCAACGCTCACACGGCGACGATTCACACAAATTCTGGCAAACCTCGCAGTAACGAATCGTGTCGCGCGCCGCCACAATCGCCGCTCCCAACGCATGCGCCGTCTCGGCCGGCTGCCGCAATAAATAAAACGCCATCCGCGTCGCCGACTTGCGACCTACCCCTGGCAACCGTGATAACGCATCGATTAACGCCTCCAACGACTGTGTATGTGCCGACATCCATCCCTCCAAAACATGCCGAATCCGCGCACGTTTTACAAACACCGCACACAATCGTCAAAACTTTTCGCCCCAACCTCGAACATTCGGTTCGCCTCGCCTTTGAAGCGCCCTATCTCGCCCTTTCGGGCTCAATACGGGCTTTTGGGCGCCCTATTTCGCTAACGCTCAATACGGGCTTGGGGCGCCCTATTTCGCTAACGCTCAATACGGGCTTTTGGGCGGCTATTGGCGCGAGGCCAATACGCCGCCCCTCCTCCCCGGGGTTGCACTTCGTTTACCCTAACCCCGGGGTTGCACTTCGTTCACCCCGGGCTGTATTCTGGCGCC
>OQWM01000896.1_pt1 | contig 20157 bp, 20 predicted proteins | sample 1691531 | NCBI WGS metagenome assembly OQWM01 (sample SAMN03418257, study PRJEB22391) | human gut metagenome | biome: human-gut; feature: organic feature; material: feces | host: Homo sapiens | place: Tanzania | collected 2013-01
AGCGATGATATAGAAAAAGAGTTCATGCAGTGCATGAACTCTTTTTTACATATTCAAACATCAAAAACGGGTGCGGCGTGGGAGAGCCGCACCCTAAACCTCCGTTTCCCCGGAGGGCGGAGGATGAACCTTTCATCCGCCCTTCAAAGTAAATCGGGGGCAACACTGACTTAAACTATACTAAAATTATTATACTATATTGTACTTCTTGAGCAGATCGACAACAACGTTGTTGGTCAGAGGCTCCTTGAGCATGCCGAGCAGCGGCATGATGGACGGGAGCAGGAACTCTGTCGGCTTCTTGCCGTCGAGCAGCTTGCTGGTCGCGTACAGCAGGTCACGGATATCATATACGGAGCCCCAAACTTCGGGAACGCCGCGATCGACATTGCACAGCGTGTAGACTGCTTCCATGCCGGTACGAATGGAGTACTCGGTGGTGAAAACGGTGTCACGCGGTGTATCGGCGAACTGGCCGACAAATGCGAGGTTGACCGAACCGTCGGGAACGACCTTGGGACGGTCGCCCTCTGCTCTGGGCATGAAGAAGGTGGTGACGTAAGGCATCATGCACGGAGTAGTGTTGCACTCGTTGGTCGCAAGATCCATGATCTGATCCTCGGGGATACCGATGTGGTACAGCCACTCGGCCGCAAGCTCAATGCCGGTGCACTGGTACATGGGCTTTTTGATGAAGTCGCCCTCATCGTCCCAGCAGTTGAGGCCGTAGACCCAGATCAGGCAGTGATCGGAGGGCTGCTCCTGGAACTGACCCTGACGGTTTATCGTCCAGCTTACGAGCCAGCTGGAGTCGCGGCATGTAACGATACCGCCGGTGACGACCTTGCCGGACAGAGGATCGCGCTTGCAGATCTTCTGGATGGCGTCGAGTATCTGCTTGTTTGCGGTGTCAACGGTCCAGGATTCCCAGGAGGTCTCCTTGATGCCGGCGAAGAACTTCTCGGGACGGCCGAATGCCGGATCCTGAGCGGCGATCTTCTTCCACATCTCGATGGAGGGGCCTTCGCCGTTTTTAACTGTGACGACGGGAGCATGGGTCTGATCGCCGTATGCCGAAGCGTCGCCCTGGCAGCCGTTGGTGCAGATTACGAGATCATCCTCGGTGAGGTCGATGACCTTCTCTACGCCGCCCTGGGTGTACTCTATCTTCTTTGCGACCTTCTTCTCGGGGGTGCAGTCGCAGACGATATTGGTAACGGTCGTATCGTAGAGGATCTTGCCGCCGTGGTCGGTGATGTACTTGCACATGGGCAGGATCATGGACTCATACTGATTGTAGCGGGTGAAGCGCAGTGCACTCAGGTCGGGCAGACCGTCGATATGGTGGATGTAGCGCTGCAGGTACAGCTTCATCTCAAGTGCGGAATGCCATTTCTCGAATGCGAACATGGTCTGCCAGTAGGTCCAGAAGTTGGTCTCATAGAACTCGTCGTCGAATACATCGTCGATCTTCTTATCCTCGAGGGACTTGTTGGTGGCCATGAACAGCTTCAGCAGCTGAGTTGCCGCGCCGGGGGTAAGACCGTACTTTCTGTCGGTGTGTGCGTCCTGGCCCTGTTTTTCGGTGACGCGGCACAGAGAGAAGTTCGGGTCCTCCTTATTCAGATGATAGTACTCGGAGAAAACTGTCTCGCCGGGGTTTATGATTGAGGGGATGGACTTGAACAGATCCCACATACACTCGAAGTGGTTATCCATCTCGCGGCCGCCACGCATTATGAAGCCCTTGGTCGCGTCATAAATGCCGTCGCAGGAGCCGCCTGCCAGAGGAAGATGCTCAAAAAGGGTGATGTGCTCGCCGGGCATCTGCGCGTCACGGATGAGGAAGCACGCCGCCGCAAGGCCAGCAAGGCCGGTGCCTACTATATAGGCGGATTTTTCGTCGATACCTTCGGGCTTTTTCGGGGTAGCAAATGCTTCATAGTTGCCGCTGCTGTAATACATTGTGGTTCCTCCTGAATAATAATATTTTGTCTGCACGTGGTGCAGTAAGGTACAGTATGCTTCAGCGCTTCTCGATGGCTCTTATCGGGCATGCAAGATAGCACGCGCCGCAGCGGATGCATCTTTCCTGATCGATGACCATCGGCTTTTTCGCAGTGTCAATGCAGTCGACGGGGCATTTTGAATGGCAGCCTCCGCAGCCTGCACAGCGCTCGCTGATAAAATAAGTTTCCACAGTGTTGTCCTTCCGGTATCTGCTTTTCGGTACACTGCGGCGGAAGTTCCCACAACCGCCGCAGTGCGAAGAGGGGGATATTTGAAGCTGAGCTACGCTCAGCATCCGGCCATATCGGCAAGTCCTTTCCTGTCGAGGATATATATTCTCCCGCGTCCGGTGCGTATAAACCCGGTATCGCGTAAATGGTCAATTTCACGGCTTACGACAACGCGCGTCGTGCCGAGGCTGTTTGCTATCTCCTCATGAGTTACGAGGATAGCGCTTGTTTTAAGTCTGCGGCTTTTCTCGATGAGCTCGCGTGCAACGCAGTGCCGCAGATCGTTGAAAATATAGTAGGATATGTTGTTAAGTATCGCCTGCGCTGTCTTCGAACAGGTCTCATAGATAAACAGCGCCATTTGCCAATCCTCGCGTGCGACCTCGCCGATATCGACTCGCTGCAAATACGCAAGCTGCGTTGCCGCATCGGACTGCAAACACGGAATAACGTCTGTATCAAGCGCGTTATCTACCGTCATTATGCTGAACGCGTCTCCCTTTTTAAGATGAAACAGCGTTAGTTCTCTCCCCGAGTCGGACGCAAGGTAAACTCTCACGCCGCCCTCGAGCACAAAGACTATACCGTCCTTCTTGACCGTTTTGAAGATAACGTGCTCCCCCTTTTTATAACTGCGGAAGATCGCGTCATCCTGAAGCTTTTGCTTGTGCCTTTCGCACAGCGATGCCCAAAACGGTATGCACTCGCTTATGCTGTGCTTCATTTTTATCACTCCTGCATCAAATATTTTTCTCCCACGGGCGTTTTTGTTATAGGTACTAACATTTGCGCCCAAAAAAATTTGTGCGGAACTCTTTGTTCATTTGTTTGGATTTTATCAAATTACGAAAGTATTTCCGCATCTTTTGTTACTTAAATCATAAAATATTTAGCCACATTTGAAAATTTGTATAAAACATATAAATTTAACTGTCGTTCTTTATGTAATTCGCAATAATCTCGGATGAGGTGCGCAGAGTTTCGACGGGATCAATGGCAAAATCCGTGCCGTCATATATGTTCGTTCCCGTATATGCGTTTATAAGGATCTGATAGATCATGTGTATGTCGACATCCGCACGTATCGAGCCGTCGGCTATTCCCTCGCGCAGCGCAATGAGCACCGGTATCGGTATCTCCTTATCGGTAAACTGCCAGAACACATCGCTTATGTTGAGCTCGGTCTCGATATTCTCCTCCATGGCGTAGCTGAGCATCTCGCGTGTATAGGCGTACCACTTGGGCATCTCGGTGTAGGCGTTTGTGTATTCGTCCATGCAGGCGACATACTTTTCAAAGCCTGTTTTGAGAGGCCTTACGCGAACCGTGTACCGCTCCATGAATTTTTCGTAAAACTGCGTGAGCGCGTCGCGCCACACGGCTATAACAAGCCCGTCCTTCGTTCCGAAATAGCGATATACAGACATGGGCGTCAGTCCGGCCGCCTTTGCAATACGGTTGATGCTCGTGACCGCGACCCCGTCGTCGATGAAAAGCGCCTGCGCGACCTCTATGACGCGCTGCCTGTTTTTGTCTCTTATCTGCTGCTTTGACATGTCTTGAATATCTCCGCCGTTCATATTGCAGGCTTTTGCCGCCGCACAGTCGATGCAAATGCCGCACCGAGCCTTATAATATCATTATATTGGCCGCCCGAGGCCGTGTCAAGTGCCGGCGCGGCGGTGGAAAAGCAAATATTGCTATTGTAACTCCTATGAAAATGCTGTATGATTATAGCATACAGAATAAGGGGGTATTAATATGAATTTCGGTCAGGCGATATCGAGCGTATTCAAAAACTACGCAAATTTCAACGGCAGAGCTCGCCGCAGCGAGTTTTGGTTCTTTGAGCTGTTTAATTTTATCATTTACCTCGCAGTCAGCGTCATTGACTACTTCGTCACAGGCGGCTCGGACACCTTAAGCTTCGTGGCGATCCTCTATTGGCTGTACTCTCTCGCTATCCTTGTCCCCTCGCTGGCTGTATCGTGGCGCAGGCTGCACGATATCGGCATGTCCGGTGTATATACACTGTTCCTGTTTATCCCGCTCATCGGCTGGATCTTCCTGCTGGCATGGTGGGCAAAGGACAGCGATCCGGGTGAAAACAAATTTGGTCCGAATCCCAAGGGGCAGTACCGCGAAAGCTGACTTTAAATGAAAAAGCACCGGTCGGTGCTTTTTTTATGCTTTTTTTCTTCCCGTCCTTTAAATAATTAAGCAGGTATTTATTATTGCCACGGAAATGATCTTGTGATAAACTGTTAAAATAATTATTGAGGTGATGCTATGTATGAGCTAATTCAGGTTTCAAATAATTCATATTATGTTAACTGTCCTGCCAAGATAGGACTGTACCGCTGCGAGGATAACGGCGTTTATCTCATCGACAGCGGCAACGATAAGGAGGCCGGGCGCAAGGTCAGGCAGATACTTGATAAAAACGGCTGGACTCTGCGCGCGATACTCGTCACGCACTCAAACGCCGATCACATCGGCGGCTGCAGGTATCTTCAGACGCAGACCGGCTGCGCGATCTATGCCCCCGGCATCGAGTGCGACTTTACGCGCCACACGCTGCTTGAGCCCTCGTTTTTATACGGCGGCTATCCCCCTAAGGCGCTGCGGCACAAATTTCTCATGGCGCAGAGCGCCGACGCACGGGAGCTGACCGCGGATACTCTGCCCGAGGGCTTTGAGAGCATTCCCCTTCCGGGGCACTTTTTCGATATGGCGGGCTTGCGCACTCCGGATAATGTCGTGTTCCTCGCCGACTGCCTTTCGAGCCGCGAGACGCTTGAAAAATACCGCATCGGCTTTATCTACGATGTGAAGGCGTATATTGACACTCTCGAAAAGGTAAAGGAGCTTGAAGCGAGCTGCTTTGTGCCCGCACACGCGGCGGTGTGCGAGGATGTGCGCGAGATAGCGCAGTATAATATCGACACCGTGCGCGAGATAGCCGAGCGCATCGTTTCCGTATGCTCAGAGCCGCAAAGCTTTGAGATTATACTAAAGCGCCTGTTTGACGAATATTCGCTTGAGCTCAGCCTTGAGCAGTACGCCCTTGTCGGCAGCACGGTGCGCTCGTATCTTGCGTATCTGCTGGATAAGGGCAGGCTCTGCGTCAAATGCGAGAACAACATGCTGCTGTGGGAGGCTGCCGATTAAGCCGTGGATATCTCTTTTATTCAGTTTCTCATCGTCTGTCCGCTCGTTTTCCTCGCCGGCTTTGTCGATGCCGTCGCGGGCGGCGGCGGGCTGATATCTCTCCCGGCGTATCTCATCGCGGGCTTTCCCGTCCACTTCGCCATCGGAACGAACAAGATAAGCTCCGCCATGGGCACGACGCTCACGACCGTGCGATACACAAAGAGCGGCTTTATCCCGTGGAAGCAGGCGGTATTCTGCGTCGCCTTCGCGCTTTCGGGCTCCGCCTGCGGCGCAAACCTCGCGCTGCTCATAGGCGACCGCATATTCAAGATAATAATGCTTGTCATCCTGCCGCTCACTGGCGCATATGTCATGCGCGGCAAGGCGCTCAATGCGGAGTTTGAGCCGTACTCAAAGCTCAAGACCACGCTCCTCGGCTGCGCCATCGCGTTTTTCATCGGCGCATACGACGGCTTTTACGGGCCGGGCACGGGCACATTCCTCATCCTGCTGCTCACGGCGCTCGCGCACATGCCGGTAACCGAGGCAAACGGCGTGAGCAAGGCGATAAACCTTGCTACGAACATATCCGCGCTCATTGTTTTCATAATAAACGGCAAGGTCATTTTCGCCGTCGGCCTCGTCGCCGGACTGTTCTCCATAGCCGGCAACTGGCTCGGCTCGAGCTTCTTCAAGAAGGGCGGCAGCAGGGCCGTAAAGCCCATCATGATAACAGTCCTCGTCATCTTCTTCGTCAAAGTGCTGTACGAGGTCATCGGAGCATAAAAATCCGGAGCTGAGCTCCGGATTTTCTTATTTATTACCAAGTTTATTGAGCGCTTCAGAAAACGCAAAGATCAGCAATGAAACGCAAACAACGCTGAGCATCCAAAGCGCAATGCCCATCACACTGGGCTTATCAAGCGGCAGCAACAACAACATGCCAAGCAGCACCGCCGCAGCGATCACCTCCGCCACGCCCTTAGCTCTGGAAGCCGGTCTGCCGGCATCGCACGGCTTTATTTCAAGGCGCATAATATTAGACAACAGCAGAACTGGACTTACATAAAGCAGCATGCTGCCGTTTTTAACCGTGCTCGGAACAAGTGTATCAAACAACTCCACATATATCTGCCAAAGTGCAAAAAACAGCAGCACGTCCATGACAGTAAGGCCAATAACGACCGCAATATGTCTCGGCGCGTTCCTTCCGCACCATTTCTGCAAAGCTTTCATCTTTATAGTTATGCCTTAAATCTGTAAACGTATGTTGTGCTTATTTTTTGGCTATAACTATTGTCTGTATACCAGTCATACCGTAGTTTCTGATAGAAACCCGGCAGAGTATTATGATACGCCGTAAACAATTTATAATAAACCTGAGTACTCGTTAATGCCCAAGTTGCTCCTGCTCCAGAAGCAAAACTTGCAATCTTTTTTGCCGCCTCTGCCGCGCAAGGATTAAACGGTAATACTGCCATTATTGCATCAGTAATACCCGCTATAAGCATGGACGCAAGAATTGTTTCAAAAATGACATTTCCCTTTCTGGCAGCACCATACCCTCCATAATTATTCGTAAACGATGGGTCGGATTTTGAATAGCCAAATGAAAACATTGGAGAAACGATATTATCATCATCTCTCTGTGCATACGCCGGTGTCACCAAGCTAATAGCTATGCACAAGATAATTGCAACAGAAATAATTTTTTTCATAATTGCCTCCTCTAACGCAATACGGTCAAAAAGTCACTACGAATTGCAATGCTGCAACTACTTACACTCGTAAACTTCACTTCGGATTTACTACTATTATCTCTTCAGGTGGGCTGCCATAAACACTCGTCGTAACGTTAAACTAATCATAGCACCATCATAGGCTCTCACCTCCAACGCATCAAACGCTTTGTTAATTATCCATTATTTAATTTTAGTATAGACTATCATCGTAGTTGTGTCAAGCACAACTTGTTTTAATTTTACATAAATAAAAAAATCCGGAGCTGAGCTCCGGATTTTCGTTATCCTACTTGGCATATGTAGGCCAGCTTGCCGCTGTAGAAGCTTGAATACTGCGCCATGGGGTTTTCGCGGCTGTCATTGTAGAGCCATGTACCGTCGGGCTGCTTTACAAGCATGACGTAGTTTTCCTCCGCGCCGTCGTATGAATCGGTCATGGACGGCTCGCCCTGCGCCCAGGCATAAAAATCATGGCTTTGTCCGTCGACCCATTTTATCTGACCGTCAGGCGCACGATATGCGCCGATCCACACATACTGAGCGGTGCAGTCGGCAAGCAGCTGACAGAGCTTGTCATAGTCCGCTTCGTCCTTTATCGTCGCAAGATGCCCGCCGAGCTCACGGCAGCTGTCCTCAGCCTCCTGCCATGAAACATCCTCGGAATAGAGCATGTACTGCACATTGATGGGAGCTTTGCTCGGCTCAGGCCTTTTTGTCGGCTCCGCGCTCGGCGCAGTTGTGTGCTCTGACACTGGCTGCCGGGTCTGCACGACGGGTGAAGGGGCATTGAAGCTGACGCTGCTGCGCGCCAGTCCGACGCCGACAAGAATAAGCAGTATCGCCGCAAGCGCTATCGCCGAGCGTTTTTCCGCTCGCCTTTCGTGTATAGTGCGGGCCGGCTTTACCGGCGCGGGCGCTTTATCCGCTGCTTTCGCCTGCGGCTTCGGCGTTTCCTGCTTCGGAGCAGGCTTCTCCTGCTTCGGTTTCGGTGCTGGCTTGGGCTCCGGTTTTTTCTCCGGCTTCGGTTCGGGCACGGGAGAGGCGGCCGGGATGCGCTTTATTTCCTCAGGCTCGTCGCCGCAGTACTCCCACAGTGCCTTGAGCATAGCATACGGATCTTCATATCGCCGCTCAGGTTCAAAGGCCAGCGCACACTTTAAAATTTCAAGGAGCTTTTCCGATACGCCCTCCGGCATCGGGAAGCTGTCTCCGCTCATGCGCCGCCGCAGGGCGTGTGCGCGCTTTTCCGCGCTTTGTTCTCCTGTCTGGGCAAACGGGAGTCTTCCTCCGTTTAAGCCTGCATACATGATAAGTGCAATAGAATAAACATCCGCGGCCGCACTCTCCTCGCCGTTCCAGAACATCTCCGGCGCCATATACTCAAGCTCAAGCTTGGTCCAGCCGTTTTCACCGGCCTTCCCCGTCTTGCCGACGGCGACGCGTCCATCCTCGGCAACGTAGATATTGCCCGGACGTATGCCGCCTCTATATCCGTTTTCGCCACACTCCTCAGCCGCTATGCGGCAGAGCTTTTTTGCAAGCTCAAGTATCTGCTGCTCCTCGCAATCGGCGAGATTGCCGCTTTGCAGCTTTTGTGGGTCAAACACGGTGTTTCCTGCCATGCCGCACCTCCGACAAAGTTTTTGCTGATTTACATAATATCACGGCAGCAAAGGCAAGTCAAACCATTAAATAATATTATTTGAGCTTTGCCTTGATGTTCGCGGCGATGTCGTCGGCGTTCTCGGCCATGACGAAGACGATATAGCCGTTTACCTCTTCCGTAATGGCAGCCTTTGCAATGTCGTACTGGTCGATAAGGTACTTATCGAAGTTTGTCTCCATCTGCTTCTGATAATCGGCAAAATATTTGAGCACAGCGTCCTTCTGTCCCTCGGCGGGTTTTACGACGGCTATCGTGTAAGCCTGCACGTTCATGAGCGAGAAAGAAAACGCGCCGGTTTCAAACTTGGCCTTGTCCCATTCATACCATGTAAACAGATTGCTGAGATTCTCATCATCGCTGTCAAGCGCGACCGCCGGATTATGCTCGGTCATATCGTTGCCGTTTGCGTTGATGACGTCGGCAAGCTCTTTGCTCGTAAGCTTGGCTTCATCTTTCGAAGAGCAGGCCGTAAGTGAGCACAGCAGCAGCGCCGCCGCAAGGAGTACGGATATAAGTCTTTTCATTTTTCTCGATTCCTTTCGGTTTAATAATACTGATTTTTACTTGCATGCCTGAAGATCTCATGCGATTGTTATGAATCGCGGCATCAGTATATAATAAAGAATACTGCTTCACAAGAGTTTTCACAGTTTGTTTACATGAGTGTGCAGCCGGGCTTTTAATTCATCGGCATATATGATATTATAGAGCATTATAAAATAAAAATTCACATGCGGAGCTTAATATGAACGGACATGAATGCTATATAATCGGCGCGGGTGATTTTTTCGGTCTGCGCGAAATGCCCGACGACAGCGACTATGTCATCGCCGCCGACGCCGGCTTTGAATACTGCTGCAAAAACTGCATTATCCCCGACCTGGTGCTCGGTGATTTTGACTCGCTCGGGAAAGCTCCCAAGCACCCGAACGTTATGCAGCTTCCCGTTGAAAAGGACGATACGGATACTATGTTTGCCTTAAAGCTCGGTCTCGAAAAGGGTTACAGGCGCTTTTACGTCTACGGAGGACTCGGAGGTAAGCGGCCGGATCACACGATTGCAAACATGCAGGCGCTGCTGTATCTTTTAAGTCACGGCGCACGCGGCTGGCTGTTCGGCGAAAAATATGTCTGGACGGCGATAGAAAACAGCACTCTCCGCATTGAGGGCGAGGGCGACGTTTCCGTGTTCTGCATCGACGGCAGAGCCGAGGGCGTTTCCATAAAGGGGCTCAAATACGAGCTTAATGATGCCGGGATAACCTCCGACTTCCCCCTCGGCGTGAGCAACAGCTTTGCTGCGCGGCAGGCGGAGATAAGCGTTAAAAGCGGCAGGCTTTTGATTATGTATGATTTAAGGGTGAACGAAATTGACTGAGTATAATGCCGGAAAATGCGATATAGCCGTCATCGGCGCAGGTCACGCGGGAATAGAGGCCGCGCTTGCCGCCGCACGCATGGGACTTGACACGATATGCTTTGCCATAAACCTCGACAGCGTGGGCAATATGCCCTGCAATCCCGCCATAGGCGGCACGGGCAAGGGGCATCTCGTGCGTGAGCTGGACGCTCTGGGCGGCGAGATGGCAAAGGCAGCCGACAAGGCCTGCATACAGTACCGTATGCTCAACCGCGGCAAGGGGCCGGCTGTTCACTCGCTGCGTGCGCAGGCCGACAGGCGAAAATATCAGGAGGTAATGAAGCTCACGCTCGAGGATCAGAAGAATCTGCGCGTAAAGCAGGCCGAGGTCGTCGAGATACGCACCGAAAACGGCGCTGTGAGCGCCGTTAAAACGCACACGGGCGCGGTGTATTCCTGCCGTGCGGCAATTATCGCCTGCGGAACATATCTTGACGGCAGAACGATAGTCGGCGACGTTATCCGCTCCTCGGGTCCAGACGGGCTGGCCGCTGCAAAGGGGCTTACCCCCTGCCTTGAGGCGCTGGGGCTTTCCATGCGCCGCTTCAAGACCGGGACTCCGCCGAGAGTGAACGCGCACAGCGTAGATTTTTCAAAAATGGAGCTTCAGCCGGGCGACAGCGACCCCGAGGGCTTTTCCTTTGAAACGACTTCTCCGCCTGAAAACCGCGCTGTGTGCTATCTTACTTACACCAACGAGGAAACACACAGGATCATATTGGATAACATCGACCGCAGTCCGATCTACTCGGGCGTTATTGAGGGCATCGGCCCGCGCTACTGTCCGAGCATTGAGACGAAGATCATGACCTTCCGTGATAAGCCGCGCCACCAGCTTTTTATAGAGCCCATGGGACTTGGCACGCAGGAGCTGTATATTCAGGGCTTATCCTCCTCCCTGCCCGAGGACGTGCAGGTGAAAATGCTGCACACGATACCGGGGCTTGAGCACGCGGAGATGACACGCTGCGCCTACGCAATAGAATATGACTGCGTAGATCCCACGGAGCTGTATCCCACGCTTGAGACGAAAAAGGTTCATGGCCTTTACGGAGCGGGGCAGTTCAACGGCTCGTCCGGCTATGAGGAGGCCGCCGTTCAGGGCTTTGTCGCCGGCGTGAATGCCGCCCTGAAGCTCAAGGGCGAGGAGCCGATGATACTGCGCCGCTCGGACGGATACATAGGAACGCTCATCGATGATCTCGTCACTAAGGGGACAAACGAGCCATACCGTATGATGACCTCGCGCAGCGAATACAGGCTTCTGCACCGGCAGGACAACGCCGACAAGCGTCTTTGCGGCATCGGTCTTCGCATCGGGCTCATATCACAGGAGCGCTATGATGCGGTGCAGGAGAAATATGCCGAGGTCGAGCGCGAGATAAAAAGGCTTGAGAAAACACATGTGGCGCCGTCGGAGGAGTTAAACGCCTATCTTGAGGAACACGGCACTGCGCCCGTCTTAAGCGGAGCTTCCCTTGCCGAGCTCATACGGCGTCCGCAGCTTAGCTACGAGGGGCTCAAGCCCTTTGATTCCGAACGTCCCTCGCTTGCGCGTCCCGTGCGGTACCAGGCGGAGATAAGCCTCAAGTACGAGGGTTATATCAGGCGCCAGCTCAAGCAGGTCGAGGATTTTGCCGGCATGGAGAACAGACTCCTGCCGGATGATATAAATTACGACGAGGTCACGGGACTTCGCCTTGAGGCCCGCGAAAAGCTCAAGAAGATCAGACCCCGCTCCTTCGGTCAGGCAAGCCGCATCTCCGGCGTGTCGCCTGCGGATATCTCGGTGCTGATGGTGTGGATGGAGGGGAGAAGATGAAAAAAGTAGTGCTCGGATTTTCAGGCGGCGTGGACTCGGCCGTCTGTGCGCGTCTTTTAAAGGATGATGGGTATGATGTCCACGGCCTGTATATGGATAACACCGACGAAAACGCCCTCGCCGACGCCATGAGCACAGCGAGCTTCATCGGTATCCCGCTCGAGGTGCGTGATGTTCACAAGGCGCTTGACGAGTGCGTGTGCTCCCTCTTTGCAGAAAGCTATTTAAGGGGCGAAACGCCGAACCCATGCATCATATGCAACCCAGCGCTCAAATTCAAGACTCTGCTCGACTTTGCAGATGAGATCGGTGCTGACAATATAGCCACCGGTCACTATGCGCGGGCGGAAAACGGAATTCTGTACAAGGGCATGCCCTCAAACGATCAAAGCTATATGCTCTGCCGCATACGCCGAGAGCAGCTCGACCGTCTGACGCTGCCGCTCGGCAGATTTGAAAAAAAGCAGGTGCGCAAGCTCGCCGAGGACTTCGGGCTTCCCGTCGCGCACAAGCCCGACAGCATGGAGATATGCTTCATCCCAGACAAGGACTATATCTCCTGGCTCGCGGCAAGAGCTGAGCTCCCCCCCGCCGGAAGCTTCGTTTTCCATGGCAAAGTCATAGGCCGTCACGAGGGCATATACCGCTACACCGTCGGCCAGCGCCGCCCGGGACTTTATAACGGGCGCAAGCTTTACATTTCCGCGATAAACGCCGAGACGAACGAGATCGAGCTCGCGCTTTGGGAGGAGCTTTTCAAAAGCGAGGTCACGGCACGCGACTTCAACTGGCTGTGCGATGTTCCGGAAAGTCCCGTGCGTGCGACGGTGCGCGTGCGGCACACGAAGTGGGAAAGCCCGCCCTGTACGGCATACGTCGAGGGCGATAAGGTGCGCATAGTCTGCGATGAGCCCGTGCGTGCTCCGGCGCGGGGACAGTCGGCCGTGCTGTACGACGATGACCGCGTGCTCGGCGGCGGCTTCATTGTTTGACAACAAAAGCAGCAATATCATTCGATAAAACCGTCAATTTGTCAATTGACGGTTTTATTTATTTATGCGAAAATACCGTTTAATATTTAATAATAAGGAGAAACGATATGGCGATCTATTTCAACGAACCCTCCAGGACCTTCAGCGAATATCTTCTTATTCCCGGCTACACGAGCGAGGACTGCGTTCCCGATAAGGTCACGCTCAGAACTCCCCTTGTGAAGTTCAAAAAGGGCGAGGAGCCCGCGCTGAGCCTCAACGTGCCGTTTGCATCGGCCATCATGCAGTCTGTTTCCAACGACACGATGGCGATAGCCTTGGCCAAGGAGGGCGGCATATCGTTCATATACGGTTCTCAGTCGATCGAGGACGAGGCGGCTATGGTAGCGCGTGTTAAAAGCTACAAGGCCGGCTTCGTTCCCAGCGCGTCGAATCTGACCCCGGATGCGACACTCGGCGACGTGCTCGAGCTCAAGGCGCGCAACGGCTACTCCACCATGGCAGTCACCTCCGACGGCTCGGCAACGGGCAGGCTTCTGGGCATTGTGTCCAGCCGCGACTACCGCGTATCGCGCATGGAGCTCACGACCCGCGTTTCCGAGTTCATGACTCCTCTTGAAAAGCTCGTCACCGCACCCGAGGGCACCACTCTCAAGGAGGCAAACGATATTATCTGGGATCACAAGCTCAATTCTCTTCCCATAGTCGATGCCGAGGGCAGACTGCTCTACTTTGTTTTCCGCAAGGACTACGCCGAGCATAAGAATAACCCCAACGAGATCCTCGACGAGCACAAGCGATACATTGTCGGCGCCGGCATAAACAGCCGCGACTACGCCGAGCGCGTTCCCGCGCTCATTGACGCAGGTGCGGATGTTCTGTGCATCGACTCCTCAGAGGGCTTCTCCTGCTGGCAGAAAAAGACCATCGACTATATCCGGGAAAGATACGGCGACAGCGTCAAGGTCGGTGCAGGCAACGTGGTTGACAAAGACGGCTTTCTCTTTCTCGCGAAGGCCGGAGCTGACTTCGTAAAGGTCGGCATCGGCGGCGGCTCTATTTGCATAACGCGTGAGACCAAGGGCATCGGCCGCGGTCAGGCAACTGCTCTGATCGAGGTTGCGGCAGCGCGCGATGAGTATTTTGAGGAGACCGGCGTATACGTTCCCATCTGCTCTGACGGCGGCCTTGTTCACGATTATCACATGACGCTCGCACTTGCAATGGGCGCGGACTTCCTCATGATGGGCAGATACTTTGCCCGCTTCGACGAAAGCCCCACAGCTAAGCTCATCGTAAACGGCAGCTATGTCAAGGAGTATTGGGGTGAAGGCTCAAACCGTGCGCGCAACTGGCAGCGCTATGACCTCGGCGGTCAGAGCAGGCTCAGCTTTGAGGAGGGTGTCGACTCTTACGTAACCTATGCAGGCTCTCTGCACGACAACCTTGAAAAGAGCGTTTACAAAATTAAGTCCACCATGTGCAACTGCGGCGTGACTAATCTTTCCGACCTGAAACGCGATGCAAAGCTCACGCTCGTGTCCTCCGTCAGCATCGTCGAGGGCGGAAGCCACGACGTTATTCTCAAGAACAATTGAGCGTAAAAAATCCGCCCCCTGGGCGGATTTTTTACTTGCTCTGAATATTCTGAAGCCTTGTGTTCATCTCGCACAGGGCTTTTCTTATAGCTGTGAGCTCCTCAGCAATGGGGTCGGATATGCTGACCTGATCGACCTCGGTAGCATAATCCACCTTGACGCCCCGGCGCTTTACAACGCGTGCCGGGACGCCGACGGCGGTGCTGTCGGGCGGTATCTCGCTGAGCACGACGGAGTTTGCCGCAATACGGCTGTTGTCGCCGACCTTGAACGGTCCGAGTACCTTTGCACCCGTACCGATAAGGACATTGTTTCCGATGGTCGGGTGGCGCTTTCCGCTGTCCTTGCCCGTACCGCCGAGGGTAACGCCGTGGTATATAAGGCAGTCGTCGCCTATCTCGGCAGTCTCGCCTATAACGATGCCCATGCCGTGGTCTATGACGAGACGGCGGCCAATCTTAGCGCCGGGGTGGATCTCGATACCGGTGCGGTGGCGGCCCATTTGGGATATCATGCGGGCTATAAACATGAGATTGTGCTCATAGCACCAGTGTGCACGTCGATGATAGCACACGGCCTTCACGCCGGGGTACAGAAACAGCACCTCAAAGGGATTTTTCGCCGCCGGGTCGCGCATAAGATAAGCGTTTACGGTTTCAAGCAGTTCGTCAAACATTACAGGTCATTCTCCTTAAACATTGGGCTGGAAAGATATCTCTCGCCGGTGTCGGGCAGAAGCGCGACTATGCATTTTCCGGCGTTTTCGGGGCGCTTTGCAAGCTCTGTCGCGGCGTGCAGTGCAGCGCCGGAGCTTATTCCGGCAAGGATGCCCTCGTGCGCGGCGAGCGCTCTTCCGGCGGCATACGCCTCCTCATCGGAGACGGTGATTATCTCATCGTAGATGCTCCTGTCGAGCACCGTGGGGATGAAATTTGCACCGATGCCCTGAAGCCCGTGCGGTCCCGCGTGCCCCTCGGACAGAAGCGGCGAGCTTTTTGGCTCAACGGCAACTATCCTCACGCTGTTTTTGCGGCTTTTCAGATACTGCCCGACTCCGCTTATCGTGCCGCCCGTGCCGACGCCGGCGACAAAAATATCGACCTTGCCGTCTGTATCCTCCCAGATCTCGGGTCCTGTTGTGACTCTGTGCGCGGCGGGATTTGCCGGGTTTTCAAACTGCCCGAGGATCAGCGCGCCGGGGATCGACGACTTGAGCTCCTCGGCCCTTTCGACCGCTCCGGCCATGCCCTTTTTGCCCTCGGTAAGCACGAGCTCAGCGCCGTAGGCCGTCATGAGCAGTCTTCGCTCAATGCTCATGCTGTCGGGCATTACTATGATGACTCTGTAGCCGCGTGACGCGCCTATGGCGGCAAGGCCGATGCCTGTGTTTCCGCTTGTAGGCTCGATTATCGTGCCGCCGGAGGCCAGCAGTCCCTTCGCCTCGGCGTCGTCGAGCATCGCCTTTGCGACGCGATCCTTTGCAGAGCCTGCCGGATTGAACATCTCAAGCTTGGCAAGCACCCTTGCGCAGAGCCTGTTTTCATCCTCGATATTTCTCAGCTCCATGAGCGGCGTACGCCCTGTGAGCTCGGATACTGACTTGTAAATTCTCATTGCTGTTACCTCTCATCTGAAATTTGACATAAAAAATCGACGATGCTGCATAGCATCGCCGCTGCTAATATGGCTTTAACACCGTATCAAGGCATGCGACGACGCCGACATCGACAAGCGCAGATGCCGCAACAACAGGTGTTCATAGCTATAACGTTTGCAATATGCATGATCGCCGCTCCTTTCAATTCCTATTCCTCAAATGGGGTTTTGTCTTTAGTATAATACGCCATGCCGCGGCATTTGTCAACAGTCTTTGCAAAAACTCTGTCAATAGCTGATGGAAGTCGAACACCTACCGGTTTTGACGGGCTGATTTCCGCCCATACTTCGTTAATGTGCTCACAAATACGACATATAAATTTCTTAACACAGTCTTAATATGGTATGTGCTATAATTAATTTATGAAAAAGCAAAACAAGCTCGAAAACGAAATACTGCGCACGATGCGCAACTGGCTGATATTTTTGACAGTGCTCGGCGCTGCGTGGGTGCTGTGCTCCTCGCTCAGCCGCGTCGGAACGACGGATACCTTCGTACCTATGGTATTCATCCTCGCCGTGCTTATCATCTCCCTGGCTACCGACGGATACTTTTACGGCATCATGGCCTCTCTCATAAGCGTTGTCGGCGTTAACTACGCCTTTACTTATCCGTATATGAAGCTCAATTTCTCCATATACGGCTACCCGATAACGTTTTTGACTATGCTGACGGTGTCAATAGTCATATCAACGCTCACAACGCGCTCACGCGAGCAGGAAAAGCTCCGGCACGAGGCTGCTCAGTCCAAGCTGCGGGCAGACCTTCTGCGTGCGATATCACATGATCTGCGCACACCGCTGACCTCGATAATAGGCGTTATCGACACGGTCATGAATGAGGACGAACACCTTTCGCATGAGGACCGGGTCGAGCTTTTGGGCGACGCAAAGCAGGACGCGGAATGGCTCGTGCGAATGGTGGAGAACCTGCTTTCGATAACGCGCATAAGCGGCTCGGAGCAGACAAACATCGAGAAAAGCCCTGAGCTTATCGAGGAAATACTCGGCGAGTGCATCGCCAATTTCAAAAAACGCAACTCGGATGTCAATCTCAAGGTCACGATCCCCGATGAGCCTCTGATGGTGAATGTTGACGCGATGCTCATTGAGCAGGTCATAATGAACCTTCTGGATAACGCCGCAAAGCACGCCGAGGGCATGACGGAGCTTCGGCTCGATGTGAAATGCAGCGGCAGCCGGGCTTTGGTCTCGGTCGCAGACGACGGTGCCGGACTTGATCAGGCAATAATCCCCGTTCTGTTTCGCGGTCAAATCGATCCGGCGGACGGAAAATCATACGACAGCAACAGATTCCGCGGCATAGGTCTTGCCACGTGTCAGGCGATAGTTACCGCCCACGGCGGAACGATAAGCGCGGCAAACCGTCCCGAGGGCGGCGCCGTTTTCAGTTTCACGATACCCTTGGAGGAGGAGAAAGAAGAATGAACATCCGCGATAAGATACTCATTGTTGAAGACGAGCGCAGCATATCAAACTTTCTGCGCACGATACTGACCTCGAACGATTATGACGTTATCGTCGCACGCTCCGGCGCGGAGGCATATTCAATGATAACCTCACATTGCCCGGATCTCATCGTTCTCGATCTCGGCCTGCCGGATATTGACGGGCTTCAGATCATTAAAAGCGTGCGCGAGTGGACGCTTCTGCCCATCGTCGTTGTCTCGGCGCGGGCGCATGAGCGCGATAAGGTCGAGGCTCTCGATCTCGGTGCTGACGACTACATAACCAAGCCCTTCGGCGCGGGTGAACTCCTTGCGCGCATACGCACCGCCATCCGCCATACGCGCACGGGTCTTGCCAACGAAACCATCGCCACAACCGGCAAATTCAAGTCCGGCGATCTTGAGATCGACTATGACAAGCATCAGGTGCTCGTCGGCGGGCAGAATGTCGGCCTTACGCAGAACGAATACAAGATAGTTGCGCTGCTCGGCAAATGTGCCGGCAAGGTGCTGACCTATGACTATATAATCAAAGAGCTCTGGGGTCCCGGCACCCGCGGAAACAACCAGTCGCTGCGCGTGCACATGGCCAATATCCGCCGGAAGATAGAAAAAAGTCCGGCGGAGCCGCAGTATATCTTCACTGAGATCGGCGTGGGCTATCGCATGGTCGAGGGCGACTGAATAATTTACCCTTAGTTTACCAAACCACATATCAATTGCGATATAATTTGTTTATATCGCAATTTTTATATCAGGAGGGTGAAGCAATGAAGCGCTTTTTCAAAGAGCAGCTCTTCCCTGTTGTCATGATAATCATCGGCGCGGCGTGCGCCGCGTTTTCCATCGAGTGCTTTCTTATTCCGAACACTATACTCGACGGCGGCGTGACGGGCGTGAGCATGATGATAAGCTACTTGTCCGGCATACGGCTGAGTATACTTGTCATCATAATAAACATCCCGTTTTTCTTCGTCGGATATAAAGCGCTGGGCAAAGGATTTCTTTTTCGCGCCGTTATAGCTATGGCCGCGTTCTCGGGCTTTCTCGAAGTGTGCAAGCTCATCCCGACGGTGACAAGCTCAGAGCTTCTGGCCGTCGTATTCGGCGGAGTTCTGCTCGGCATCGGCGTCGGCACGGTGCTGCGGCACGGCGGCTGTCTCGACGGCACGGAGATTGCCGCGATGCTGCTTTCCAAAAACGTAAGCGCATCCACGGGACAGATCATATTCATGATAAACATTTTCATCTATATAAGCGCCGGCATCCTCTTCGGATGGGACAGGGCAATGCTCTCTCTGCTGACCTATTTCATCACCTTCAAGCTTATCGACATCGTACAGGAGGGCATGGAGCAGGCCAAGGCCGCGATGATAATAACTGACCGCGCAAGCGATATTGCCGACACCATTTATCAGCAGCTCGGACGCACCTGCACCTTTATATCGGCCGAGGGTCTGGTGTCCGGCAGCACAAAAACCGTTTTGTACTGCGTCATCACCCGTGTTGAGGTCAGCCAGCTCAAGCGTATCATAAACGAAGCGGATGTGAGTGCGTTCGTGACCATATCAGAGGTCTCCGAAATCATAGGAAATCACATCAAAAACAGCGGCGCTATTGACGAAAAGGCGCAGAAACAGTAAAATGAAGTATCATGCTTTCGGAGGACGGTCTTATGGATAAGCGCACAAGCAAGGAAAACTATTACCTCGATATCGCCGACGCTGTTTTGCAGCGCTCGACCTGCCTGAGAAGAATGTACGGCGCGATAATCGTGCGCAATGACGAGATTATTTCGACCGGCTATAACGGCGCGCCGCGCGGCAGGATAAACTGCACCGATTCCGGACGCTGCGCAAGGGTCGAGATGAAGATACCCTCCGGAGAGCGGTACGAGCTGTGCCGCAGCGTCCATGCCGAGGCAAATGCGATAATCTCCGCCTCACGGCGCGATATGCTCGGCGCAACGCTGTACCTCGTCGGCCGTGATGCGCAGACGCATGAGCTGCTTACAAACGCCACAAGCTGCTCGATGTGCCGCCGGCAGGTCATAAACGCCGGTATCGAGCGCGTTATCATCCGCACCGGTGAGGACACTTTCAGCATCGTCGATGTCGACGAATGGGTGAAAAACGACGACTCGATATTCTGGACCGAATAAAATAACAACAAAATAACAATAAAAAAGACCGTCAAAGACGGTCTTTTTTATTCCTCATACAGCTCATCTTCTATCCATTTAGATGGATTTGACTCTATATACTCCCATATTTCTTTATAATCCGCATCATCTCTAACTACGTGATCATAGTACGATTTCTGCCACAAACCATGCCCTATTAGTTTTGTCGCTCTTCCCTTGAATTGCTGCACTACAGTCGATATCGTAGGGGCGACCA
>OQWM01000900.1_pt1 | contig 20096 bp, 15 predicted proteins | sample 1691531 | NCBI WGS metagenome assembly OQWM01 (sample SAMN03418257, study PRJEB22391) | human gut metagenome | biome: human-gut; feature: organic feature; material: feces | host: Homo sapiens | place: Tanzania | collected 2013-01
TGTAGTTGCGCAGCTCGTCATCGTTATAAACGATTTCCATAGCACGGCCGCCCAGCACGTAGGAAGGACGAACCATGGTCGGATAGCCGACAGCATGAGCTGCAGCCAGCGCACCCTCGGTATCGAATACGGTGTGGCCTTGCGGACGCGGAATGTCGCAGCTTGTCAGCAGCTCGTCGAAGCGTTCGCGGTCCTCAGCACGGTCGATGCTGTCAACGGAGGAGCCCAGAATCTGCACGCCTGCGCGGGAGAGCGGACCAGCCAGGTTGATAGCGGTCTGACCGCCAAATTGAACGATAACGCCTTCCGGTTTTTCTTTATCAATAACATTGAGCACGTCCTCAACAGTCAGCGGCTCAAAGTACAGCTTATCAGCAATATCGAAGTCGGTGGAAACGGTTTCCGGGTTGTTGTTGATGATGATGGTTTCATAGCCCATCTCCTTCAGTGCCCATACGCAGTGTACAGAGCAGTAGTCGAACTCTACGCCCTGACCGATACGGATAGGACCGGAGCCAAGTACAACAACTCTCTTCTTGTCGCTTACTTCAACCTCATCCTCGGTTTCGTAGCAGGAATAGTAGTACGGAGTTGCCGCCTCAAACTCAGCAGCGCAGGTATCAACCATTTTATAGGTCGGCAGAATGCCGTTAGCCTTACGCAGGTCGCGGATTTCGAACTCGGTCTTGCCTACACGCTTAGCGATAACTGCATCGGCAAAGCCCATTTTCTTCGCTTTGCGCAGCAGGCTCGGAGTCAGCTCATGGGTTTCCAGAGCTCTTTCCATTTTGATGATGTTTTGGATTTTGGACAGGAACCACAGGTCAATCTTGGTGATGCTGTGAATCTCTTCGAGAGAAATGCCACGGCGGATAGCTTCAGCAACAACGAAGCAGCGCTCGTCATCGATCAGCTTAATGCGATCATGGATTTCTTCGTCGCTCAAAGCCTTGAGCTCAGGCATCTCCAGATGGTTGAGGCCGATTTCCAGGCAGCGTACAGCCTTCAGCATAGAAGCCTCGAAGCTGCGCTCAATCGCCATAACCTCACCGGTAGCCTTCATCTGAGTTCCCAGAGTGCGGTCAGCAGTTACGAATTTGTCGAACGGCCAGCGCGGGAATTTCAGTACGATATAGTCAATAGCAGGCTCGAAGCAAGCCTTGGTCTTTTTGGTAACAGCGTTTTCGATTTCGTCAAGGTTATAGCCCAGAGCGATTTTGCTGGTAACCTTCGCAATCGGATAGCCGGTAGCCTTAGAAGCCAGTGCGGAGGAACGGCTTACGCGCGGATTAACCTCGATTACATAGTAGTTCTCGGAGTACGGGTCGAGAGCCAGCTGTACGTTACAGCCGCCAACTACGCCCAGCTCACGCACGATATCGATAGAAGCCTGACGCAGCAGCTGTACTTCTTTATCGCTCAGAGTCTGTGCCGGAGCCACAACGATGGAGTCACCGGTGTGTACGCCAACGGGGTCCAGGTTTTCCATGGAGCAGACGGTGATGCAGTTGTCAGCAGCGTCGCGGATAACCTCGAATTCGATTTCCTTCCAGCCGGCGATGCTGCGTTCAATCAGGCATTGGCCGATCGGGCTGTAGCCCAGGCCCTTTTGCACGATATCAATCAGCTCTTCTTCGTTTTCAGCGATACCGCCGCCGGTGCCGCCCAGAGTATAAGCCGGACGAACGATCAGCGGATAGCCGATTTCCTTACCGAAATCGCAAGCAGCCTCGATGGTTTCCACGATGGTGCTTTCCGGAATCGGCTGGTTGATTTTTTCCATCGTCTCTTTAAACATTTCGCGGTCCTCGCCACGTTTGATAGCGCTGATCTGCGTGCCTAAAAGACGTACATTATTTTCGCTCAGGATGCCCTTTTCGTCCAGCTTCATAGCCATGTTCAGGCCAACCTGGCCGCCCAGGGTTGCCAGCAGGGAATCAGGACGCTCACGTTTGATAACTTTTTCCAAAAATTCGATGTCGATAGGTTCAACGTATACGCGGTCAGCCACATGTACGTCGGTCATGATGGTCGCAGGGTTGCTGTTTACCAGAACAACCTCCAGACCTTCCTCCTTCAGCGCGCGGCAGGCTTGGGTGCCTGCATAGTCAAACTCCGCTGCCTGACCGATAATAATAGGGCCGGAGCCGATAACGAGAACCTTTTTAATATCTTTAAGTTTCGGCATAATTAACGACCCTCCATCATATCAACAAAATGTTTAAACAAATAATCATGATCACCAGGCCCGGGGCAGGCTTCCGGATGATATTGAACGGTAAAGGTAGGATGCTTGGTGTATTCCAGGCCTTCGATAGTACCGTCGTTCATGGAAATGTGGCTGATGTTGATGCCCTTGCCTTCCAGAGATTTTTCATCTACAGCATAGCCGTGGTTTTGGGCGCTGATGTAGATGCGGCCATTTGCCAGGTATTTAACCGGCTGGTTGATACCGCGATGACCGAATTTCATTTTATAGGTATCAGCGCCATTAGCCAGAGCCATGAGCTGATGGCCGAGGCAAATACCGAACATCGGCTTTTTGCCCATCAGTTTCTTAATGTTTTCAATAACCTCAGGCAGATCCTTCGGGTCGCCAGGGCCATTGGACAGGAAGATGCCGTCCGGATCGCAGCTCAGCACCTCTTCAGCGGTAGCGAAAGCCGGGAACACAGTCAGGCGGCAGCCAAAGCCGACCAGGGATCTCAGGATATTGCGTTTAATACCGAAGTCCATAACGGCAACGTGCAGCTTGCCCTCGCCCATCGTGTACACCTCAGGAGTGGTAACACGAGCAACCTGATCATGCATCTCCGGAGCAGCCAGCAGCTTTTGTACCTCTTCCTCAGGCATTTCTGCCGGAACGATAACGCCCTGCAGTACGCCGTGGTTACGAATCTTACGCGTAATCGCACGGGTATCTACGCCTACGAGCGTCGGAATATCCTGCTCCTCAAGGAAGGCTTCCAGAGTCTGCTCATTGCGCCAGTTGCTCGGGCAATCGCAGAGCTCGCCGATAACAAAGCCCTGGAAGAAGCATTTTTTGCCTTGGGTGAACAGCGGGTTGCAGCCATAGTTGCCTACCAGCGGATAGGTCATAACTACGATCTGGCCGCAGAAGGACGGATCAGTCAGGGTTTCCTGATAGCCGCTCATGCCGGTGGTGAAAACAACCTCGCCTACAGCATTACGCTTGCCGCCATACAGAGTGCCTTCATAAACACTGCCGTCTTTTAATACTAATTTTCCTTTTCTCATTTTTTCGTGCATACTACACCATCCCTCATTACAAAATTACCGTGCAGCATAGTGGCAACAGCCTTGCCCTTGCAAGCCTTGCCTTCGTACGGGGTGAATTTGCCGCGGGTATAGAATTTGGAGCTGTCAACAGTCCATTCTTTATTCAGGTCCATAATCGTGATATCAGCAACGCTGCCCTCTTTCAGAGTGCCGCCGGCCAGCTTGAACAGCTTAGCAGGCTCACAGCTCATTTTGCTGATAATCGTCTTTAAGTCAAATACATTAGTGTGATATAAATCAGTCAGCATTACTGCCAGAGAGGTTTCCAGACCGCAGAAGCCGTTCGGAGCGTAGCGGAACTCAACGTCCTTTTCTTCCGGTGCATGCGGAGAGTGGTCAGTAACGATGGCATCAACGGTGCCGTCGAGAACAGCTGCACGCATAGCCTCAACATGGTCTGCGCTGCGCAGCGGCGGGTTAACGCGGGTTGCTGCATTATAATCTGCGCAAGCCTCATCGGTCAGCGTCAGGTGATGTACGGTTACCTCACTGGTAACATTTACACCGCGTTTTTTAGCCTGACGGATGATGTCGATAGCGCCCTTGGAAGCAACGTGGCAGATGTGTACATGTGCGCCGGTGTATTCAGCGATGATGCAGTCACGGGCAACAGCGATATCCTCGCTGATTGCCGGAACGCCCGGTACGCCGATACGTGCGGAAACAGCACCCTCATGCATGTAGCCCTCAGCGTCCAGCTCAGGATCAATTGCGTGGCACAGCAGCGGCTTGTCAAAAGCACTTACATATTTAGCAGCCAGCACCATCAGACGGGAGCTCTTTACATAGTGGCCGTCATCAGAGAAGCCCATAGCGCCCTTTTCAGCCATATCGCCCATCTCTGCCAGCTCTTCGCCCTTCTCGCCCTTGCTGATTGCGCCGATAACCTCGACGTTAGCATAGCTTTCCTCGCGAGCGCGTTCTTTAATACCGCTGACTACGATGGAGGTGTCAATAACCGGCTTGGTGTTCGGCATGCAGGCAACGGTGGTTACACCGCCGGCAGCAGCAGCCTTCGTACCGCTGATAATGTCCTCCTTCGCCTCCAGACCAGGCTCACGCATATGCGTATGCACGTCAATCAGACCAGGAGTTACAACTAAGCCGGAAGCGTCGAACACTTCGTCAGCAGCTTCGGTGATTTCTGCACCCAAAGCCTTAATTTTGCCATCCTCAACGAGGATATCCATAACAGCATCTAAGTTTTGGCTGGGGTCTACAACCCTGCCGTTTTTAATCAACGTTTTCAATGTGTTTACCTCCTGTCAAAGTCAAGAATAAGAGTGCCATACGTACAGCTACGCCGTTTTGTACCTCAGTACGGATAGCAGCGTTATCGCAGTAGCCAACCTCCCAGGAGATTTCCAGGCCGCGGTTCATCGGGCCGGGATGCAGCACGGTTACGTCCGGCTTAGCCAGCTTCAGGCGGTTTTCGTTAATACCGAAGATGCGCGCATATTCACGCGGAGAGGGGAACAGGCCCTTTTTCTGACGCTCCAGCTGAATACGCAGGATATCGATTACATCTGCATCCTCAATAGCCTCTTCAACGCGCTTATGTACAGTTACGCCGAGAGAAGCGATGTCATGCGGCAGCAAGGTCATCGGACCGGCAACATGCACCTCTGCGCCCATCTTAGTCCAGGCAGCGATGTTGGTGCGTGCTACACGGCTGTATAAAATATCGCCGACGATAGCCATTTTCAGGCCCTTCAGGCTCTTGCCCTGCTCGCGAATAGTGAACATATCCAGGAGGCCTTGGGAAGGATGCGCATGTGCGCCGTCACCGGCATTGATGATGACAGGATCAGCAACCTTTGCTGCATAAGCAGCAGCGCCTTCGATAGGATGACGCATAACAATAGCGTCGCAAGCCATGGATTGTACAGTCAAAATAGTATCACGCAGGCATTCGCCCTTTACTACGCTAGAAGAAGAGGTCGTGATGTTTACTACATCAGCACCCAGATATTTGCCAGCCAGCTCGAAGGATGTGCGGGTACGGGTACTGGGCTCGTAGAACAGATTGATGATAGATTTACCACGCAGAGAGGGCACCTTTTTGATATCCCTCTTCATAATCTTCTTCATTTCCTCAGCAGTTTTTAAAACCAGCTCGATTTCCTCAACGCTGAGGCTCTCCAGATCCAGTATATCTCTGCCACCCAGAGATACATTTGATTTAGCCATTAGCCTTACCTCCTGTATATTAATATAATTGCAAATGATAATAATAAAAGCCCTCTCGTTCCCGGAGGGTACAAGAAGGCCTTGGTATGTCCAATTAGCTGAAAACCTTGTAGTCTCACGGGACGAATTTAAAGGTGCAAAATTGATTGTATATATTTTACACCCATGCGCCCGATACGTCAAATTTTTTTAGGAGATTTTTTTCGGGAAAATGGCGGGATTTTTTAGATTGTAGTATAATGAAGAAGAAATTTTTTTATAACAGCCTAAAGGTGCTTAGAGGCGAGCAGCGGCGACGACCTCGTACTACAAGTACGTGCAGGAGCCGCTGTGAAGCAGATGAGTGCTTAGAGGCTGTCGAGCGAGGTATTATATGAGAAATACGATAATTGACAATATGCGCGGCCTCTGCATGCTCGGCGTCATCGGCATCCACATCGGCAGCCTGGCGCTGGCACCCAACAGCTTCACTCTTTATCTGCTTTTGGAAATTTTAAGCCGCTACAGCGTCCCCTCCTTTTTCTTCATCTCCGGCTACGGCCTGGCTTGCACCGATAAAGGTCTGCTGGCCGGCAGCGCACTGAATTATATCGACTTTATGAAGAAGCGTCTGCGCGGCGCAGGCCTGCCTTATGTAAGCTGGTCGCTGTTTTACATGCTCTACTTCTGGCTGATTCTGCCGCCCGGCTTCGTCAGCTGGGAGCCGCTGCATGTCGCCTTCGTCCTCTTCTTCGGCCTAGGCTGCTACCATCTGTACTTCATGGTCATCCTGCTGTGGTTCTACGGAACCTATCCGCTTTGGCGCAAGCTTCTGCGTATAATTATACACCACAATCATGCTTTTATGCTAGTGCTATTATTTATTTTTCAGCTGCTTTTCAACTGGTGGACGACGCACCCAGGTGTCAACAGCAGCACCTGGAGCGTTTTGGCGAAGAATTTCTTTGATTATCGCTTGAACTATCTGCCGCTGCATTATCTGCTCATCTTTATCGGCGGCGGTCTGGCGGCGGTGTATTGGGAGAAATTTCTCGCACTCTTGCATAAGTATGCGGCAGGTGTCATCGTACTGTATCTCGCCTCGATTGGCTGGGACGTGTACAGCTGCTACGATGCAGTAAAAAGCAAGGGCTACAGCCTGCTGGACCTCGCTAACACCTATCACCAGCTCAGTCCGCAGGGCCTTGTCTACACCATCGGCTCGATTCTGTTCTTCTGCCTCGCCCTCGACTGGCTTGAGAAAAAAAGTGAGGGGTGCGCCCCCGCCGCCCTCCTCTACAAGGCCATCAGCGTGCTCTCCGCCTACTCCATGCTCATCTACTTTGTGCATCCGCTCCTGCTCGACTGGATCACCAGCGCCGCTAATTACTTCGGCATCATCATGACCGTGAAGAAGGTGACGCTCGCCTACGTGCTGCTCGTCTGCGGCTCACTGGCGCTCAGCCTGCTGCTCACGCGCCTGTTCGCCAAATGCAGCACAGCGAAGCTGCTCTTCACGGGCAAGAGGTAACGCTTTACATTTGCCTACGAAAAGCGTATACTATACACGTAATTTTCTAAGGAGGTTTTTCAGATGTTCAAAACACGTAAGGTTGTTATTGTCGGCGCAGGCCACGTTGGTTCTCACGTCGCTCTGTCTCTGATTCAGTCTGGCGAAGCCGACGATATTGTTCTCATTGATATACTTAAGGAAAAGGCTGCTGCGCAGGCGCTCGACCTCGACGATGCCGTAAGCGGCTCGCTCTGCGGCCGCGACGTGCGCATCCGCGCCGGTGAATATACCGAGCTCAACGACGCTGACATTCTCGTTATGGCCTTTGGCCGCAGCCGTCGTCCCGGCGAAACTCGTCTGGACATGTTCGACGATTCTATTAAAATGGCACAGGAGGTTATCAGCCACCTCAAAACCGTGGACTTCAAGGGCATTATGATCAGCATCTCTAATCCTGCTGACATTATCTGCGAATATATCCGCCGTCAGATGGGCTGGGAGGCACACCGCTGCTTCTGCACCGGCACCAGCCTCGAAACCTACCGTCTGCTGCGCGTGCTGAGCCGCGAAACAGGCTATGCCCGCAAATCCATCCAGGCCTTCTGCATGGGCGAGCACGGCAACTCCAGCTTCGTAGTCTGGTCCCGCATCCGCATCGGCAGCAAATGCTTCATGCAGCTGCGCGCTGAACGCCCTGAGCTGGGCAAGCTCGACCTGGACGACCTGCAGCTGCAGGTAAAACGTGCCGGTGATATCGAGGTTGACGGCAAGGGCTGCACCGAGTTCGGCATTGCCAACGTAGCCTGCATGCTTATCAAAGCCATCTTCCACGACGAAAAGCTCATCTGGCCCTGCTCCACCGCTCTGAACGGCGAATACGGCCAAAAGGACGTTGCCGCAGGCGTACCCTGCATGATCGGCAAGAACGGCGTCGAAGAAATCATCGTCTGCAAGCTTACGGAAGAGGAGCAGGCAAAGTTCAACGCCTCCTGCGATATTCTGCGCGGCTTCCTCGACAGAGCAGCAACGCTGTAAGGCAATCCTAGACTAAAAACTGCATATAAAAAGGGACTGCAGCAGCTCCACGCGAGCTTGCTCCAGTCCCTATTTTTATTTTATCTTTCAATACCTAAGCGTTTGTAATAGCGCCGCTTATCCTCATACATCGCCTTATCCGCCAGCTTCATCTCCTGACGCAGGTTCGTGGAATGCTCCACAAAATGTCCGCCTACGGCCAGCGACACCTGCAGCCTTTCGGCCTGCGCAGGCAAGGACGTCAAGGCTTCCATAAAGCTTTCCTTATCTATACCGCGCTGCAGCACAAGGAATTCATCGCCGCCGATACGATAAACGCTGCTTTTGCCAAAGAACTCCTCCAGCATTCCAGCCACAATACACAAGGCTCTATCCCCCGCAGCGTGCCCGCCATGGTCATTGATTTGCTTCATGCCGTTCAAATCAATGTAGGCTACGCCAAGCGCAATATCGCTCTGCGAATACAGCTCTAAATCCTTCTCCATAGCATTACGATTATAAATACCCGTCAGCGAATCATGACGGTTAGCATAATCAAGCTGCTGAATCAGCATACCTGCACGCAGCTCCTCACCAAAGAAAAACGAGATCGTTTCCATGAGGCGCACAGCATCTATGTCAGCGTCCGGCTGCGGATTTTCTGCCAGCAGCGTACCTCTGATCTCACCATGATAATAATAGGGCGCCAGAATCAGCGAATGCACGCCGCGCTCAGCATAGTAATAATACAGCTCTTCGCTAAACTCCTTCATCACCCGCACATCCTTAAGGAAAGCACCGGCGCCCTTATCTGTAAATTTACTCCAGGCTGAGTGTACCAACGGAACCGAAATCCTGCCTACCGTATGCTTAACCGGCTCGGCACCAGGAGCAAGCCATTCATAGGAGCACTTGCGTACCTCCTTATGCTCAACAATATACAGATTGCTCGGATGCAAAAGGCGTGCTATCTCCGCCAGCGCATTCTCAATATTATGCTCCATCTTCTCCGGCATACGCAGAATCCGCGCCACATTCACAATCGCATCATCTGTTTTCCACGTGCGCTGAACATTTTCCTCTAACGCAGGGTTTTCCTCGATGAAGCTGACCGTAAACAGCACATAGCCGGGTGCAAAGGCACGCTTCGCCGTATATTTCACAAACTTATTCACCACAGCAGCGTAGATGTTATCATGAATAACTCTGCCCAGCCATGCTGCCCTATAAGCAATATCCAGCCAGCGCAGCGACGTCCCCTGTGCAATCTCCATATAGGATTTGCCCAGAAAATCGCTGTAGCTCTGGGCGTCCCGCATGACATAGGTTCTATGTAAATACTCATTGGCATAAGCAAGCTTCATATCCTTTGGCAGACCGCATTCGTCGAGCACCACACGGTAAACGCCCAGGCCGAAATCGCTCACATCATCATAGGGCTGATAATACTTTTGTATCTTCTGCAGATTATCTGCGCCTTCCAGCCTTTGCAGCTCTTCAGTTAAGGGAAATTCTTCAAAACTCATTAATGATTATTCCTTTCCGCCAACAACTCAATACTTCTTTGTTTTTCTATATTATACTCACAAAACATTCTTTGTACTATAGCTGCTACAGATGCAAATGAAACTTTTCTGTGAAATTTAAAGCTCCCGCTGCCTCTTGGCAACGGGAGTCTTCAGCTTATGCTGATATTTTATTTTGCGTAATCAACAGCGCGGGTTTCGCGGATAATAACCACCTTAATCTGGCCGGGATATTCCATCTCAGCTTCAATCTTTTTCGAGATATCGCGCGCCAGCAGTACGGCAGAAGCATCGTCAATCACATCAGGTTTAACCATGATGCGGATTTCGCGGCCAGCCTGTACAGCATAGCATTTTTCAACACCATCGAAGGATTCAGAAATCTCCTCCAGACGAGTCAGACGCTTCAGATAGCTTTCCAGCGTTTCGCGTCTAGCACCAGGGCGAGCAGCAGAAACTGCGTCCGCAGCGGATACCAGAACTGCCTCCACGCTCTTCGGCTCGCAGTCACCATGATGCGCCAGAACAGCGTTGATAACCAGCTCGGACTCGCGGAACTTCTTAGCGATTTCGCCGCCGATTTCCACGTGAGAGCCTTCCATCTCATGGTCAATTGCCTTGCCAATATCATGCAGCAAACCTGCACGCTTAGCAAGAACAACGTCTACGCCCAGCTCAGAAGCCATCACGCCTGCCAGGTTAGCAACCTCAACAGAGTGATTCAGCACATTCTGACCATAGCTGGTGCGATATTTCAGACGGCCCAAAAGCTTGATCAGCTCAGGATGCAGGCCATGCACGCCAACCGCAAAGGTTGCCTGCTCGCCAGCCTCCTTAATCTTTTGCTCAACCTCTTTTTGAGCCTTCTCGACCATTTCTTCAATACGGGACGGATGAATACGACCGTCGTTAATCAGCTTTTCCAAAGCAATGCGGGCAACCTCGCGGCGCACCGGATCAAAGCCGGAAATAATAACTGCCTCCGGAGTATCGTCGATAATCAGGTCAATGCCGGTCAGAGTTTCCAGAGTGCGGATATTGCGGCCCTCGCGACCGATAATGCGGCCCTTCATCTCATCATTCGGCAGACCAACAACGGAAACGGTGGTCTCAGCAACATGGTCAGCAGCGCAGCGCTGAATTGCCAGAGAGATAATCTCGCGAGCCTTTCTGTCAGCATCATCCTTAGCCTGCTGCTCCAGCTCCTTGACCATCATTGCGGAATCATGCTTAACCTCATCCTCGAGAGATTGCAGCAGCTCCTGCTTTGCCTCATCACTCGTCAGGCCGGAGATACGCTCCAGCTCTACCTGACGTTTTTGCAGCAAGGCTTCAGCCTTATCCTGAGCAGCGTTCAGGCGCTGCTCCTTAGATGCCAGCTTCTCTTCCTTGCGTTCGAAGGACTCCATTTTTCGGTCCAGGTTTTCTTCCTTTTGCTGCAGACGGCGCTCCTGACGCTGCAGGTCACTACGTCTGTCTTTATTTTCACGTTCCATTTCCGAACGTAAACGATGGATTTCTTCTTTAGCCTCCATCATAATTTCCTTGCGCTTGGCATCGCCAGCCTGTTCTGCATCCTGTACGATGCGGATTGCCTGCTCTTCAGCAGTAGCAATCTTGCTTTCAGCAACGTTTTTGCGGACTAAATAGCCCACCGCGCCGCCAGCCAGACCAACGACAACAGCTGTACCGATAATTTCTAAAATAGTCCTCACCTCCTAGTTTTTAAATTTTTCCAAGATTTTTTTGCATACCAACAACAGGCGCCCTAGCGTCTGCTATAAATGTCCTTATTCCGTTGAATCCATAATTAATTAATCTATAAAAATTAACTTATTAGTTATTCTGAAACAGGGCAAAAATGAAAGCAACATGAAAGTCGCTGTCTCGTGAAAAATTGGTGACATTTACACGATTGGATAATTACATTATAGTAAAATTTAGACGTTCTGTCAAACTGCTTTTTCCACTATATCTAGTGTTTGAAAAGTGTAGTCATAGTATAATCCAAAAGAAAAAGCCCCGGGCCGCAACCCCGAGGCTTCTCTTTAGCGTGTCAGAATGTCTAACAGCATTATCCTTTAGTCAAAATCAGTATAGCGTATGCATAGCTGCTTGTCAATTATTAAGCAAAAATTCACACCTGGCTGCAGCTTTCCCTATGCAGCCTGTCGAGCAGCACACGCATGTAGCCCGAGCCAAAGCCGCGGGCCGCCATAAACCGCCCCGCCGCCGCATACAGCTTTTTGTCCAGCGCCTGCGCCCCGGCCAGCTTTTTTCTGTTGCGCTGCACGAACAGCTCCGCCGCGTTCTCAGCGTGCTCTGCCTCCAGCTCCGGCGTGAAGCGCTCCATAAGCTCCGCTATAAGCTCTGCACCAACGCCGCGCTTGCTCAGCTCGGCCTTCAGATGCTGCCTGCCATAGCAGCGCTTCGCCAGCCAGCCCTCGTACACTCGCGCCGCATAGCGCTCGTCGTCCACCAGGCCGTAATGCTGCAGCTTCTCCAGCGCCTGCTGGCTCTGCTCTTCATCTGCGCCCTTCTGCTGCAGACGCTCCAGCATTTTTTTCTCGCTGTAATCTCTATAGGAAAGCAGATTCAGCGCACAATCGTAAGCCTCCTGTGCGCTGCTAAACTGCTTTTTTTCCTTAGAGCTCGTCCTTGAAGATCGGCTCCACATCCTGCATCTGCTCCTCTGCTACATCCTTTTCAGCACCAGGCTTGGCAATCGTCACAGCACGGATTTTCGACTCAATCTCCTGAGCAATCTGCGGATTCTCGCGCAGGAAGTCCTTAACCTTCTCCTTGCCCTGACCTAAGCGGATATCGCCATAGGAATACCAGGCACCGCTCTTGTTGATGATATCCAGGTCTGCACCCAGGTCAACAAGGCAGCCCTCATGAGAAATGCCCTTGCCATACATAATATCGAACTCAGCCTGACGGAACGGCGGAGCAACCTTGTTCTTAACCACCTTCACGCGGGTACGGCTGCCGATAACATCGTTGCCGTTTTTCAGCGTATCGATACGGCGCACGTCCATACGTACAGTAGAGTAGAACTTCAGCGCACGGCCGCCGGTAGTGGTCTCGGGGTTGCCGAACATAACGCCGACCTTTTCACGAATCTGGTTGATGAAAATCGTTGCGCATTTAGATTTGGAAATCAGGCCGGTCAGCTTACGCAGAGCCTGGCTCATCAGACGTGCCTGCAGGCCGACATGGGAATCGCCCATCTCGCCCTCGATTTCTGCACGCGGAACGAGAGCAGCAACGGAGTCGATAACGATAATATCAATCGCACCGCTGCGTACCAGAGCATCAGCAATCTCCAGCGCCTGCTCGCCATTATCCGGCTGAGAAATCAGCAGATCGTCAATATCAACGCCCAGATGGCGCGCATATTCAGGATCCAGTGCGTGCTCCGCATCAATGAAGGCTGCATAGCCGCCCAGCTTCTGCGCCTCAGCAATCATATGCAGAGCCACAGTCGTCTTACCGGAAGATTCAGGTCCATAAATTTCAATCACACGTCCACGGGGAATACCGCCGACACCAAGAGCAATATCCAGAGATAATGCGCCGGTCGGGATAACTTCTATATTCATCTTGGCACTTGCTTCGCCCAGCATCATAATGCTGCCCTTGCCAAAATCCTTTTCAATCTGGTGCATCGCCATATCTAAGGCTTTCTTTTTATCTGCGTCCATCGAGCTGTCCTCCTAAATTCATAATTACTTTGCTGAGTTAATTATACAAACAAAAGTTTAAAATGTCAAGGAAAGTTTTGCTTTATTGTTCGTCTCAGTCGGCAACGTGCGCCGTCGCTGCGTTCAAAAGCTCCTGATGCTTCTTCTCCTCCAGCAGCTTGGTGATTTCCTCCTGCGTGAACTCGTAGGTGCTGTTGCAAAACTCGCAGTGCGCCTCTGTCACCTTATCCTGCGACAGCTCCTCCAGCGATTTTTTATCAAGACCGCCCAACGCTGCCAAGATGCGCTCACGGCTGCAGCGGCATTTGAACTGCACCGGCTCGCTCTCTTTGATGTCAACGTCAAGACCGCGACCAATAATCTGAATCATCTTCTCCGGCGTATAGCCGATTTCCAGCAGCTGCGTTACGTACGGCATCAGGTTGACATTGTTTTCCAGCTTCTCCAGCACCTCATCAGCGCAGCCGGGCATAGCCTGAATAAAGAAGCCGCCGGAGGCCGTAACCTCGCCCTCCTTGTCCACCAGCACGCCCAAAGCAACGCTCGTCGGCGTCTGCTCAGAAACGTACAAATACTTCGTCAGATCGCTGGCAATCTCGCCGTCCTGCAGCTCGCAATAGCCGGTGAACGGCTCGGCGTTCTGCAGATAGCGCGTTACGATGATGTTGCCCGCGCCAATACCGCCGCCAACGTTCAGCTTGCCGTCCTTCAGCGGCAGGAACGCATCAGGATTCTCCACATAGCCGCGCACGCAATTTCCCTCAGCATCTGCCACAACCTCGCCCAAAGGACCGTCGCCCTTCAAGCGCAGCGTAATGCGCTCGTTATCCTTCATCGTCGCTGCCAAAAGCAGAGCGCCGTTCATCGCACGGCCCAGCGCCGCGCTGGCCAGATGCGAGCAGGCATGCTTCTTCGCTGCCTCACGCACCAGGTTCGTCGTACACAGCGCATAAATACGCACACCGTCCGCAGTCGCCTTTACTAATACATCTTCCATATTTATCAACCTCACTTTAGCAAAATCGTCATCATAATAAAATAAGCCCACTAAACAACTGCTAGCGGGCTTGCAACTCAATGCAATAGGAACAGCCTGCGGCTCTTCCACATAGATAATTATATAGCATTGCTGCGCAAAACGCAACAGCCTATTTGTTACATATTTTTGAATAAGTTAACCATTTCCATAGCTGTCATAGCGCAGTCCACGCCCTTATTGCCAGCCTTCGTACCGGCACGCTCCACAGCCTGCTGAATATTTTCGGTAGTCAGCACGCCAAAGGCCACAGGCACGCCGGTCTGCATGCTAACCTGCGCAATACCCTTGGAGGCCTCAGCACAAACATAATCAAAATGCGGAGTAGCGCCGCGGATAACAGCACCCAGGCAGATAACAGCGTCATACTTGCCGCTTTCAGCCAGCTTCTTCGCAGCCATCGGGATTTCAAAAGCACCCGGAACCCAGGCAACAGTCAAATCCTCGTCAGCAGCCTCGTGACGAATAAGGCAGTCCACACAGCCGCTCAGCAGCTTGCTGGTGATAAACTCGTTAAAACGAGCAACAACAATAGCGATTTTCATGCCCTTGGCAGTTAATTTTCCTTCTAAAACGTTCATAGTGTATTCCTCCTGAAAAAAATTTTTTAGTGACAGCCGCAGCTGCAGCCCTCGTGAAGCTTATGCCCCATCTTCTCTTCCTTAACATCAAGATAATGCTCATTATACTCGTTCGGCTCCATAATAATCGGCACGCGACCGCTAATCGTAATGCCGTAGCCGGAAAGGCCGATGCGCTTCGCCGGATTATTAGTAATCAGGCGGATGCTCGTCAGGCCAAGGTCAGCCAAAATCTGTGCGCCCATGCCATAATCACGCAGGTCCGGCGCAAAGCCCAGCTGCACATTCGCTTCCACAGTATCCAGACCGGCATCCTGCAGCGCATAAGCACGGATCTTATTCGCCAGGCCAATGCCGCGGCCCTCCTGACGCATATAAACGACAGCACCGCAGCCCTCCTTCTCAATCATGCGCAGAGCAGTCGCCAGCTGGTCGCCGCAGTCGCAGCGCAGGCTGCCGAACGCATCACCGGTCAGGCACTCGCTGTGTACGCGCACCAGCACGTCCTTCTTGCCTGCCACATCACCCTTGACAATCGCCACATGACACAGATTATCGAGGTCATTTTCATAAGCGATGATGCGGAAGTTGCCGTACTTCGTCGGCAGCGCAGCCTCCGCAGCACGATGCACCATCTTCTCATGCGCCTTGCGATAAGCCACAAGGTCAGCCACCGTGATGAACACCAGCTCATGCTTCTTGGCAAACTCAATCAGCTCCGGCGTGCGTGCCATATGGCCGTCGTCGCTCATAATCTCGCAGCAGATACCTACAGGACGCAGGCCTGCCAGCTTGCACAAATCCACGGTGGTTTCGGTATGACCGGTGCGCACCAGCACGCCGCCCTTACGCGCACGCAGCGGGAACACATGACCAGGACGACGGAAATCGCCCGGCTGCACGCCCTCCTCGGCACATTTCTTCATCGTATACGCACGCTCATAGGCAGAAATGCCCGTCGTCGTATCCACATGGTCGATAGAAACGGAGAAAGCAGTCTCGTGATTATCCGTATTCTTGCTCACCATAGCGCCGAATTGCAGCTTGTCCATGATTTCGCCCTCAGCCGGCATACAGATGAGGCCACGTGCCTCCTTCGCCATGAAGTTGATAGCCTCAGGCGTGCACAGCTCGGCAGCCATAATCAGGTCGCCCTCGTTTTCTCTGTCCTCGTCGTCGGTAACGAGCACCATCTTGCCCGCCTTGATGGCAGCGATGGCTTCTTCAATAGTATTATACTTGAATTTTTCCATTTTCCTTTTGCCTCTACTTTCCTATATGAACGCAGCAGACGCTCACATAAAGCCATTCTCAAATAAGGTATTTTTATCTAAAGCTGCTTCAGCCTTTTTATTCTTTCCATTAAAGCTCAGCATTCTTTCAACATATTTGCCGATAATATCCGTCTCCAGATTTACGCTGTCGCCCACATCCTTCAAGCCCAGCGTCGTCTCCTTCGCCGTATGCGGAATCAGCGACACGGAAAAGCTCGTTTCCGTAACCTCCGTCACCGTCAGGCTGATGCCGTCAATGGCAATACTGCCTTTTTTTATGATATATTTGAGCAGCTCCGGCGGCGTCGCAATCGTCACCACCATCGCGATACCCTCAGGGCGGCGGCTAGCAATCACGCCCAGGCCCTCGACGTGCCCGCTGACGATATGTCCGTCCAGCCCGTCGCACAGGCGCAGCGTACGCTCCAGATTCACCCTGTCGCCGGCATGCAGCGCACCGATATTCGTCAGGCGCACCGTCTCCGGCATCACGTCCGCCGTAAAATCAGCGTCGCCTAGTCTCACCACCGTCAGGCAGGCACCGTTCACCGCCACGCTGTCACCGATTTTCAGGTTCTGCATGACCTTCTGCGCTGCCACCGTCAGATGATAGGAATTTCCCTGCTGCGCCAGCTTCTGCACTGTGCCCAGCTCTGCAACCAATCCTGTAAACATCACTCAGCCTCCTTCGTCAGCGGCAGCTTGGCATATTCCGGCACCAGTCCGGTCACCAGCAGATCGCTGCCCAGCTGCGTGAACTCAACGCTCTCCAGCTGCCAGCCCGTCTCCACCAGGTCAGCGCCCACGCCACCGACAGGCGGCAGCGCTCTTGCGCCACCGATGAGCTTCGGTGCAATAAAGGCGCACACTCTGTCGGCTAGGCCTGCGTCGAAGAACGCGCCATGCACAGCACTGCCGCCCTCGACCAAAAGGCTCGTCAGGCCGCGCTCCGCTAATTTCTGCACCACCTGCGCAATCGGCAGCCTGCCGCCCTCCAGCGGCAGACGCACAACCTCCACGTTCGGCAAAGCGGCCAGCGCCTCGCCCTTCACCACGTCTGCATCCTCGCCTGCGAAAATAATCGTTTCGGCCACAGGATTCAGCACCGTTGCCATCAGCGAAATGCGCAGGCTGCTGTCGAGCACCACGCGCACAGGATTCTTGCCACGTACCAGGCGCGTCGTCAGCTCCGGATCATCCTCCAGCACCGTGCCAATGCCTACGAGCACCGCATCATGCTGCTTGCGCAAACGGTGCGCATAGGTGCGTGCCTCCTCGCCGGTAATCCACTTGCTGTCGCCTGTTTCCGTCGCAATCTTGCCGTCCAGCGTCATCGCATATTTCAGCGTGATAAACGGCCGCTGCTGGGTAATCCAGGTGAAGAAGCGCTCGTTCAAGCGCAGCGCCTCCTGCTCGCACACGCCGGACTCCACCTCAATGCCCTGCAAGCGCAGATATTCCAGTCCCTGACCTGCAACCTTGGGGTTCGGGTCCAGGCAGGCACACACAACTCTGCGGATGCCGGCACGCGCCAGCGCCACGCAGCACGGACCGGTGCGGCCATAGTGGGCGCAAGGCTCCAGCGTCACATAGGCAGTTGCGCCCTGCGCCAGATTTTTCGCCTCCGCCAGCGCGTTCACCTCGGCATGCGGCTGGCCTGCCTTATGGTGATAGCCCTCGCCAACGATGCTGCCATCGTCAGCCACAATGACGCAGCCCACCATCGGATTAGGGCTGGTGTCGCCCTCCGCTTGAATTGCAAGCTCCAGCGCGCGCTGCATATATTGTTCATCTGTCAACATAATCTCACCTTCTAAAACTAAAAAACCGCGCACTAAGCCTTCGGAGCCTGATATGCGCGGTAAAATACAAGTTGCCACCTTTTATCATCCAGACTATACTGTCGGTACCGGAATCACACCGGCTCCTGCACGGCTTGGCCATGCTCGCGGACTATACCGCCGATCGGGAATTGCACCCTGCCCCAAAGGTTACTTTTATGAAGTTATTTTTATTATAGCGAGAAATTAAATTATAGTCAAGAAGCAAGGAGAAGAGTACACGGAATTGACACAAAAGCTCACACCTCTCCCAGCACCGCTTCCGTATCCTCGCCCAGCCTCGGCGCACGCTTGCGCAGCTGCGCCGGCGTTTTGCTGAGCTTCATAGCGAAGCCAAGCTGCCGGTAATCCCCCAGCTCCTCGTCATGCACATTGAGCACCATCTCGTTGGCCTGCGTCTGCTCCGCCGCCACCGCCTCAGCAAAATCCAGCACCGGCGTCACGCACGTATCCTTACCGGCCAAACGCTCCTGCCACTCGCTCAGCGTGTGCCTGCCAAACTCCTGCGCCAGCTCCTGCTTGAGATAAGCATAATTTTTCTCATCATCTATCAAATCAACAAGGTCTGCTCTATGCAGCACCTCGCAGAGCTTCGTCCAGAACTTTTTCTCCAGACAGCCGACAGAAAGATAGCGTCCATCCTGCGTCGCATAAATATTATAGTTGGGATTAGCCCCGGTCAGCCAGTTATTGCCGCGCTGCGCCACAAAGCCGCTGCCGAAATACAGGCTCGCCGCCCCCGGCATCAGCGTCATCGCCACATTGTAAAGCGAAATATCAATCTCCTGCCCCTCGCCAGTCTGCTGCGCATGACGCAGAGCAATCATAATCGCCATGCCTGCCGCCATCGACGCATTCATATCCGCCATCAGCACGCCCGGAATCGCCGGTCTGCTCTCGGCCTCGCCGCTCATCGCCGTAATTCCTGCCAGGCTCACATAGCCGATATCATGGTCAGCCTGCTTCGCCAACGGTCCCTTTTTGCCATAGCCTGTCAGCGAGCAATAGATAATGCGCGGATTGACAGCCTTCGCTGCGCTGTAATCAATCCCCAGCTTGCTCAACACACCGGGGCGGTAGCTCTCCACCACCACGTCCGCCGTCTTCACCAGGGACAAAAAGGCCTTGCGCCCGGCCTCACTCTTCAGGTCCAGCACGACGCTCTTCTTGTTGCGGTTCAGCTGCAGATGCCAATAGCCAAAATCCTTGAGGAACGGCGGAAAGCTGCGTGCATAATCGCCGCGCCCCGGCTCCTCAATCTTGATAACCTCGGCACCAAAATCCGCCAGCAGCATCGTGCAATACGGTCCCGGCAAAAGCCTCGACAAATCTAAAATGCGAATTCCCTCCAACGCCTGCATACTAAAACCTCCCAACGTTTTCTTGCTTAGTCTCAGTTTACTACTGTTAGAGGGAATTCGCAACCTTATTTATTTTTAGATATCCAGCTTCTTCAGCAGGAACGCTTCCTCGTCAGCCGACAGCAGTGCGCCCGTCAGCATCTTCAGCGCCAAAGTCGCAGATTTCTTCAGACGGCTATAAACATCTGCCGCATAATTGCGCTCCAGACCTCTCAGCGTCCGCTCTGCCATACGCAGTGTCTCCTCCGGTAGCGGATTGTTTCCATAGCGCTGGTCGCAAGCATAGCCAAGAGCAATAATGGTGCATACATGACCGCTGATATAGTTGACATCCCAAACCGCTCTGTTATCGAGCACATAGCACAAATCCTTGACAACCTTCGTCACGTCGACGTCATCCACGCTTCTGCCGGTGTCCCTGCGCAAAGCCATCGCCATAGCCTGCGCCGTAGCCTGCAGATTTCCTCTGTCGCCACGCTCATAGATATCAGCATACAGCTTTTCGTAAAGCCACTTGCCCTCAACCTGCGCCTTGCCGAAGGCATACAGGCATTGCGTATAATATTTCAGCACGGTATCCAGCTTACGCAAACGGCGCACCTCCTCCGGCGTGCCGTAGCAGCCAAGCGCATAGATGGCCTGAATATTGACATTCACCCTGCTGCCCGAGTTGGGGAAGCCATTCATCTCCAGCAGCAGCTGACGCTCGCAGATGCGCACCAGCTGGCGGCGCTGCTCCTCCGTCCAGTAAGGCGCCTGCCTGCTTTATGCTGA
>OQWM01000903.1_pt1 | contig 20027 bp, 13 predicted proteins | sample 1691531 | NCBI WGS metagenome assembly OQWM01 (sample SAMN03418257, study PRJEB22391) | human gut metagenome | biome: human-gut; feature: organic feature; material: feces | host: Homo sapiens | place: Tanzania | collected 2013-01
CTCTTTAGCCATTTTACTTTTAGATAAAATATTAAAAATGTTTTGTATTTAATTCGTTTTTTATCGAATGACTTTTGCAAGCCAACCGATGCGTTTTATAGTCTTTGTTGTATTTACCTTAGTACAGGAATCCCAATAACCACAGTGGAATCTTATTGTCCTTACCAACTTCCGTATTATAGCGGGCATAGATGGTGTCTGGATTAAATCTCACTTTGTTGGTGGCATGAGCATCACAGATACGGAACTTGGTCGTTCCATCTACCATATAGAAATGGTCTTTTCCGCCTTGGTGTACTTTGTGATCTTTCCACATGGAATTGACGAAGAATGTCTCCATGATTTCCTGTTCGTCTATTTGCAGCGGGAAGATGGCATACATCAGGTTGGTATTGTGAAGCATGACCTTGGATGGTTTCTTTGGGAAGAATTGACCATCAGGATAAATCATGTTGATGAGTCTTGCATCTGCCAGATACTTGATGTAGTTCATCACGGTGGCGCGGCTGGTGTTGATACAGTCTGCCAGCTGACTCACGTTTGGGGCCTTGGCTCCTTCTACTGCCAACTGATAGAAGAGTGTCTTTATCTTCGGCAGGTATTTCAGTTCAATCTGCTTGATGAGGAGGATGTCAACCTCGGTCATCATGTTCATCGTCTTTAGTAGATTCTCTGTAAAGTTACGCTGTTCCAGGAAGAATGGATAGAAGCCATGGTGCAGATAGTCCTGGAAATATTTCATCGGACTTACCTTTGGCAGAATCTGCTTGATGATGTGCTCATGATTGCGCAGGATGTCGTCAAGTTCGTATGCCTTGAAGTTGTTGCCCGTCTGCAAGTTGATGAACTCGCGGAACGAGAAGCCGCGCAGGTTATAGCTTTTCACGATGCCGTTCAGCTCAGGGTTCTCTTCCTTCAGTCGCATCACGCTTGAACCGGTGAATACGATTTTCAGTTCCGGATACAGGTCGTAGCACTTGCGGAGCTCCTTGCTCCAGTCCTGCTGCTTGAACACCTGGTCGATGAGCAATGTTCTGCCACCTTGTTTCACGAAGTCGCCGGCAAAGTCGGCGATTCCTCTACTCTGGAAATAGAAGTTGTTCATATTCACAAACAGGCACTTTCGATCGTGAGGTCCAAAGTGCTCCTTGGCATACTGCAATAGGAATGTCGACTTGCCGACACCTCGTGTGCCCTTGATTCCAATCAATCGGTCGTTCCAATCGATTTCATCCATCAAGGTGCGTCTCACTGGGGCATCTGTATGCTCTACGAGATATGTATGTGTTCTGAAGAATGCTTCTTCCATGCGTTTAATATTGATTCAATTTTGTTTTTACGATGCAAAGGTAATAATATATTTTAAATTTGCAAACTCTAGATAGCAAAAACTAACTTTTTTTTCATTATTTAGCACTTTTCTACGTAAAAACGCCCCTCTTTTGCCTTTTTCCCCTCTTTATTTTGTAACTTTGCAGCATGAAACTACATATCTTCAATCCGGAACACGATTTGGCTTTGGCCGCAAATTTGCAGCAGTTCACCGCGCCTCATGCAGGAAGACAGTTGCGAAGCGACCTGGCGTTTATTCCTGCCTTGTGGGCAGATCAGGGTGACTGGGTGCTTGTTGATGACATCGACAATGCACTCGACAAGGTGCGCCATTTGGGGGAGCATCTTGCAGAAAAAGTTGAGTTTATAACCAAGGTTCAGTTGGAACATGCGCTTAAGACGGAGTTTCTTGACAGCATTCATCCCTGGGGATGGAACTTGAGTCTGAAACATGAGCTGGAGCGAATGGGCGTGCCCGACATCATGTTGCCTACCGACGATACACTAAATAAGGTACGCATGATAAGCAGCAGGCAGTGGGCTGCCCAGCATCTGCAGCAGGGCGTAGTATATGCTGATTCCTATGAGAAGGTGAAGGCGTTGGTGCTGCAGCAGGGCAAGGCTGTGGTCAAGGCTCCCTGGAGCAGCAGCGGCAGGGGCGTGAAGTATGTGGCTGCCGATGAATTCAGAACAGCTGGCGAATATCCTGCCTTTGAACGCTGGACCCGCAACATCATTGCGCACCAGGGTGGCGTTACCGTGGAGCCTTATTATAATAAGGTGAAAGACTTCGGCATGGAGTTTGAAATGCGTGACGGCAAGGTGAACTATCTGGGACTCTCGTTGTTTGATACCATCAAGAATGCTTATTCCGGCAATCTGCTCTGCTCGGAAGAGGAAAAACTGAATATCTTGAAGCAATACGTGAGTGAAGAGACTCTTTCTTCTGCACGTCAGCGAATTATAGATATTATGGAACCTGCGTTGAAGAATATCTATAGCGGTCCTTTTGGTGTGGATATGATGATAGCTTCAAAGGATGGACAGCTGGAACTGGTTTCGTGCATTGAACTGAATCTTCGCAGAACGATGGGGCATGTAGCTCTTGAGTTGGCCAAGATAGCCAATCCGCAGAGTCTGATGCGCGTGGAGTTTGACGGCAACAGATACCATCTGCGTGTGATGCCAGGCAAGCAGGCAGTTGATGGGGCTTTAGGCAAGCAGGCTGTTAATGAGTCTTAAATTAGAACTATCTGATGCAAGAAATCGTCGAAACTTGCATTTCATAGACAGATTATCAACAAATATGAATGATTATGAAGAAGAGTAATTTTAGCAAAATGGCTTCTGCTGCCCTCATGATGACGGCAGCTATGGCAATGACTTCCTGCGCCAGCAGCAAGAAGATAAATGGCGATTCTAATGCAAGCAAGAGTAACGATATGGGCAAGAATGAAGAGGACTTGGACAACAGTTATCTGGTTCTTTCTGATTCCCAGCGAGAGATTATCCATAAGAATAATGTTTTCGCCCTTCGCCTTTTCGACAAGCTCTCAGGTCATTCTTCACAGGTGGTTTCTCCTATGAGTGTGGCTTATCTGATGGGTATGTTGGCGAACGGTGCTGATGGAACTACTCAGCAGGAGATATTGAAAGCCATTGGCTGCGAAGGTGTTGGCGTGGATGAGTTAAATGAAACCTACAAGGCTATTATCCAAACTGCAGGTAGACTTGACAAGCAGACTAAAGTGGAGATAGCTAATTTCATCGCTGTCAACAAGAGCTTCTCTGTGAACAATGCATTCAGCAAGAAGGTAGGCGACAATTATCAGGCTGCCATCGAGAGTCTTGACTTTACATCCGGTAAAACCACCGACCGCATCAATGGCTGGTGCAAGGAGAAGACCCATGGCATGATTCCGCAGATTATCAGTCAGGTGGATCCTCAGGCTGTTTCTTATCTGATGAATGCCATCTTCTTCAATGGTACATGGCAGTCGAAGTTTGATGCACGCAATACAAAGGAAGCCAACTTCCGCGGTTACACCCGTGATATTCAGAAAGTGCAGATGATGCATCAGGTTAAGAAGTTCTTCTATTCGGAGAATGATACCTTCAAGGCTATCGACCTTCCTTACGGCAACGGTACCTATCGCATGATGGTGCTTCTTCCTAACGAGGACAAGAGCATCCAGGACATGATGAAGGGATTGGATGCCGAGAAGATAACGAATCTGGGAAACAGCATGGAGGAATGCATGGTGAACCTGAAACTGCCTAAGTTTACCATCGAGCAGGAGTTGCCGCTCAATGATATCATCAGCGGCTTGGGTGCCTCTTCCATGTTTAATCCTAACGAGGCAAACTTCACTCATTTTGCCAATGGTCCTTTCTTTGTAAGCAAGATGCTGCAGAAGGCTAAGATTGAAGTAAGCGAGCGTGGAACCAAGGCGGCTGCCGTAACTGCTGCCGTTATGCTCACATCGATGGCTCCTATGGAGATACGCAATGTAGAGTTTCATGCCGACCATCCGTTCGTCTATATGATTCAGGACACACAGAGTGGTGGTATCCTCTTTATGGGACAATACTGCGGAACACACTGATTCTCAGGAATAACGATATAAAAAGAAATCCCTTAGACTTGATTGAAGCCTAAGGGATTTCTTGTTTTTATCCGATTCTCTCGATTATTTTATCCGAATTTCTCGACGAACTCATCTTCTGTAATGATAGGGATGTTGAGCTCATGCGCTTTCTTATTCTTGGAACTTTGAGAGGCAGCATCGTTGTTAATCAGGAAGTTAGTACTCTTGCTCACGCTTCCCGTCACCTTGCCGCCTTGGCTCTCTATGTAAGCCTTCAGCTCGTTGCGGTTCTTATAATGATGTACATCGCCGGTTACTACGAAGGTCAAGCCGTCGCAGGCGCTTCCTTTCTCTACCGGTTCCTGTTCTACGATTTCCAGCTCCTTCATCAGGTTCTGTACATGGGCGAAGTTGGTGTCGTCCTTGAACCAGCCAATGAACTTGGCGCTCTTTTCCGGTCCGATGCCGTCGATGCTGGCAAACTCATCGTCAAACATGCAGAGGCGGGCAGTCTCTATCAGTTCTTTTACCGGATAACGCTCGATGAGTTTTTTTGCCACATCGCCTCCGCAGAGAGGAATGTTGAGGGCATAGAGCAGATGGCGACCATCTGTCTGGCGACTCTTTCTTACGCTTTCCAGCATGTTGGTAACGCTCTTCTTGCCAAAACCATCCCAGGTTGCTATCTCGTAGGCATGGTCATTGAGGTGATAGAAGTCAGCGTATTCACTGATCAGTCCTTCGTTTACCAGTCTCCAGATGGTCTGTTCTGAGATTCCTTCTATATTGAGGCCTTCCTTGCTCACGAATCTGGCAAACTTCTTAATCTGCTTGGCTGCACAGTGGGGATTGCTGCAATGCAGGGTCTTCGTTCCGCTCTCGCTTTCCTTGACGGTAGCCTCAGCGTGGCAGACCGGGCATTCGGTTGGAATCTCGAAGATGCCCATCGGTTCCGTTACATTGATAACCTTCGGGATAATCTTGTTTGCCTTGATTACCTGCAGTTTGCTTCCCTTGCCGCCGATGCCCAACCGTTCGCATTCGCTTACGTTGCAGAGTGAGGCACGCTGAACGGTGGTTCCTTCCAACTCTACCGGTTTGAATACTGCCACCGGAGTGATGGTGTTGGCTGCGCACGACCATTCGATGTGGTCCAGTTCTGTGTCTGCATGTTCATCCTGCCATTTGAAGGCGTAACCGGCTCTTGTGGCATGGTGCCCGGTTACGGAACCGGTAGCTGCGTAAGCTGTATCATCGTAGCAGATAACGAGTCCATCTACAGGATAAGGGTTGGTCTTGTCGGTCACCTTCTGGGTAAAGCGATTGATTTCAGCCTGGATGCTTTCTTCGTCAGGATGTTCGATTCGGGTTCTTTCCACCGGTTTGAAGCCTAAATCCTGCAGCATCTGCATGCGTTCTCCCCATGAATTGATTTCCTGTTCGGTGTAGACCAGGGTGAAGGGAATCCATTGGATATGTCGCTGCTTTACTTCCTCGGCGTCTTTCAGCGACAGGGAACCGGAAGCAAGGTTTCTCGGATTGGCATAATCGCCTTCGCTCTCGATGATAAACTGCTCGAAGTCGGCATACGAGATGACGGCTTCGCCACGAATCACGAGATGGCCTTTCTCCTTGATGGTTTTAGGAATGCCACTGATGGCAGAAGCCAGATGGGTGATGTTGGTTCCGATATGTCCGTTGCCACGGGTTACTATCTTCGAGAGCTTTCCGTTGTCGTAGGTTACCACAAGGGTAAGACCATCCAGTTTCCAGGAAATCCAGATAGGGCGGTCTTCTGCCCATTTCACCAGGTCGCTCACCAGTTTGGTCTTGGCAAGTGATAGGGCGGCAAATTCGTGTTCTTCCTTCTTGCCCACGATGGTGTCTTCTGAAACCTTGTTGGTAGGAGAGTCGGGCAGCACTTCGCCGGTTTCCTCCTCCAGTTTCTTGAGTTGGTCGAACTTGGCGTCCCACTCATAGTCGGTCATCAGTTCCCCTTTGCCGTTATAATAAACGTCAGAAGCCTGGTTGAGTTGTTCAACCAAGCTTCTCATCAATATCATTTTATCTTCCATAGAATCTTAATAAATTTGCGGTTGTATGGTAAGCTTCTCGAAAGCGAATCGCATGCCGCGGTTGCCATAGTTGATTCTGCCGCAGATGCTGAATCCCATGCTCGAAAGCAGGCCAATCATCGGCAGGTTGTCGAAATTGGTATCCACCTTGATGCTTGGTACCTTTTCTACTTCGCAGAGACTGTTCACCTTATTAATAAATATACGTGCGAATCCTTCTCGTTGGTATTTAGGGAGAGTGGCGAAGCGATGAATTACATAGTAGTCGCCAGTGGTAAGCCATTTGCCGTCGATGAAATCGTACTGAGGTTCTCCATTGAGAATGACTGCTCCATAGACAGCTATTTCGCCATCTACAGTGAGTACGTAGGCATTGCCATTGTTGATATCTTCTTTTATGTCGTGTTCGGCAGGATAGTCGCTGGTCCATTGGTGGCGGCCAGAGGCAATCATGGAGCGACGAGCTTGGTCGATGATATTCCAGCAAGCCTCAAAGTCCTTGACATATGCAGGTCGAAAATCGGTCTTCATTTCTTTATACATTCGCTAATTATTATTAATCGGGTGCAAATTTAACAAAAAAAAACGAATTAAAAGTATAAACGGAGAAAAAACTGCAAAAATTCTGCAATTTTCCCTCCGTTTTCTATCTTAAGTCAAGAAATAGCCTCTTTTTATAGGCTTTTTTCTGCATTTTCATTCATCTTCCTTCAAGGACTTATCTTCCTTTGAGGACATTAGTCTTCCTTCAAGTACATTAGAGTGCCAGGCATTTGTCGAGCTCTGCGATGATGGCATCCTTCTGTTCCTTGATGTGCTGACCGATGAAGACGAGCTTGATCATGCGGTCGCCATATTCTTCATCCCATTCCTTTTCGAGCTGAGGATTGTTCTTGCGGAGTTCTGCGAGCTGGTCGGCTGGCATGGTGGCGAGCCACTGTCCTGCCTGCTTCACGGTCTTCTGCTGTCCTGCCTGCTCAAATACGTAGCACATGTCGCGCTCGTCTGCGAAATAGCAGATACCTTTGGCGCGAACCACGTCGCGAGGCCACTTTCTTGCTACGAACTCATCGAAGAGTGACAGGTCGAATGGCTTGCGGCGATAATAAACGAATGTTCCGATGCCGTATTCCTCCACCTCGCCGCCTTCGTGGTCGTGGTCATGGTCGTGATGGTGGTGGTGGTGATGTCCATGTTCATCATGATGCTCATGGTCATGCTCGTGATCCTCATGCTCATGGTCATGATGATGCTCGTGCTCGTCTTCATCGTGATGATGATGCTCGTGCTCCTCCTCTTCGTGATGATGGTGCTCGTGCTCATCCTCTTCTTCTTCGTTTTCACCGTTTCTTTCAGCCTCAATCTCCTGAATCCAGCCGGCAGAGGTAGCTACGGTCTGCCAATCAAACTTATGGGTATTGACGATGAGGTCGAGGTCTACATCTCCGTAGTTGCACTCAAAGATTTCTGCCTTAGGCTGGATGGCACGGATAATCTGCTTCAGGTGCTCCAGCTCCTTAGGTTCCACTTCTGCCGCCTTGTTCAGCAGGATGATGTTGCAGAACTCCATCTGCTGGATAACGAGTGAAGCCAGATCTTCCTCGTCGATATCCTGCTTCATCAGGTCGGAACCGTTGGCAAATTCGTCCTTCATGCGGAGGGCATCTACCACGGTAACGATGCTGTCGAGGCGCAGGATGCCGTTCTTGATGTATTGAGGACCGAGAGATGGGATGGAGCAGATGGTCTGCGCGATAGGAGCTGGCTCGCAGATACCGCTTGCCTCAATTACGATATAGTCGAAGCGCTTCATGTCTACGATTTCCTTCAACTGCTCCACGAGATCCATCTTCAGGGTGCAGCAGATGCAACCGTTCTGCAGGGAAACGAGCGAATCGTCTTTCTGACCTACCACGCCACCTTTCTCTATCAGTGCCGCATCAATGTTCACCTCGCCGATATCATTTACGATGACAGCGAACTTGATACCTTTCTTATTTGCCAAAATCTTGTTGAGCAGGGTTGTCTTGCCGCTGCCCAGATAGCCTGTCAAAAGCAGGACTGGAACTTCTTTTGTGTTCATACTTATATTATTTGTTGATATTTTCAATGCAGTTGATATTTTCAATGCATGTCATTTTCTGATTAAAATGACGAAAGCGAGGTAGCAAATAATATGCCATCCTCGCTTCCGATATGCTTGTTTTAATATTATTTACGATACTGATCCAAACCCTTGTTCAGGAAATCGAGGTAAGCACTTACGTCTTCCTTGAAGCCGAACGAACCGGTAAGAGGGTTTCCCTCGTTGTCTACAGCTACGTAGAAAGGCTGGGCATTGGCGCCAAACTTGCTTGCCTGCAAGTAGCTCCACTTGTCACCGATGGTGCGAAGGGTGCGCTTCTCGCCGTTAAACTCTACTTCCATTGGCTGTGGCAATGGAGTCTTGTCGTCTACATAGAGTGAAATGAGCACGTAGTCCTTTGTCAGTTTGTCAGCCACTGATGGGTCTGTCCATACGGAAGCCTCCATCTTGCGGCAGTTCACGCAACCGAAACCGGTGAAGTCGATGAGCACAGGCTTGCCTGCTGCTTTAGCTGCGGCCATACCCGTCTCGTAGTCCTTGTACTCAGATTCCACGGTCTTGTTGTTGAGGTTGAAATCCTGGGTGTTGATTGGTGGAGCGAAAGCGCTGACTGCCTTGCATGGTGCACCCCAGAGACCTGGAATCATATATACTGAGAATGCCAGAGAGCAGAGACCCAGCATGATGCAAGCCACTGGCATTGGCTTGTTGATGTCACCACCGATGGCGTCTACCTGGAACTTGAGCTTACCGATGAGATAGAGACCCAAGAGACCGAAGATGACAATCCAGAGTGAGAGGAACACCTCGCGGTCCATGATGTGCCAGCCGTAAGCCAGGTCGGCCACCGAGAGGAACTTCAGTGCGAAGGCCAGTTCCACGAAGCCCAGGCACACCTTGATGCAGTTCATCCAGTTGCCGCTCTTGGGTACGCTCTTGAGCCAAGCGGGGAAGAGGGCAAACAGCGTGAAGGGAAGAGCCAGGGCGAGGGCAAATCCGAACATGCCCACAGTGGGGCCCAGCAGTTCGCCGCTCGTGCTCACCTCCACCAGGAGGAAGCCTATGATGGGACCCGTGCACGAGAAGCTCACGAGGCTCAGCGTGAAGGCCATGAGGAAGATGCTCAGCAGACCGCTTGTGGCTTCGGACTTCTTGTCCACGGCATTAGTCCAGCGACTGGGCAAGGATATCTCAAAACCGCCCAGGAAACTGGCGCCGAAGAAGACGAGCAGAAGGAAGAAGAAGATGTTGAACACCGCATTGGTGCTCAGCGCATTCAGCTGGCTTGCCCCGAAGAACACGGTGACCAGCAGTCCCAGGAGCACATAGATGACCACGATGCTCACTCCGTAGGTCATGGCATCGCGTATGCCCTGGCGGCGGTTGTCCTTGCTGCGCTTCAGAAAGAAGCTCACGGTCATGGGGATGATGGGCCACACGCAGGGGGTGAGCAGCGCTACCAGTCCGCCCAGCATGCCCAGCAGGAAGATGGCTATCAGGCTCTTGTCGGCCAGCGGCCCCATCGACTCGGTCTGATGCAGCTCCTCGGTGACGGGCGCCCACAGGTCGGCAGCTCCCACCGCCGCGTTCCCGGCGGCCACCTGCTGCGCTGTGGTATCGGCAGCAGCGGTATCAGGCTCTCCTGCCTTGGCCTCCAGGGCATCGGTGCTTGCCGTTACGCCCTGAGCCGAAGCCTTGCCTGCAAATGAGAACTCCACCGCGGAGGGTGGCATGCAGTTCGATTCGCTGCACGCGCCATAGGTGAGGTAGCCCTCCACCGAATACTGTGCATCGGTGATGGTGAAGGCCTGCTCAAAGGAGGCCGTGCCTTCCATATATGACACCGTCATGCCGAACATGGCATCCTCGGCGCGCTTCACCTTGCCGGTGGCGCGCAGTGCGCCGTCGGCCTTCAGTCCCTTTATCTTCTCCACGGTGAGCGTGGCGGGGGTGGGGCCACCCTCTGGTATGTCGGTGCCATACACATGCCAGCCGGAATTCACCTGTCCGCTGAAGCGCACAAGGAGCTTGCCATCGGGAGTCTCTTCGTTTGTCACGCTGAACGTCACCGGTGTCTGCATCTGTGCCAAGCCTGGCACGCAGAAACACAGAACGGCAATCAGCAGGAAAAGAATTCTTCTCATATAAATCCGTTACTCTGTTTTATATACTATTTTACCAAACTGCAAACTTACAAAAAAAACCGCACTTTTCATCCATCAGCGCACTGAATTTTGGCCTTATACGCCCTACCACGCACCAAGGCGGGCCGGAGGAGCGGAAAACGCAGTGCGCTGCATGTACCAACGCAGCGCGGTGCAACAGCCGACGCACCGCAGTGCATCCGCCATTGCACCGCGGTGCGTTTTATGAGCGGAAAGGGCGCCCGATACCTGACAGGGCGCCTGGTCTTACTTCTTACGTGACTTCATCACACCCATCACCACGTAGCCGAGGGTCAGGAGGAAGAGCAGGGCCAAAGCGGCATAGGCAATGGCCTCGGTCACGTGCACGCTCTGGGGATCGAAGCGCATCACTATCTTATGCTTGCCTGCGGGCACGCGGATGGCACGGAGCACGTAATCGACACGTCCCACAGGGGTGTCCTCACCGTCCACGGTGCAGGTCCATCCGGGATAGTAGATGTCACTGAAGACCACCACACCACCCTGCTGCGACGTGCACTCATACACAAGGCGGTTGGCATCATAGCTCTGGAGCACCACCTGCGACAGGCTGTCACGGCCGGAGGATTCGCCCAGCACATCGCGGAAACGCTCGTCGGCCACGGCTGTCAGCTTGGGGTTGATATGGTGCAGAGCGGCCAGCTCGGCATCGGCATCCGCCACATACTTCACCTCGGAGGCGAACCATGCATTGCCTGCAGCCCAGGGATTGGCCACAGCCATCGGTGCGCTCTTGCCGTCGCCCACTATCACCCAGCGTGTGTTGAGCATGTTGAGCACGGGGAACAGGCTGTCTCCATCACACTGCGTGAGGTCCTGGCCCGTGGCGTAGATAGCACCGCTGATGCGCCCCATCTCCTTCTGGATGTGCTCCTCGATGAGTTCCTGGTAGCGGCGGAGCTTGGCGGGATGATAGCCGCCCACGCTCTTGTGATGATATGAGGTGGTGTTGTCATTGAATGTGCTCACGGTGAGGTTGAGCACGCGGTCGTATGCACCACTGTCCTGCTGCAGGATGAACTGGTCGGCGCGCGTGGGTTGCAGAGCCTGCTGAGTGGCTGTGGGAGTGCTGAACATGGCATTGTTGAGGTAGCGCTTGTTCACTCCCCACATGTCGGCCAGGCACAGGATAATCAGGCATGCCACCATGGGCACCTCCTTGATGCGCTTCCAGCGGTAGGCCACAAGCACGAGCAGGCCCACACCCACCACGATGAAACTCCTGAGGGCGTCTGCCCTGAACATGGCACGACGCATGTCACTCATATTGTTCAGTATGTCGCCAGCCAGCTGCTGGGGGATATACCCGGCCTCGACGAACTGCTTCATGTAGGTGTGGTCGGCACTGGAGAGGTAATCGCCGAAGAATGCATCGGGCATCGCCCAGAAGAGCAGGGCCACACCTCCCGTGATGCAGAAGCTCAGGGTGAGGTAATGCTTGCGGGGCATATGCAGGTGCGTGCTCTTCCCCTCCAGGCAGGCAGGGTCATCCACAAGCTTCTTGAGGGCGAGCATGGCCAGCAGGGGAATGGTGAACTCGGCTATGACCAGTATGCTGGCAACGGTGCGGAACTTGTCATACATGGGCACGTAGTCGAGGAAGAAGTCGGTGAAGCCCATGAAGTTCTTGCCCCAGGAGAGCAGGATGCTGAGCACTGTGGCGGCCAGCAGACACCACTTCATGGGTCCCCTCACGATGAAGAGGCCCAGGACGAAGAGCATCAGCACAAACGCGCCAACATACACAGGACCACTGGTGCCGGGCTGTTCGCCCCAGTACTGAGTGAATGCCTGATAGACGGGCACGTAGGTGCGGTTGGCATGCTTCATGGCTGTCTCGCTCTGGGCAAGGGGCACACTGGCACCGCCCTTGGTGTTGGGCACGAGCAGGGTCCACGTTTCACCCAGTCCGTAACTCCACATGGTGATATAGCTGCGCTCCAGTCCGCTGCTCGTCTGATCGGCCTGGTTCTTGGTCTTCTGCGTGAGCTCACTCTTGCCGCGCATGCTTTCCTTGCTGTACTGCCAGGTGTGGTAGAGGTTGCTCAGGTTGACGGCTATGCCCAGCAAGCCTGCCACGGCAAAGCACGCAGTAGCCTTCGCCCACTGCCCCAGCGTGTGCTTGCGCACCGCATCAATAAGGTAGGCGAGCACCATCAGCCCCATGACAAAGAGGAAGTAATAGGTCATCTGCACATGGTTGCTCAGTATCTGCAGGGCCGTGAACAGGGCTGTCACCACGATGCCAGGCAGATAGCGGCCCCGATAGCACAGTACCATACCGGCTATGGTGGGTGGCACGAAGCTCAGGGTAAGCAGCTTCCAGATGTGTCCGGCTGCAATGATGATGAAATAGTAACTGCTGAAGGCCCAGAGCACAGCGCCCAGGGCGGCCATCCACACACGGAAGTTGAAGGCGCGCAGCAGGATGTAGAAGCCCAGGAGCATCATAAACACGTAGGACGCAACGTCGGGGAGTCCCAGCTGATACACTTTCTCGAGCCACGAGAGGGTGTCTGTGCTGTCATAGCTGGGGCTCATCTGATAGGTGGGCATTCCGCTGAAGAGGGTGTTGGTCCAGCGTGTGCGCTCACCATGATGGGTCTCGCGGTAATGGTTCATCTCCACGTTGCTGCCTACCGAGGCGCTGTGGTCGTGTCCCGAAAGCACGAGTCCGTCACGGATGGGTGTAATGAAATAGAAGACGCTGATGGCCACGAAGAACACCACAGCCAGCAGGTCGGGAAGGAATTGCCTCAACTTGTTCATATCGAATCTGATTGTTTTCGCTTTTCTAACTGTATGCTCCACGCCGCAAAACTTGCTGCGCGGAGTCTGCCAAACTAAAAAAAGCTGCAACCTCCTGCGGAGGAATGCAGCTTTTGGCTTTCATCTGTGAGCAGAGCTGCGTGATTACTTACGCAGACCCAGAGCCTTCACGATAGCACGATAGCGGTTGATGTCGCGGCTCTTAAGGTAGTTGAGGAGGCTACGACGCTTACCAACCAGACCAGTCAAAGCGCGTTCTGTGCTGTGGTCTTTGCGGTTCTGCTTCATGTGCTCGGTCAAGTGAGCGATACGGAATGTGAAGAGTGCGATCTGGCTCTCTGCACTGCCGGTGTCCTTACCGCCCTGACCATACTGGGTGAAAATCTCTGTCTTTTTGGCTGAATCCAAATACATGACTTAACTTGTCTTTATGATGAAACTTGTTTGACGGGCTGCACCACTCTTCGGAACAGCCTCGCAAATGCGGTGCAAAGGTACTAACTTTTTCATTCTCACAGCAAGAAAACGGAGAAAAACTTGCTTCGAGGCGATTAAGATTGCAGAACGAGGTAATTAAGAAAGCAGAACGAGATAATTATGAATGCTGAATTTTGAATTAAGAATTGGGCTGGCGCGAGATTAAGAATGCTGAACGTGGTAATTGGGAATGCAGAATTTTGAATTAAGAATTGGGCTGGCGCGATGTGGGCATTGCACCCCTTGCCATCGCGCAGCACTTTTCATTTTTCACTCTTCACCTTTCACTTCCCGAAGGGGGCACTTTTCACTTTTCACTCTTCACTTTTCACTTGTTTAACGCAGTGCGGTGCATCGGGCATCGCAGCGCGCTCCATTGGGCATTGCAGTGCGCTGCACAGGCCGTTGCAGTGCGCTGCGTTTTTCGGTGCACTTTCATGCACGGCCGGGGCACGCCGCCAGGCTCCCTTCTCCAGAAGACCGAAAACAAAAATGCTGCGCGATGGGACACACCGCACAGCATTGTTTGCCTTACACTTTTGTCCTGTCTGCCCAGCCTGCTTAAGCCTATGCGAGGCAGAAGGGTTTTCCGTTCCGATTTATTCACGACCGCGCCGGCTTTCCTGAGGGTATCCTTTCCGATTCCCAGAGAACTGCCTTGGGCGGCTTCATCCATGCTTCTGCCCCACCCTTTGGAGCAAGGTGTTTAGCAGGGACGAGACTTGGGTAGATGGAATGTCTCCTGCACGGCCTTGACGGCCTCCTCGGTCATGCCGTCGGGCTCAGAGCCCATGCTGCGGGCACACATATAGATGTGGGCCGACTTGCAGAGCACATCCGTCTGGTCGAAAGCGTCCATGATGTCGATGCCGACCGATGTGGTACCGTGCTTCTCCCACAGTACAACGTCGTGTGTCTTAATCTGCTCCAGCGTGGCATCCGCCAATTCCAGGCTGCCGGGCATGGCATAGGGAACCACGCCAATGCCGAGGGGAGCAAAGGCCAGCGTCTCGGGAATCATGGACCAGAGCACACGGGTCATCTCGCCTGGGCGCAGGAAGCGCTGGATGTGCGACATGGCCACCAGCTCGATGGGATGTGTGTGAAGCGTGGCCTTGTAGCAGCTGCCGGTACCTATCAGATAGTCCTGCAGGGAGAGGTGCGACGGGAGTTCGCTGGTAGGCAACACCGCATTGTCGGCTATTATCTCATAAGAGGCGCAGTCATCGCACACGCGTATGATGGCACCGTTCTCCATGGGACGGCGGGCCAGGTCACGCATGCGCTTGCCGGTGCCTTTGGCATAGAAGTATGTGCCCTTCAGATTGGGCAGAATCTTGCCGATGGGGCGGGCGGGAGCTATCGCAGGCAATGCCTTTATCTCGTCATCGACCAGATCGGTCACGTTGACGGTGATGTTGCCGCCGTTTCTCTCGGCCCAGCCTTTCTGCCACAGGTACCCGGCCACCTCGGCCACTTGGTCTATCACTGCCGCCAGAGCGGGGCGGCCTTCCAATACACTTTTCATTTTCATTCTTTTGTTAGAGGGGTTCCGAAGTTGTGTCCCACTTGTCTCTATGGGCTATGCCATACCGTCCGACAGATTCCCGAGGCATGCCCTGGGCACCTCTCGTTGTTCCGAAGCCCACAACGGACATCCAGTCATTGGTCCATGCGACAGCCGTCACCACTCCGCCACCCGATTGCTATACATTATATATAATACCTCTCCCGCCATCCTGCAGGGTGACGAGAGAGGTGTGTTCAGTATGCCATTCGCATCCTGCTGTACAGACTGCCCGTCAGATGAGCTGCGGCAGGAAACTGCTCAGGATGAGCACTGCCAGTCCGAGGATGAGCACAGCGATGGTCTTGGGCGAGCAACCCCTCCACTCCTTGAGGATGATGCCCCATACGTTGCTGAACGTAACGTTGAGCGCCATCAATATACAGAAGGAGAGAGTGGTAAGCGTGGGCGATGCAGAGAGGAAGCCCTTGCCCAGCGAGAGGCCGAAGAACTGGCTGTACCACAGCGCGCCTGCCAGCAGACAGAAGAACAGATTGTTGCCCCACACGCTGCCCTTGGCATAGTCGGACCACGTGTGGTTCTTTGTATTCTGGTAGAAACAGTAGATGGCGTTCGTGACGAAGCCGCCCAGAGTCACCAGAAAGGTGGCTGGCAGGGTCTTGTAGATGTCGGGCGTGAGGTCACCGAAGTTGATGCCTTTGCCGAACTCAAGTCCTACGTTGAAGCATCCACTCATAAAGCCAGCCAGCAGAGCAATGGCGAGACCGCGTGTGAAGTTGAAGTCCTTCACCGCTGCACGCTTCTCCTCCTCCGACAGCATCGCAGCCTTCATCGAACCGGCCACGCCTATGATGGCTATGCCCAGCAGGGTGACTGCCACGCCTATCAGCACTGAGGCGGTAAGGCTGGCCAATGCATTCTGCTCGGGGAAGAAGATGTTGAGCAGCACGGGACCCATAATGGTGCCCAGTCCGGCGCACGTACCCAGGGCGATGCTCTGCCCCAGGGCGACTCCCAGATAGCGCATGGAGAGGCCGAATGTAAGGCCACCCACGCCCCAGAGGACGCCAAAGAGGATGGTCATGCCGATATTGAAGGAGTTCTGCCCCGTGATGAGTTCACAGATGCAGTGCCCTTCGGGAACCGCCAGAAAAGCGCCCAGCAGCGGCAGGAGCAGCCAGGCAAAGGCGCCCTGCACTATCCAGTAGCTCTCCCAGCTCCATTGCTTGATCTTGTTGATAGGCACATAACTGCTCGACTGGCAGAATGCACCCGCTGCTATAATGAGCAGTCCGATGAGGATGTCCATAGTGCCGCAGTTTTATGATCAGCGCTTGCTGGTTACGTTAGCCTCGTAAGAGTCTATCTCCTTCATGAAGTCCTGGCCCACGGGGACGGCATTGCGCACGCAGAATTCGTCATAGACAGCCTGCCAAGGCATAGCCTTCTGCTCCTCGAGGAGTGCCAGCACGCGGTAGCCCTGGCCCTTGAGCTCGGCCTCGCTGATGGTTGCCTTGGGCTCCAGAAGGGCACGCAGCATGCACTTCTGTGCGGCGCGCGAACCGATGACGTAGGCTCCGATGCGGTTGATACTGCCGTCGAAGAAGTCCAGACCGTAGTGCACACGGTCGAGAGCATCGGCGCGTACAATCTCGGAGAACAGTTCCTGCGTGGGGTCATCCATTATCGTCACGTGGTCACTGTCCCAGCGCACGGGGCGGCTGACGTGCAGCATCAGTTCAGGAACGAACTGCAGCACGGCGCTCACCTTGTCGGCAGGACTCTCGGTGGGGTGATAATGACCAGTGTCAATGGTAAGTATCTTCTGGTTCTGTGCGGCATAGGCGGTATAGAAGTCGTGTGAGCCCACGGTGAAACTCTCCAGACCGATACCGAACACCTTGCCCTCGATGCAGTCCTTCATCATTGGCTGCTTCTTGGCAAAGATTTCGTCCAGCGACTTCTTCAGCAAGCTGCGGTAGAGCATATGGTTTACGCTCATGTCCTTACAGCCGTCGTGCACCCACAGATTCATGATGCAGGGGTCGCCCTGGGCCTCTCCCATGGCATTGGCAATGTCGCGGCAGCGCTTGGTGTGCTCCACCCAGAAGCCTCGGATACCCTCGTCGGGGTTAGAGAGCGACAGGCTGCCACTCTTGGGGTGCGAGAAACTGCTGGAGTTGAAATCGAGCTTCGTGTCATTCTCCTTTGCCCAGTCTATCCATGACTGGAAGTATTCTACGGTCACCTCATCGCGATCGACCACCTTTCCCTTGAAGTCGCCATATATCTCGTGCAGGTTCAGACGATGGTTGCCAGGGATAAGGCTCTTGGCCTCCAGTATGTCGGCACGCAGCTCGTCTATGTTTCTGGCCTTGCCCGGATAGTTGCCCGTGCTCTGGATACCTCCGCTGAGCGAACCGGCCTGCACCTCAAATCCGGCCACGTCATCGGCCTGCCAGCAGTGGAGCGACAGGTGGAAGTCCTGCAGCTGCTTGAGTACCTTCTCTGTGTCAACGCCAATCTCAGCATAACGCTCCTTGGCAACTTCGTAAGCTTTCCTTACCAATTCTTCTTTCATAACGGAATGTGTTTTATAGTTTTTGAATGTCGATAAACCTCTCATACGCCTTGTCCCAGGCCTCGGTGTGCTCTGGTTCATACAGGTTGGTCTCTATGCTGTCGGCTATGATGCGGCGCATCTCGTACATGTCGCCCACCAGACCGGCCGCCTTGGCCTGCAGCATGATGTTGCCGATGGCGGTGCCCTCCACGGGACCCGTCACTACGGGCAGCGAGATACTGTCGGCCGCCATCTGCATCAGGTAGTGGTTATAGGTGCCGCCGCCTATTACGTGGAGCTTCTCAATGGGGAAGGGGGCCAGTTCCTTCAGGTATTCTATCACCTGCCTGTAGCGCAGGGCGAGGCTCTCAAAGATGCAGCGTGCCATCTGGCGGTAGTCTTCGGGCACCGGCTGATTGGTCTCGCGGCAGTAGTCCTGTATGGCCTGTACCATGCTCTCGGGGTTTGTGAAGCGTGGGTCATCGGGGTTCACCAGCGAGCGGAACGGCTCGGTCTCCATGGCCTGGCTGTTTATCTCGTTCACGTCGGCGGGTGCATCGGTCCACTCCTTGCGGCAGCGCTCCAGGAGCCACATGCCGCAGATGTTCTTCAAGAAGCGTGTGGTGCCCTCGATACCGCCCTCGTTGGTGAAATTGTACTGATAGCTCTTCTCGTTGATGATGGCATCCTTCACCTCGATGCCCAGCAGGCTCCATGTGCCACAGCTCAGGTAGGCATAACGCTCGTCCCTGGCCGGTACGGCAGCTACGGCTGCTCCTGTGTCATGACCGGCCACTGCTACCACAGGCACGGGGCCAAGTCCGGTCAGCTTCTGCACCTCGGGAGTGAGCACACCCACCTGGTCGCTGGGGTTGACGTAGCGTCCGAACTGCTCCTCGGTGAGTCCCACGGCCTGCAGCAGCACGGGGTCGAGCCGCTTGGTGCGCGGGTCGAGCATCTGGCTTGTGCTCAGGATGGTGTATTCACACACGGTCTCCCCTGTGAGCATATAGCTCAAGGCATCGGGGATAAAGAGCAGCTTGCCGGCTGCCTCCAGCGCAGAGTCACCGTGCTTGCGCATTGCGGCAAACTGGAAGAGCGTGTTGAAGTTCATGAACTGTATGCCTGTGCGCTCATAGACCTCCTCTCGGGGAATCTTCTGAAAGAACTCCTCCATGATGCCCTCGGTGTGCGGGTCGCGGTAGGAGAACGGATTGCGAAGCACGTTGCCGTCGTGTCCCACACAGACGAAATCGACGCCCCAGGTGTCGATGCCTATACTCTGAAGTTGGATACCCTCGTCGGCCACCACACGCAGGGCGCGGATGACCTCGTCATAAAGTGCATAGATGTCCCAGTAGAAATGCCCGCCCAGCTGGGTGATGCGGTTTGGGAAGCGTGTCAGTTCGCGCTGTATCAGCTGGCCCTTCTCCACACTACCCAGTATGGTACGGCCGCTCGTTGCCCCCAGGTCCACTGCCATAAAGCAGGGACAGGACGTTGTCGTGCTGTGGTTAGTATTCATGTGCTAACAAAGAAATATTATTGTCTCCACCTACAAATTTAGTGAGTTTCGATGAGAATACGTGCACGAATGGCCAAGAATTTTCTTCTTCGGGTCCATTCTGGCCTCTCGCCGGCCTCCAGCAGAAGCATCTGTGTGCAACTGTTTCACGCCTACTGCCCTTTCACTCGCTGATGCGGTGGTGTCCGGGAGGCAATGTGACCACCTGCCCTGTGTGGGGCAATGTGAGGCGGGCGGTGCTGTTGGCCGGAACGGTCACGCTCAGATTGAGTTTCCCGTCCCTCCGCGTGCGCCATTCCACCCCTATGCTCCCGCGCGGCGAGGGCTGCACGATGCGGGCATGGGGCAGCCCGCCAGGCTGCGGGCAAATGGCTATCTCCTCGAATCCGGGCTTGAGCGGCCGTATGCCCATCAGCCTGCGTGCGATGACGTTGGCGGCTGCAGCGCCCCACGCATGGTTCCAGTCGAGGTTGGACTTATATACATTGTCCCATGCCTCCGTGGTGATGGTGGAGCCCATGCGCAGCATGTTGTACCAGCTGCGCAACCCCTTGCCCGCCATCAGGCGCAGGGCAGCCTCGTCGCGGCCTGCCAGATAGAGTGCATCAAGCAGGAACTGCGCCCCATAGACGCTGCAGGCCATGCCGCGCGACTGCACATAGGCGGCCACGCGCTGCACCCTGTCCTGGGGCACCATGCCGAATGCCAGGGGAAACATGCTGCTGTGCTGCGAACAATGCTGCGAGCCGAGCCCGTCGGTATAGGCTCCCCTCTGAGGGTCCCAAAGCAGGCTGTCGATGCTGCGCGCCGTCTGTGCCGCCATCCGGGAAAAGCGTATGCTGTCGGCCTCACGCCCCAGCGCGCCTGCCACCAGACTCATCATGTGCAGCGCGTCATA
>OQWM01000904.1_pt1 | contig 20025 bp, 14 predicted proteins | sample 1691531 | NCBI WGS metagenome assembly OQWM01 (sample SAMN03418257, study PRJEB22391) | human gut metagenome | biome: human-gut; feature: organic feature; material: feces | host: Homo sapiens | place: Tanzania | collected 2013-01
CGTTCACGATGTCGAAACTTCGAAGCGAATCGTCGAATATGCCGCCAATATGGCGGCGACGAGGCAAACGCTAACTATCAAGAACTTCCGATCGCGCGTCGCTTGTGTCGCGACGATTTGAACGGGAATCGTGCTCACGACCCCATTGGGTTGAACGAAAGAAATCCCCGAAGAACTCGTCACCGAACTCAATTCGCCATTGGCTTGAATGGCAATCTGTGACGCCACCGATTGCCCATTGGGATAACTCTGCTGTTGCGTCGCCGTCGGCGCACTCACGCTCACATCGCCACTCGGACACGAAACATCGCCCGAGACCGATTGCGCCGCCTTGGCCACGCTCGGGCTCGCCGTATCCCTGCCGACGGCACTCAATTGCGGGATCGACGCCACCGGCGGCAACATGTGCGTTTCGGCCTCTTCCGATAGCTTCTGCAAGTCGATGCGCCCAAGGCTCATCGAGCTATAACCCGCCCGAAGTTGTGGTGCATCGAGCGCATACGATATGGCATGGAGCAAATCGATGGCATTGGCAGGGCGCTTTGCCGGATCTTTGACCAAGCACTGATCGATGACTTCGCACAGCGCTTCGGGCACGTTTTGGCTCTCTTCGACCACCGTCTTGAGCGGTGCCGCCGCCTCGTTGACGTGTTTGTAGAGAATGACGTTATCGTTAGGCCCGACAAATGGCTTGCGCCCGGCGAGCATGAGATAAAACATGACCCCGAGGGCATAGACGTCGGTGCGCGTATCCGATACGCCCGTGAGAATTTGCTCGGGCGACATATACGACGCACTCCCGACGAGCTGATGCTCTTTCGTCACGTCGTCGTCGCCTTTGGCGAGCTTGGCGAGCCCAAAATCGAGGATCTTCACGAAGTTTTTTTCGCCCTCGAGCTCGCAGAGCATGATATTGGCGGGCTTTATATCGCGGTGAATGAGCCCGAGTTTATGCGCCTCTCCAATCCCCTTGAGTATTTGAACCGCTATCGGCAAAAACGTCTCGAGCGACATGGCACCGTTTTGTTTGATGTACTTTCCGAGCGTAATGCCTTGGGCGTATTCCATGACGATATACGCCAAATCGCCATCGCGACCGTAATCGAATATCGTGACGATATTCGGGTGATGCAAGATGCTCAAGCCACGCGCTTCGCGCTGGAAACGCCCAACCGCATCTTCGTTGTCGATCAAATCGGAATTGAGAACTTTGACGCAAACGTCGCGTCCCAATTTCGTTTGCTTGGCCAAGTAGACGACGCCCATCCCGCCTTTGCCAATGCGACGAATGATCTCGTAGCTACCCGAGAGGCATTCCCCCTCGAGATCGTCGAGCGTGCGCCTTCGTCTCTCTTCCCCACTCGCATTTTGACCCTCTACAAACGCCACACCCGCCTCCATTTCCGACGTCTTCTCTCAAGGCTTACACCGTCACGACGATATACCCCTTGACCAAATAGAATAAATCCCCTCTCTTGTGCAAGTTTTGAGTGATCTTTTCACGTCATCCCCCCGCCCCACGCCAATAGCACGCCTAGAGCGGCGTCGTTTCGGCCATATATTGGCGCAAAACCGCCTCATCGCTATCGATATCGATGGCAAATCCGGGCTCTGTGCTCAAACGCGCCATTTCTTTGCGCAACATATCGAGCAACGGGCGATGCCCATGATCCGCCGTTTCGATACCATCGATGCGACGCACGGGCATGAGACCACAAGCCGTTCCCGTAATGAATACTTCCCGATCGAAACCGACGAAATCCGTCGGCAACATCTTTTCATCTTCGACGACGTCGAACCCAAGCCTACGCCCAGCCGCCAATATCAATGCTCGCGTCAATCCGACGAGCGCATACCGCGACGCCGGGCAACGTAGCTCGCGACGCCCGCCTCGTTCACATGCCACGAATATGTTATCGGCTGTCGCCTCGGCAACATAGCCTTCGCGCGTCAACATGAGCGTTTCATAAGCCCCCGTGTGCCGCGTTTCCAATAGCGCAAATACGTTGTTCAAATAGTTATTCGTCTTGATATTCGGATCGAGATGATGCGCATCGTTGCGGCGTATATCGCGAGCTATCGCCACATCTATGCCCTGCTCATAGCTCTCCTTCGGATACAACGCTATCGCCGAACAAATCACATAAACCGTTGGCGCCACGCATTTCCACGGATTCACACCCAAATTTCCAATGCCACGCGTCAAAACTGGGCGCAAATACCCACTCTGCCCTTCGCTTCCCAACGAACGACGGCACAATTCTACGATGATTTCACACAATTCTTCGCGACGATACGGAAATTCTATCCCCAATCGAACCGCCGAATTGACCCATCGATCGATGTGCTCTCGAAGCAAGAGAACGCGACGATTGTCGATCCGAATCCCCTCAAATACGGCATCGCCATACAAATTCCCGTGATCAAACGGGCTCAATCCCGCATCTTCGACTTCAAAATAGCCATCCCGACGCAAAAAACCTTCGCCATCGACCCACTCGCGCACGTGTTCATCGCGCATACAGCGCGGCGTTATCCCCTCGATATAGGGCATACTCATAAATATTCGCGTTTGTCTGAGATTCGCTCGCAATGCGTCTGCGACTTTTAATCCATTCATTCTACCTTCTCACCATGTTGCACAATTCCTACGCCACCGCTCATTTCGGCAACGTAACCTTGTCGTGCGCACACATACCGCCACGCCAAACAATTGGCAACCCCATCCAATCCACCACCAAGTCAAACAACCACCACACAAACGCCATGCGCTCGGCATTCATCAAATCTTCTGCAAAAATGCTCAAATCAACATGTCAACTACTTCTATCGAGTATTGCGGGTATCCTCTATAGTAGCCCTGATTCATCTTTCCAAAGAGCGTCACGCGCTTATTCTCCATCGCCGCACGCGCATAGACGAGCGATTCGGCAATCCAAGCCGTAAGCTCGAATTCTGGGCATTTCACCGTCGCTCGCAACTTCCGATTCCTGCATTCTCTCACATCGGTGAGTACGACGTCTTTGATGCAAACAAAGGGGCTCTTGTTCCCCGTGCCACAAGGTTCGAGCTTTTCCAAATCGCCAAATAGCTCACTCGTCACATCTTCAACCGCGAGCGTTTCGACGTATTGATTGCGCAAAGCATCGCCCGCGCGCGCGATTTGTTCCTCGATACTCGCACACATGCCATCCCAAACGGCCTCGTATTGCGAAGCTTCAATCGAAAACCCTGCCGCCGCTGCATGCCCACCCCAGCGCAAAATCCGACTGGCATTGCGCTCGAGCGCCTCGACGGCATGCACACCCGGCATTGCCCGCACACTGCACACGATTTCGCCATTTTCAATCGTCCCAACGGCAACCGTCTTGTTGAAACACTCTTTGAGCCTTCCGGCGACGATCCCCGCAACCCCATTGCGCCACATATCGCACGCTTGGAAGGCGACGAACAAAAACGGCCTCGCACAATGCGGCTCCAAATACGCCCGCGCCCGTTCGACCATCTTTTCCTGAATCGCCTTGCGCTCTTCGTTCATGATCCGCAATTTATCGGCGAGTTGTTGCGCGACGATTTCATTGGGAGCTTCGATGAGGTCGATGACGTGCATCGCCGACGCCATGCGCCCGGCTGCATTGATGAGCGGCGCCAAACGGAACGACACGTCTTCCGAACGAATCGCCCCAAGCCTGGCCCCCGACGCGTTCAAAAGCGCATTCACCCCAGCATTATTGCCCTTCATCTCATTGAGCGCAGCCAACCCCGTCGCCACTATCGCCCGATTCTCGATATTGCGCAACGACACGACATCGGCAACCGTCCCCAGCGCCGCCATCTTGCTCATGCTCGCGATGATCCGCGCATAATACTTGTTATCGGCCAACATCGCCTGCGCCAGCTTCAACGAAATCCCACAAGCCGCCAAATGCGGATTCGGGTACGTACACCCCTCCTGTGGCGGGCAAACGACCACATACGCCGCGCGCGGCACGCCACCGCCGTCGGGCAAATGGTGGTCGAGAACGATCACATCGACGCCATGCGACTGCGCATAGCCAATCGCCGCCTCGTCTTTCACACCAATATCGGCCGTCACGATGAGTTCAACCCCATCCTCGACCGCCTTCTGCGCCGCCATCAGCGAAAATCCATAGTGTTCCTGCCGGTTCGGAATGTAATGCGTCTGCTCCGCGTGCTTCAAAATCTTCAGCATCGCCTTCAAAATGAGCATGCTCATCGTCCCATCGGCATCGTAATCCGTCACAATTCGTATGTGCTCATGCGCCGATATCGCCCGCCGCAAACGCGCCACCGCCTCCGCCATTCCCTTCATCAAATACGGGTCGAAATAATCCGACATCGACGGCGACAAAAACGCTCGCACCTCTTCCATCGACTCAAAACGCGGTTCGAGACTCGCCAAACACTTCGCCAAAAATTCCGACACACCACAAGAACGACGAATTTCCTCCACATAATCGTCTGCACCATCGAATTTTTCCCAGCTCAAGCCGCCAACCGTCTGCCCGACTTCCATCGCCACCTCCTCAAATGTCTGCCAAAATTGCACTTTCGACCAAAGATACCGTTTCTGTTTCTCCACTTAAAGCATTTTCGATATAATGGTGCTTAAAACGGTGTTTTCTCTTCTTTGGGCTCAGCTATTGCCTAACGGCAATACGCCTCGCGGCATCGCTATTGCCTGACGGCAATACGCGCTGCTTTCTGGGCTCGGCTATTGCCTATCGGCAATACGCCTCGCGGCATCGCTATTGCCTGGCGGCAATACGCGCTGCTCTTTGGGCTAGCCCGCCATTCATCGACGTTTTCTTCGGGAGCAAAACTCATGACATCTCAAGTGCAAACGACACAAGGCAATCGAACCCCACTCGATTTTGCATCGATACTCCCCAAACGACTCCTCGATGCCTACACCACACTCCCCGTCGAATCATGGCTCTTTGCCATATTCTGCTATATCTACTATCCGCGACGAGTCTCGTTTACTCTGCTCGCTCCGCTCATCATTCGAAAATTCTTCACCGATGAGCTATCAAATGCACAATATGAACCGTGCATCGATAAAAACAACAACTTTTCGCCAGAATTGTTGAATTTTCTAAAACGATTGACCGTTTGCGAAGAGTTCGATCAATCGCCACCAAAGATGAGCTTTTTCGATGCCATGCTCGCCAAAGCACGTGGCATTGCCCTCACGGGCGACGAAATCATCGAAGATGCCGCCGTATTCATCAAAGCATTCCGGCTCAGTTCCGATATCATTCCCCTGTTCAAAGTGCTCATGCTCAATCGCGTGACGCGTTCGGGCTGGATCGACTTCCCCGATCACCTCGCACCTAAGCCACGTCGCGAAATCAAACTCCCCGACGACGTCATCGATATGCCCCATATTCCCAAAGGATCGAAAGATGCCACGATCCAAGCTTTTTTGCGCCGATCGCCGCGCATCGAAAACGTCGCCGATCATTCGATCAAAACGGCTATTATCGCCTATTTGCTCTCCGATTCCGACTATGCAGGCGCCGCTTTCCTCTTCGGTCTTTGCCACGATTGGGCCGAAATCATCACCGGCGATGCCACGCCGCGCGATAACATCGACAAAGAGACGAAACGTGCAAACGAATGCGCTGCCTATCAACAAATCGTCGATTATCTCGATCTGTTCGAAATCCAACGTTGCCCCATCAAACACGCCTTCCCCGTCTATTGTCAAATGCTCGATATCGACGATGTCGTCGAATTTTCTACTGTTCATACCCTCCTTCACGCTATCTTCCCCTCCAATGTCGGCACCGTCTTGGCGGCACATACCGCCCACCTCGCCGATAAACTCGACATGCTCATCCAAGCGTGTACATACGAGGCAAACGACGACATGGATTTTTCAGAAATCATCGAATCGGCACACATACAAATCGAAGAATCGTTCAAAACGTTGAGCGAACTCAGGCGGCAAGCCGAAGAAGTCAGAAACTCGAGGCAATAGAGCGTTTTTTATGGCAAAAATATTCATCACCGGCGTCGCCGGTTTTATCGGTTCACACCTCCTCGCGCATGCACTCAAATCGGGCCACGACGTCGTCGGGATCGACAACTTTTTGACGGGGAAACGCGAAAATATCGACGCCGCATATTCCGAAGCCCACGATTCGACGGCGCGTTTCGACTTCTTTTGCGAAGATATCCGCGATCGACAAGCGATGATCGCGCGATCGGAAGATTGCGACTTCATCTTGCACGAAGCCGCCATCGGCTCCGTGCCCTGGAGCATCGACGACCCGTTCCTCTCACATGAGACAAATCTGACGGGATTCCTCAATGTCCTCGAGGCGGCGCGACAAAACGGCATAAAACGCACCGTCTACGCCTCTTCGAGCGCCGTTTTTGGGTCTTCGACGCACATTCCATCGACCGAAGGTTGCGAAGGCGAAATGCTCTCGCCCTATGCATCGACGAAAAGAGCACAAGAAATCTATGCGCAATCGTGGGCTCGCGCCTATCACATGCAAATCATCGGCTTGCGCTATTTCAACGTATTTGGACCACGACAAGACCCAAACGGACCATACGCCGCCGTCATTCCCCGCTGGATCGACGCCATGATGAACGATGCCCCATGCACCATATTTGGCGACGGTTCTGCAACGCGCGATTATTGCTATATCGATAACGTCGTGCGAGCCAATTTCCTAGCCCTCGACGCCACTTGGCCCAATCAACCCGCCGATTTTGCCCTCGCCTTGAACATCGGATGCGGCGCACAAACGTCGCTCGTCGATCTCCATCGCGATATGGCCGAAATCTACGAAAAATGTTCGGGGAAATCGCCAAAACCACCCGAATTTTTGCCCGCCCGCCCAGGCGATATCGCCTTCTCGTTCGCAAATATCGATCGCGCACGCGCCTACCTCCATTTCGAGCCCAAGATTTCGGCAAAAAATGGCCTCGAATTGTTTTTAACCGATGTTTTCGCGCCGCCTTCGCCGAGTTCTGCGACTTGATCGACACCTGTGCTAGGGCTACCGCTTGACCTCACCCCCTAGCCCCCTCTCCATAAATGGAGCGGGGGAATAGTCAGGTTTATTAGGCAGGGAGAACATAGCACGGTGCGGAGGCGTATTGAGCCCTACGGGCGAAATAGCCGTAGCCGCAGAGCGTATTGAGCCCAGCGGGCGAAATAGCGGCGCCCAAAAAAGCTAGAGGCGAGCGAGCAATTTGGCGATGCGATCGTCTTGCGTGAGATCGTAAGCGATGCTGTAGTAGATTCGGGCCATGGCGGGGTAGACCGATTGCGCTTGGCGGCCGGCTTCCAGGGCGATGTTGACGAGGGGCATGAACGGCCCGAGGGGGATGTTGGCGGCGCTGAGGCGGGCTTTGGTGACTGTGGCGTTGGGGCGCGATAGGTCGACGCCTTTGTGTTTGGCGATTGCGTTGAGCTGGTTGCGTGCCACGGGCGTATCGTCGTAGGAGATGCTGGCGTAGATGAGGGCGACCGCCAAATCGAATTGCCCTTCGAGGCAGGCCAGATAGCAATGCTCGCGGTAGAATCGCCCGAGTTGCGCACGCGTGTAGAGGCGGCTGTAGATTTTTTCGAGGATGGCGCGAACGGTTGTATTGTCGCCGCGTTCTTTGGCGATTTGTATCAATTCAAATTGCGGGCGTGGGTCGACGGGGTTGAGTTCGATGGCTTGTTCGTAGGCTTCTTTGGCTTCGTCGTAGCGTTTGAGTTCGAAAAGGGCGAAGCCGAGCTCGTAGTAGAGCAAAAATGGGAGCGGGCTGATGAGTTCGATGTCGCATTTTTTGATGTCATCGTCGCCGTGGTAGCGGTAGATGATCTCTTCGAATGGACTGGAAAAGGCGAATCTTTTGACGTTTGGGGTTTGTTCGACTTTTGTGCCGCCGATGAGTTCGCGGTAGATGGCGACGGCTTCTTCGAATTTTTTGTCGTGGAGGCATTCGCGGGCTTTGCTGATTTTTGTGTGGAATTGGTCGAATAATCCTTCGACGGCTTTGGCGGAACGCGCAATGTCGGAATTGGGGAATTTATCGATGCAATAGTGCCCGATGGCTTTGGCGATTTGGGCGGTCTCGACGGAGCGTTCGAGTGAGCCCAAGTATTTGCTCACCACGCCGAGGTCGTGTTCTTCGTCGCCAGTAAATTGCGCTTCGAGTGACGCAATAATTTTACGTATTTTTTGTTCCATAGATTCCGTGTGTTCTCGTTTTTGGGGGGCTAAAGTGCCCAGTGATTATCGTCGGGCAAAAGTCGCGCCAATGGCTAGATATCGCGTCCATCGACGTTGATGGGGATCATTTGAAGTCGCCATTGTTCGGGGGGCGTGGCAAATTTGAGCGTTCCGCCCATCATATATTGTTTAATCGTCATTTCGATCATCTTGTCGAAGGCGGCGTTGCCGCTCTTTTTGACGAAATCCCAAGCCCAAACGGTGCCGTTATCGCCGACTTTGATCCAAATCTTTGCCGACAACTTTTGGAGCTGTGATTTGGGGATCGAGGCGGGGGCATTCATCGTATTGTCGAGTTTTGCCTTGATCTTTTGGAGGTAGGGATCGCCTTTTCCGGTTGCCGATTTCGAAAGGCGAGAACCGTCGGGCGAACCGCCTGGATCGACGTCGCTCGTAGGGCGAGCATCGTCGAAATTCGAAGCGGCATTGAGTAGATCGTCGAGGCTGGGTTTTTTCGACGTTTTGTCTTTTTTATCGGGCGATTTTGCCGTCTTTTGCGTCGTCACGGTATTGGCTTTAGAAGGCTCGGGCGTATTGATAATGCGCGGTAGGGCGGTTTTGCGCGATTCTGCGCCGAGTCGTGGGGCTTCGACGATGCCGATATCTTGCAAGATGGGGACGCGTTCTTCGCTCGAACACGAACAGCTTTCGCGTTGGGCCAGCAAGAGCGGGTGATTGTCGCCATCGAGGATGAGTTTTGCGCCTTCGTGTAGCAAAGGAGCGAGTCGGATGCCGCGATATTGAGCCCCGCAGATGCGTTCTTCGGCGTCTTGCCAATCTTTGGCGCGGACTTCGGTTTGGAACAACCTGCCCGATTCGATATATCGACAGAAAACAGAAGTTTCTTCGGCTGTTTGAACTTCTGGCTGCGAAGAATTGCTACTTAGGGCGACGACGGCGAAGATTATGCCGTGGACGACTGCCGTCACAGCCGTGCTCATACTTCGTTCGCCGATCGACGGTTTGTGTTCTCGTTCAAAGCCCATTTGCCTACTCCAAAACCGCCTTAAACCCTGGGTCGGTGACGATATCGACGCTTTCGAGCCCTATGCCACGGAATGCCTCAAGCACGCCCGAAACGAAGCCATACGGCGCATCGGCATCGGCTTCGAGATAGAGCCCTTCTTTGAGCATGCGTTGATTTTGCCCGAGCGTCTTGACGATGACGTCGAAACAAGCAGGATAATCGGCGGCGCTACGCGCGCGCGAGCAGTCGGCGATCGGATCTTGGCCTGCCGCCGTCGAAAGCCCACGAACGACGAAGACGCGAAGCGATTTGTCGATGACGACGACGAGTTTCGACGTCTCGGGATCGGCGAGGTAGTCGTTTTCGGGCGTAACGGGCAGATTGAGCACGACGAGCGATTCGGTCTTGTCTTGAATACTCGTCTGCTTCTTTTGCTCGACTCTTTGTTGCTCGGCGGCTGCCGTCGTCACCATGAATATGATGAGTAGCACGAGCAAGACGTCGACGAGAGGCGTCACGTTGATTTCACTCAGTTTTCCTGCTGCCATACCTTTATTTACCGATATTTACCGACGACTGTTGACCGATATTTACCGACGACGATGCGCCCCCAATCTCGGTTGCCTTGCGCCTTGAATCCTCGCAATGACCAAGTACGCCATTTCTCATAGATAGATGAGAACCGAGCGATTATCGCGACGTGATCATTTGAAGAAATGCCGCTTGACGATGTTGAGAAAATCGTTCGAGAAACTCTCCATATCGGCTTGGAGGACTTTGATCTTTTGGTTAAAGAAGTTGTAAGCCATGACGCTTGGAATAGCCGCCAAAAGCCCGATAGCAGTTGCGATGAGGGCTTCGGCGATGGGCCCCGAAACCGTTTGGATTCCCATGTCGGATGTCGAAGCCGACAAATTGACAAAGGCGTGCATGATGCCCCAAACCGTGCCGAAAAGCCCGATAAATGGCGCCGTAGAACCGGTTGTCGCGAGGAAAGACAAGTTTTTTTCGAGCTCAGTCGTCTCGGCGAGTGAGGCGCGTCGTAGCGCGCGTTCGACGTTTTCGATGCCCGAAAGTTCCATCGTTTCGGCGTCTTTATCGCGTTCTTTTTCGCCTTTTTTGAGCTTTGTAAGCTCGACATAGCCGGCGCGGAACATTTGCGCGACGGGGCTTCGCACGAGCTGTTCGGCTTCTTTATAGGTGTTATCGAGGCGCTTGGAATGCCAAAAAACTTCTTGAAATTTATCGGACTGCCGGCGTGCTTTACTCAAGTATGCCGCCTTCATCGCGATGATGTACCAGCTGACGAGGCTCATGGCGACTAAGATGACGAGGACGGCCATGACGGCGCCTGTCGAATCTTTGATCAAATCGACGATGTTGAGCTGTTCTGCTGCCAAAAATACGTGTTGAAACATTGCCATGGAATCCCTTGATATATCCCGATTTGCACCGGCGCGATCGCGCCAAGCGTCAAAAATCCACATGCCAAAAACGACATACCCGTTTAGTGCGTTTACTCGATTTCGCGCCAACCGAAAAGATAAATCATCGCTTGCAACGTCTCTGTATCGCTGGCAAAATGCGCCACGAGCTTTGTGGGCGTTTTATTGACACATCATTGAGGAGTAATCATGTCTATATCGAAGAAGTTTAACATCGAATTGCGTTACGCAAATCAAGAATCGGCTCCCGGCATCCATGCGCTAGCCCAAGAGCTCTCGTCGCGCGGTCACAGCGTGACGACCAAATCGACATCGTCGCGCATCCCCAATATCGACGACATTACGCGATCGGCGGCAAACCTCAAAGGCATCGCCGAAACTGGCGTACAAATCTTAAAAGATACGATCGATTCTTTCGTGTCGAAAGCTACCGACGTCAAGGGCAGCGAAAAGACGGACGATCGCGACGCGCCCAAAACCGATGCCAACGGTTTCGATACGATTGGGCCACAAGGCGATCAAACCGAACAAAATGCAAAAGCAAACGAATCAACCGATGATAATTCGGCGATCGTCGTGACATCGCAAAGTTGCCTCAACGATGCGAAATGGGATGCGATGCGAATTGGCCTCATCGCCGAAACGGGACTTCGCGAAGATTGGTTGCCGTCGAAGCTCGATGCGATCGTCGTTCCGCATCCGGCATTCCGCCCCTATCTCGAAACAGTCGCTTGGCCATCGGAACGCATCTTCGAAGGTGGCTATCCGGTGAGCAACGACCAAATCCCCGATTTCTCGCACCAAGATGCGCTCACGCGATTCAACATCAACCCGAATCTCGGGCGCATCGTCATCGTCATGGCGTCGGGATTTAGAACGGGCGAGTTGCAAACTCTATTAACACAAATCTCCCTTTTACCGAAGAATCTGCAAATATTCTTCTATCATGCAAGCGATAATGCAAAAGCCGACGCCTTGAGGTCGATCGCTCAGCGTTCGAATATCCCCGCGCGAATGTTCGGAAAATCCGACAAACTCGCCAACTACCTCGCCATGGCCGACTTGGCCATTGCCAACGCCGTCGACGACGACCTGTCGGCTCTTGAGGCGGCGGGCATTCCGACCGTCATATCGGCGCAAAATATCCACTCGCCAATAGCCGATTTCCTCGTCCACGAAGAAGCCGCTCGCTGCGTCAATCGCATATTTAACATTGCGTCGGCGACGAATCAGATCTTGTCGACTCCGCAAGCGCTCGATCTCATGCGCGGAGCGGCCGCAACACTTGCGCAGCGAGCTTCTGTGCCGCTTTGCGCCGACGCCATCGAAGCCGCTCTCGACGCCAAAGACGCGATTACGAATCGACCCGATCGCAACGTCGCCAGCTGCGGATTTGAAGTCATCGGAACATCGCCGCTCGTCCAGAATCCATTTGCGCAGCCACAAACGCCCGCTGTCAACGCCCCCGGCGCAAATCCGCAAAACATCCTCGCGCCGTCGCAACTATTCGAACCCATCGCACAAGCCCCACAAGCCCCCATCATGCAACCGACGGTGACGCTTGCGCCACAAGTGACGAGCCCCAACATGCTCACGCCATCGCTTTCTTTCTCGTCGAAAAAAGAACTCGAACGCGAATACACCAAGCTCATCCAAGCCGAACGATCGGTCAATAAAGCCCTCGATGCCGCCTCCGATGCCGTCAATCAATGGGAATTGAGGCTCGATTTGGCCAAACAAAATGCTCGCGACGATCTCATCGCTTCGGCCGTCGAACGGCTCAACGCCGCCAAAAACGAAGAAATGACATTGATGAATCAAAAGCAATCGATCGACGAACAAAAACGCGCCATGCGACTCGCCGCTCGCAATTTCAATTCTCAAACGAATAGCGATATCGACGCCACCTTTAGCCTCGACGATATCGGCGATCCATGGCAAAACGATCCACTCGAGGAAGAGTTTAAGCGCTTGCAGGCCCAAAATGCCCTACAAGCCCTTCGCGATAAGATCCGCAATCCGTAAGGATTGACACGCCCGCCGAGGCGGGCTTTTGACTTTGCGCAAACAACCACGACGCCCGCGTCGCGGGCTTTTGACTTCGCACAAACAACGACGACGCCCGCGTCGCGGGCTTTTGACTTCGCGCAAACAACCACGACGCCATTTGATCTATGCGTTATAGATTCCGCGGTTATCGTCTTGTTCTTCTGCTCTAAACTCGGCAATTCCGAGCCCGAAGTATTTCTCGAAAAAGGCTTTCAACTTTTCGATAACGCCTTGCTTTTTCTTCGCTCTGCCACCACCGCCAAAGCGCGAAACCGGGGGCATGAGCTTATCGATCTCCGTACCCGTCGTTTTCAATGATCCATCGCGAAACGCATTGGCAATGAATTTGCGCGTTTCATCATTTTTGAGCTTTTCGGTCGCGATGATTTCGACCAAGTCGTTTTCCTCTTGCTCCAGAACAAATCTGCGCCAATCATCAATAACCTGCGTATTGACATTGACTTGACTGATAAATGCTTCGATGAGTTCTTTCTTACTGCGCAGTTGCATACTCGCATCGACCGCCTTGCGGATAGAAGCGAGTATTTCTTTGTCCTTGCAGTTGCCATCGTGATATTTTTCGACCAGCATCAATATGTAGTCGATGTTGATTTCTACCTGCTTAATCAGCTCGATTTCGAATTCGATATCGTCTGTAATATCTTCCTTTTCTGCATCGCCTTTTTTGCGGTACTTGTCGTAGAGATCGAGATAAATACTCTGATAATCTTGTAAATCTCGTGCGGCAATGGCGTCCATTTCTGCAAACTGGTCAAAAGACGAAAGTATATTTCTCATGCTTAGAATTGTGCCGAACAGCTTGATAAAGTCCTTTTCTGCCTGTTCTCCGACGATCTGAGTGCCAAGAGGAAATTCCGTTTCTAGCTTTTCGAGCGAGTCAACATAGCCCGGATGGTATTTCCCGTGGTTATCTTCGTAGCCGTTCCAGTAGTCATTGAAACTCTTGAGCAGGACGATGCCGCTTGCATTCTTATCGCCAAAAAGGGCGATTGCATCGTCTGTAGCCTTTTGCAAATCGCGGAAGCAGACGATGTTTCCGTAGGTCTTGACTGAATTCAAAATGCGATTGGTTCGGGAATAGGCTTGAATCAGCCCGTGCATTTTCAAATTTTTGTCGACCCACAATGTATTGAGCGTAGTCGCATCGAACCCCGTGAGGAACATATTTACGACGATCAACAAATCGACTTCCCGGTCCTTCACGCGCTTGGACAAGTCTTTGTAGTAGTTTTGGAAACTATCGGACGAAGTATCGAAGTTCGTGTTGAACGCAGCGTTGTAATCTTGGATAGCGCTTTCGAGAAAATCGCGAGATGTTTGGTCGAGGGCATCGGTGTCGAAGCCTTCTTCTTGCAAAACACCTGCCTGTCCGGCAGGCAGGTCTTCGGGGTCTTCCTCGTTTGCGGCGTAGCTGAAAATCGTGGCAATCGCAAGCTGGCGGTGGCTCTCGGCAATCTGCTTCTTGAACTCCGTGTAATACTTCATCGCCATGGGAATCGAGCTGACGGCAAACATGGCATTAAAACCCGCCATGCGCTTGCCTTTCAAGGAATAGAAACTGTTGCGCTTGGTCTTCTGATCGAAATGCTCCAGCGTATATTTGACGATTTCCCTGATACGCTCTGGCGCACCCATCGCCCGCTCGACGTCGATGGCCGAAACACTCTTGTCTTTGATGTTTTCCTTTTCCTTGACTGTATTGACATAGTCGATGCGGAACGGAAGCACATTGCTGTCATTGATGGCATCGACAATCGTATAAGTATGGAGTTGATCGCCAAAGGTCTGCGGCGTGGTCAGTAGCTCCATGTGCTTGCCTTTTCCTGCATTGGTGGCGAAAATCGGCGTGCCCGTAAAACCGAACAGGTGATATTTCTTGAACGCCTTGACAATCTTGGCGTGCATATCGCCGAATTGGCTGCGGTGGCACTCGTCGAATATGATGACGCAATGTTTGTTGAACACTTCATGCCCCTTGTTCTTAGTCACGAAGTTGTCTAACTTTTGAATCGTCGTAATGATGATTTTATATTGGTGATAGCCGCCTTTTTCATCTCTGTCTTCGAGTTGCCGCTGCAATATCCGCGTAGATGCATTGCTGTTGGCAGATCCTTTTTCAAAGCGGTCGTATTCTTTCATCGTCTGATAATCGAGGTCTTTCCTATCGACGACGAAAAGCACCTTGTCGATATAAGGGAGAGCAGACGCAAGCTGCGCCGTCTTGAAAGATGTCAGCGTCTTGCCGCTCCCCGTCGTGTGCCAGATATAGCCGCCCGCATCGAGTGTTCCCATCTTCTTGTAGTTGGTCGATATTTCAATCCGATTCAATATGCGCTCGGTCGCCGCAATCTGATACGGACGCATGACCATCAGGATTCTTTCCGTAGTGAAAACGCAATACTTGGTCAACACGTTCAGAATGGTGTGCTTGGCGAGGAATGTTTTTGTAAAATCGATAAGGTCGGCAATCACCTTGTTGTTGCCGTCTGCCCAGAAAGAAGTAAACTCAAAACTGTTGCTCGTTTTCTTCGATTTCCGCCTCGCAGATTCGCCCATCTCTTTGATATGGCTGTTTCGGGTAGTATTGGAATAATACTTGGTGTGCGTTCCATTGGAGATGATAAATATCTGCACATACTCATATAAGCCGCTCGCCGCCCAAAAGCTATCGCGCTGATAGCGTTTGATCTGATTAAATGCTTCGCGAATCGCAACGCCCCGGCGTTTCAACTCGACATGGACGAGCGGCAGACCGTTGACCAAAATGGTCACATCGTAGCGCGTATCGTGCTTGCCCTCGGATTCCTCGTATTGATTGATGATCTGCAAGCGGTTGTTGTGAATATTCTTTTTATCTATGAGCTGAATATTCTTAGAAGTTCCATCATCCCTGTGGAGCACCTTGACATGATCCGTCTGGATGGTTAGGCTCTTTTCAACAATTCCATCGTTGGCCTTGGCAAGCGTCTCCGTAAAGAAACGCTTCCACTCGCCGTCGGTAAATGTATAGCCGTTGAGCACTTCTAACTGTCGCCGAAGGTTGGAAATCAAACTGTTTTCATCATGGATGGCAAGGTACTCATAACCTTGCGTGGTCAGTAGCCGGATGAACTCCTTTTCAAGCGCCGCCTCGCTCTGAAAGCTGTCAGAGCGTGAGCTCTCTGGCGTATATTCCGCAACAACGGTGCTTTCGTTACTTTCGGCAATGATGTTGTAAGTGCTCATTCGGCTACCTCCTCGTTTTTTACTTTTGCTTAAAGGTCAGCAGTTTATCTCGGTAATATTCGTATTGCTTTTGTCTTGCTTCGATTTCGGCAGGCAAGCCAGAAGTCAGGTCGTTGCAAAGAGCGTCAAATCTATCGAGGACGGCTACAATTCGCTCTTGCTCCTGCTTCATCGGCATGGGAATGACAACTTCTTTTATCTGGCCGGCTGTCACAAGGGGCTGTCCACCGCCCTTTGCATAACGGTTAAGTCCGATATTGACGAGCTGATAATAAACATATTTGAAGCTGTAATTACTCTTCACGTCAACAATAAGAGTGTTATCAGACACATCATAACTGTTGTGTGCTAAATGCGTATATCCGGCGTTAGCTCCCACACGAGCAATAAGAATATTTGTCTTGTTATAAATTGCCTTATTTGTTCGTGCGATTATACCGGTAGAACCGTAAACAGGATATTTGCCAACAGTACCTTTTGTTTTTGCTTTGCCAGACGAGATAGAATGGCAGATTTCACTTAATGGTATCATCACAAAGCCAAACACATATTGAATGAGCTTAGTTATGCTCTGTCTGTCTGTCTGTCTGGATTATAATGCCTGTTGCGGCATAAGTCAAGAGGGCATCACGATAAAATTCATATTGTTTCTTGCGTGCTTCAATTTCGGCAGGTAGACCGATTTTCAGATCTGAGCAGATGGCATCGAAGTTGTCCAACACATACACAAGGCGTTTTTGAACTTCAAGCGATGGAACAGGGATTTTAAGTGACAACACCAAAGAAGAATTGAGATCTCCTCGCGCACCTTGCTTTCTGCTAATAAGTTCATCATATTTATTGTAAACACAATAATAGATATACTTATATAGTGCCTTTGTTTCGTCGATTTCCAAATTCAGACAATGTTGGTTGGTAGTTGCCTTGATTTTGTTAATTGCGCATCGTCCAGCGGTTGCACCAGAAATAGCAACTATGACGCAGTTTTCAGGTATCCATTTTGCTGCGGTTTCTGCAACGGCTTTTTCAGTTATATAGCTATCCACTTCAGTAATTTCATTAAAACGAACATCCTGTGTTCTAATCCAAGGAATTGTTCCGTTGGTATAGTATTCAGAATTTCCTTTGGTCGGAGTAGAACCTGAACAGCTTTTCTTTACAACGCTGCGAAGTTCAAGTTGTGGTACCTTCGCATTATCAAAGGTCAACAACTTATCCCGATAAAACTCATACTGTTTCTTTCTCGCTGTAAGCTCCGCTGTAAGCTCCGCTGTAAGCTCCGCTGTAAGTTCCGTGAACTTGTCCAGAATACGGACAATTTCACGTTGCACGGGTAGAGGGGGGACGGGGATTTTAAATTCAGAATATAGGCTTAACCACAATCGCTTATGTTCATCTGATGAATAATTCAAAAAGCCCATCAAATGATATAAGTATCTGATTAGTACATTTCCTTTTGCCGTTATCATCAAGTAATAAATGCAAATGATTTAGAACAAAATGGTGCCTCATTTGTTATACAGGAAGATGCTTTTGATGAGGATTTGCTTTTAGAAAGGCTATGCGTTGTTTCGTGTATTGACCATAAAGATAGTCAAAAATAGAGGCCAACTTGCTTTTCGTTATAGTACAATTGTTGTACGCAATGTAGTCAAGCAAATCACAAATATTGCCATGCCTTTCCTGTTCGTTGCCTGTCATCACAAGGCAAAATTTTTTCTTGGCTCTTGACACAGCCACATTCAGCATGTTGGCATCATCAGCAAAGTCGGTAATCTGATTGTCCACCACACTCATAATAATAGCATCGTTTTCACGACCTTGATATTTGTGAATAGTACCAGCCTTAGTTCCAACCATCTGTCTGTTAAATGCATCCACCTGATTATTGTATGGAGAGATAATACCAATACTGTCATAATCTTTCAGAGCTGGCATAACTTCTTCCTTAACTACATCAATCTCTCGCTGATTATAGTGATTGACGGCATGATTGCCTTTGACTGTCCTTATGGCAGTAAGGACATTTCCTTCACTTTTGTCCTCTGTCATGATGAGCAGGTTGCCGCCATAAAACTTCTGGTTACAGAAATTGATGATACGAGGATGACAACGGTAATGCTCTCTCAGCAAAGTCTCAGGAACATCCTTTGTCACATCCAATACAGACTGTAAAAAACTGTTTTTGGCACAATCATAACCTTCAGCAATATGATATTGCTTTATAACGGCATCGAGTTTCAGTCTGTCTTCATCTGTCACAACATTTGGGAGTTGCAGCACATCCCCAACAATAACAGCATTAGTTGCACAAGTCAGAGCCAAAGCACCTGTATCTATTGACACTTGTGAAGCTTCGTCCATAATGATATAATCGTAAGGCTTGTCTGTAAACATACACGACCGGGCAGAAAATGTTGTACTCAGAACAACCGGATATTGCTGCATAAAATCCTTCCCATACCTTCTCATGTCTTTGGTGTCGGCAAAAGTCATGCGTTCATGCTTCGCATAGTAGGTACACAAAGTGGATTTGAACAGCGACATAGATATGCCCGTCAACGTTTCTGTCAAGTCTTTATAGAAACTAACCTATGCTTTATTTCTTCAAGCCGATTTTGATAGTAAAGAGTTTGCAATTCCTTGATAAGCGGTGTGAGGTTATTCTTATCAAACAAACTCACGATATGCAGCCTATGCCTGCAAATCCATTTCATCCACCACCACTTTATCTTTTCCTTCCATTTTGAAAACCAACTAGTTGGTTCTGGCTTTTCCCCATTTGTATAGGCTTGAAATTCCAGCCATAGTGATATTATGCGCTTGGAACTTATATGATTTTGCCCAATCGCATTATTATCCAAGCGGTTGTCCATGCAGAAGTGTTTCCATTCCAGTTCAACAGCCTGTTGTTCCTGCAACAATACAGCACGCTCATTCTGCAAGTCATATACTTTGTCAAGCTGTTGCGAAGTTGCGTACAGCCTTCGTCTGTTATTTATAGAATCTGACATTGGCATTCCCCATGTGCCACATTCTGTAGGGACAGATGGTTGATGTGCAATAAATGCCTCTTTGTTTTCTTTGCTTCCAAGAGAAGCGACAATAAATGAAGTGCCATACTTTTCCAACTTCTCCATTACATTGGTTGTTGCCGAGTTGTTGTTTGACACCACCAGTACGGTCTTCCCCTGACATACAATGTTGGCAATGATGTTCAATATAGTCTGTGTTTTGCCTGTTCCAGGAGGGCCTTGTATCACACTCATCTGATGTTCAAAAGCTGCGGCAACAGCTTTCTTTTGACTTGCATTACATCCAAAAGGATAGATCAAGTCGCCATGTGTCAAACATTTTGACTTGTGCGCTTTGGGGTTAAGGTAGCAAGCTGCTGCAGATTTCGTGTCAACGAATTCCACTTGGGCGTATATGTCAGCCAAGATGCCCTCATGGTCTCTATCCTTGCCAAGAGGATTGATGATGGCCACATTCTTCAAGTAGGCAAGAGTATCTCTACTTGTCTCTTCTGCCAGGCAAGATGTCACGACGACAATTTTACTTTCATCACCTTCTTGCACATAGCCATTGAGGTGTGTTATTCGCCAATAGCAATTCGTGCCACAACTGAATTTCCATATCTCCTTGATATCGTTTTGTTTTGAGCCTCCGATAAATACATGGCTATTTGTAGGGTCAAGCCACTCTGGATTGCTGAGCCATACAACTTTGTCCATTCCATAGTTATAGCTCTTCCCATTGTTCTTAAACCGCACACGATAGCCACTCGCCCCATTCCTTATGATTGAGTCGATTTGCAAAGTCTTAGGCTCTCCGTTGAGCAATATGAAATGACGTGATAAATCCATGTTAGAATATTGATTGATGATTAGTTTATCTCACCGCTTTTTCCAATTCATTGTAAGTTGCCAATCCTTTCACTGTCAGCAAATACTTCTGGCGAGGATGACGAGGCGAGTTTGGATATTTCATTTTTACCAAGCCTTCAGTAATGGCTGGCGTAAGAGAATATTCAAGGAAATTGGGACGATTC
>OQWM01000906.1_pt1 | contig 19990 bp, 6 predicted proteins | sample 1691531 | NCBI WGS metagenome assembly OQWM01 (sample SAMN03418257, study PRJEB22391) | human gut metagenome | biome: human-gut; feature: organic feature; material: feces | host: Homo sapiens | place: Tanzania | collected 2013-01
TCGCCGGTCGCCTGGGCGGCTACAAGTACTACGACATGGACAAGGCCATCGCCGCGGCCTTCGAGCTCGTCCGCAACGAGCTTGGCGTGGAGCCGACGGAGGCGTAGACAGGGCGGACCGTCGCAAACCGAAGCAAATCGAACAGGGCGACTCACGGCACCTTACCGTGAGTCGCCCTTATTCGTTGTTCATTTAATTTCGAGGATTCATCTGGAGTCTAATACCTCGATAGAATCTCGTCTCTATTATCTTTGAGATACTCATCCAAATCCGGCACAGCAAATTGAACATAGCCCCTCTGAGGCGCCTGGATTACTTCTCGCGAAAGCAGCTTGGCCCTAACAGAACTCAGCTCGCTCGTCTTTTTGCCAAGGCGTTTAGCTAAATCCGAGGTCTTGGATTGCCTACTATCCTCGCACATGGCATACAGGTAGTTGATTTCATTACGGGAAAGACCCGAAATTGCAGGCTCGTGAACCACGTCGTGGAAACGCGCTTCGGCGAGCAGGATACCTTCATCAACATCGCGCCCAGTAACGAGAGTTGATTTCTCCCGATGAAGGTTGGCGCGCTGCCAGATTGAATACCCAACAAGTTGAACTAAATACGCATAACCTTTTGTTGCTCTCGCCGCTCGTGATAGCAAATCCCCGTCGAGAGAAAGACCGGTCACGTTAAAGCTATCACTCAAAGAAAGTGCAATCTCGATTTGGTTGATAGGAGCCAGGTCTTCAGGAACCGCGCGACGAAGAAAAGTAAGGGCCTTACCGTTAATGAGATCCATAACGCCCGATGGCAATCCGGCAAAGGCAAGAGCGATGTTGACTTTCTCCCCGATGAGTAATTGAACTGTTGAGGCAATGATGCGCATTTCCTCAACTGGGGCATCTTGGACTTCATCAACAGCGATAAACAGACCCTTTGAGCCCTGTGCAATCTGCTTTAGTTTTGCACGAAGGCTCATTTCGCTTGAAGAAATGTCCAACTTGGCAGAAGCAATACCAACGTTAACGCCAAGCGAAGCGGAGGAAAAAGTAAGTTGGTCTTGAATCTGCTCCATAAGATCGTGCGACAAACGCGGACCGGCCGAAACAACAACGGCCTTCCAGCCCAGTTCAATCGCTCGGTCGCGCAGATCGCAAAGAAGAACCGTTTTTCCCGACCCGCGCGGACCTGTAATTCGCATAAGACGTGCGGGGGCGCCAACGCCGGCCATGAGACCTTCCACGAACTCGAGAGAGATATCATCACGACCGATGATTCGAGGAGGCTCCGCACCGGCGGTCGGACGAAACGGATTGTAGAACTTGGCTTTGTCCATTAGCATCAACCTCGAGCAAAAGTCGCTAATAAATATTTATAAATAATTATATACGTAAATAAAACTTTATAAACAGCTATAAATATAATCGACAACCGGAAGATAGTTCGCCTTACAAGAGAGTTCCATTCAGACCGGCAGCATCTGGATACGAAAAGTGCAGGCGTGCAATGACTCAATCATGTTGCAACGACAAATCAAAATATCATCGATTGTAAGAACAAAATCGTTAGGGAATTCCCTAAAAGATGTTAACGCAACGGCAACTTTGCGCCCGTCGACAGCACGGCTGTGCACGAAGGACAAGATGCGGCAAGTTTATTCTTCTTATCTGCAGCTCAAGGAATGTCAGACGAAGTAGCTTCAAATGACATCTAACCAACAGAAAAGAAGTCCCGCTCACCGAAAGGCTGGCATCTTCTGCTAGTTTAGCTAACTAAAGCTGCAAGATTAATGGTATTTAGTAGATATGCTGCAACCTCAAACGAAGGGGGACTAATGAAAAAAGCAATACCGCTAGTAATGAGTGCATTAATGGCGACGTCTTTTACAGGTGTTCCGGCCATTGCCCAAGCAAAAACTCCAGCAGCAAGGACGGCGAGCGAAAAGCAAGAGACGCAGTGCGATTTGAGCAATTGCGATTTAAGGCAAAGAAATTATAGAAGCAACTTTATCGAAGGCAACGGTCCCGACAAAGACACCTTTGTTGTCGTTGACAGAAATACGAACAGGGAAGTCGATAAATCACAATATAAATTCACCTTCCAAAAACTGTCTGAAGAGGGATATTGGGAAGAAGCAGGCGAGAGTTTTCCCACCAAAAAGGGAAGCTACATTATTTATGCGGTTGCGACAAAAGACGGCAAATACTCAGGCCAAACTTACGGCACGAGCTTCAGTATTGTAGCGAAGAACGATTTGGCACTTGCCACCATGCAAAACGGTTGCTCCAACTACGCTTATACTGGAAAGCAAATTAAGCCATCCATAACTCTGATAGATGCCGAAGGCAAAACAATAGATCCGTCGTGCTACCGATTAAACTATGTTGACTCTAATTGGACATCCCTGACAGAAGCTCCAACAGAACCAGGTCAGTACTATGTAAGTGCAGTCGCCATAGAAGGAAAAGGTTACACGGGGACCAGCTATAGCCAATACATTAAAATTGTCGACGCTACAAACATCTCCAGCTTTGATTTCTACAGCACCGGAGGGGCAGTTGTCGCTGGAAGTCTACCCATGTTTTCCTCAAGCACGCAATACGTAAACGAAAACGGTGCCTTGATTAACGTACAGCTTGAGCAAAACCGGGACTTTGAAGTATCTGGATATTCAACTTCTTCCGATAGTAGCAATCCAACAGAAACAGCCCCAACTGAACCAGGCACCTATTGGGCAATTCTAAGTGGTATCGGGAATTATTCAGGAACAACAAAGGCTCAATTCACCGTTAAAGCCGCCAACGATTTGGCCTTCTGCAACATTTACACCAACCATAACTATGAGTTGAACGAGGATATCGTCAAGCCAATTACAGTCAAAGACTCTAAGGGCAATATCGTCGACCCATCGGAATACACTCTCGTGTTTTCCCAATACGGAGTTGACCTTACTGAAGTGCCCACTACAGTTGGAAGTTACAGTGTTAGGGCCGTTGCAAAAGAGGGATCTTCAAAAGTAGGAGAAACCTATAGCACATCCCTAGAAATTAAGGACCCGTTTGACCTCAATTGCTTGAGCGTAGCGAACAACATAGATGGAATTCCTCTAGGCTATACTCCCCATATAAAACTAGCCTCCTACACAAAAACCAGCGAATATTATTACCAAGACGACGACTTCGTAATTGACCACTACGAGTCCTTTGCTTCAGTAGATTTGGGTAAAGAAGCACCTAAAGAATCTGGAAATTATTATGCGGTATTAAAACCTTCAAAGAACAGCAGGCTGCATGGCGAAGCACGAGTAAGCGTACGCTATGGAGACCGACTTTCACTCGAAGACGTCCAGAATACCTCTCAGTATTATGGAAACACGTTCGATCCAGCAAGCAATGATGGAAAGTTTGGACTGAGACTCAGCACAGTGGCTGGCGAATATCTTGATTCATGCAGCGACTATGAGCTTACCTACTATCTCAATGGAAAACAGGTAAATTCCCCAACAGAACCTGGCACATATACGTGCACGGTCAAACCCAAAGAGGGCTCAGGACTTAAGGGCCAGACCGCATCGATTCAACTGACTGTCGCAGATCCATACGATATCTCGAATTACTACAACTGGCGATACGCCGCAACAGGCGATCAGTCTACGTTCAACTTGAACATGAATAGTATTAACAACGATGGGGAAAGCATCACCCATAGCCTGGATCCTTCAACAGACTTCACCATAACGGACATCAAAGATACGCATGGCAAATCACTGGGAACGGTAATGCCCAGCGAGCCAGGAAACTACACATTCACGTTTGAGGGACAGGGCCAATATCACGGCACTCTCGTTCGCGAACTAACAATATTTAACCGCAATGACCTGATGATGTGCGACGGCTCAATCGACGGTTTGAACCTCTACCAAGGAAGGGGCAGCCTCTTCCATCGAGTTGGCGAAGCCCCAAAGATTACGCTAACAGACTTTGATGGAGCCCCCTTAAAGGAAGGAAGCGATTTCAGATTAGAATACGCCCCTTATGATGAAGGCACGCCCGGAGAAGAGCTCGAAACAAACGATTTATTATGGTCAAATAAGCTACCCGCAAAAGGGGGAGCTTATTATGTTCGAGCAAAAGCTCTAACAAATTCAAAATACACGGGCAAGTTAGGCTTTGGAATGGTTTCCTTCTTGGAGCATAACGACATAATGCTTGCCACCCCGTCATTTAATAGCAGCGTGTCGATTCAAAAGAACGAATGGGGCTACGAAACCTACAGTACATTATTTACGGGCAAAAACATTGATTTTGGCCTTAACCTATACGATGGAGATAAAAAGCTTGTTGCAAACAAAGACTACACGATAAAAATCACGGGAAACAAATATCCCGGTCAAGCAAGTATAACCTGCAAAGGAATCGGCTCTTACACAGGAGAATGGCTGGGGGGCGTATGCGTTGTCGTCGACCTTTCCAAGTCAAATATCGAAATTGACGATATCCTGGCTGAGACGTTCGACGGAAATAAAAAGAGGCCGCTCCCCCGCATTTCTTCCAATGGATTCGAGCTCGTACCAGGCAAAAACGTCGCCGTTGCATATGACAACAATATTGGAGCCGGAACGGGAACGGTCACGTTTAACGGCAAAGGCATTTACAACGGTTGCATCGGGTCAGTCTCAAAAGATTTTAGGATTTCAGGAGACCCAATCAACTCTGCAGATGTAGCCATTGAAGAGGGGTCGATCTACAACGGTAAAGAACAAAAGCCAGGGGTATCCGTATCTCTCAATGGGACGATGCTATTAGAAGGAACCGATTACACAGTAACTTACGAGAGCAACGTCAATGCAGGCACTGCAAAGGCAATCGTGAAGGGAATCGGCAGGTACGAAGGACTTGTTGAGAAGACCTTCGAAATCGGAAAAGCTGACATATCGGACGCGACCGTCGACATCGATGCGCAGACGTACACGGGTGGCTCCATTAATCCGACGCCGCGGGTAAAGATGGGCTCAAAGGACCTCGTTCTCGAAGAGGACTACGCTATCACGGGCTACGAGAACAATGTCGAGCCTGGAACGGCAACGCTAACGATTGAAGGGCGCGGCAACTACGAGGGAACCGCGACCGGCAATTTTGACATCACCCGCGAAGTAGGAACTAGCCGCATCTCGGGACAGACAAGATTTGACACCATGGCATCCCTTTGCGAAAAGGGCGGTTGGAACGCAGGCGGAACCGTCATCCTCGCGTATGCAGCCAACTACCCCGACGCACTTGCAGCGGCTGCATTAGCTGGTGACAAGGACTCACCCATTCTTTTAACGGACGGAGGCAACCTTACAGAGCAAACCAAGAATCAAATTGAGAGGCTCTCGCCCACAGAGGTGGTCGTCGTAGGCGGCCCAGCGGCCATTAATGATTCGGTACTCAGGAGTGCCCAATCTGCGGCACCCAAGGCAAACGTAAGACGAATTTGGGGGCAAACCCGCTACGTGACATCCCTCAACATCATGAACGATCTTTCAAACGACTCAGACACCGTTGTGATTGCCACGGGAGCAAATTTTGCAGACGCCCTGTCCATTAGTCCCTACTCCTACGCATCAGCTTCACCCATCATCCTCTGCGATCCAACAAGTGGACTTTCAAACGAAGCGCTCGAAGCCATCAGAAACGGCGGTTACTCAAAAGCAGTAATCGTAGGTGGAATCAATGCGGTACCCGAATCAGTCCTCCCAAAGCTGCAGGATTGCGGAATTAGCAATATAACGCGTCTTTCTGGCGAAACACGTTATGAGACCAGCCAAAAGATTGCTGAGTTTGAACTCTCACAAGGTCTCGGCTTTGGTGTCGACGGGATTACGTTGGCGACAGGAGGAAACTTCCCAGACGCCCTCGCCGCCGGCCCTGTTGCCGGACGCAGGCTTTCTCCGCTTCTCTTAGTAGACCAAGGAGCGGTTTCCGCCTCGCAATGGTTATCGTCAAGGTCCGATAGCATCTCTGGCGCACTTATCGTTGGTGGCGAGAATGCGATTAGCGACCAGGACGCCCAAAGCCTGGCATCTGCCATGAGAATTTAGTTAGACCTAACAAGTAAGGGGTCCGACGCATTGGGGCACGGATCCCTTACGGCAGATTAGAGCAAAGGCTTGTTAACAAGCAGATAGATTTAAAATGGCCTGCCGGTCGAGGATTGGAATCTCGACCGGCAGGCCCCTCGACGATGGCCTACTGTGGAGAAGTTCCATAGAATTAAACACCGATTTCGAAAAGCCCGCTTTCCAACGCAACGCATCGAAAGGTGGACCCAAAATGAAGAAAACCGCGCCCGTCTTATTCATAAGCAGTTTAATTACCATGCTTGCCTTATTTGTTGCCCCCTCGCAAGCGGCGGCATACACCGCCAAGGGCATCACCAATTCAACCGGTCTTGCGTACGACGACGTCTACGGCGTTGTAAACGACAGAGCAATCATGAAAACCAACAGTGGCTCAATCGACCTTGTCGACTCTAATGGTGCCGTTAAACGAGCAACAAAGAACGGCACCGGTTGGTACATTAACGACGCGCCGAGCTGGAACAACCCACTGGAATCCGCGTTGGCCACCTTCGGCAACGGCTACATTACACTTTCCAACACCGTTACCGACAATGGCGGGTTATTTACGTGCGGCTTGGCAGATGCGACGACGGGCGATGACCTTATTACCCTTAACAAAACCACGGCCGACATCGCGGTCTCGCCCGATGGAAGCAGATATGTAGTCGCAGACTACTTTCAAAACACCGTGAAGCTCTCGCTCTACAAAGGCCACTCATCCACTCTTCTGGACACCATCGAAATTATGGGCACAACCGAAGCTGCCGTAGAGTGGACCAATAGCGCAAACGAGTTCAAGGCAACCATCAGGTTTATCGAAGATGGCGGCGATCACACCGACGAAGATCTCGAAGATCACTACTACACCATCGATGGCGACAAGCTCAAGGAGATCAAAGACCCCGAGAGCGCAAAGACCATGGTGCAGGGCAAGAACCACAAGGGCGAATCCTTTACGGTCACAACAAGCGCCGCAACCAAGCTTACATCGATAACCTACAACGGAACAACGACAACCCTGCCGAGCAAATACAGCGAAGTCAACGTTCAGGGTGACTACATTTTCACTACAGATGCACAAACATTAATCAAGGAATGCTTCGACTACAGCGGCGACAAAGTCACCCTGTTCAAGAGCTACAGGTCAGTCGTAGCCTTCCCCGGAGCCCAAAAGTATCTCTGTCATATATATGAACCCGTAAACAGCAGATACGTTCACCGATTCCTCGTACTGTCATACGACGGAAAACAGATTGCCAGCGTATCGAACGATGACGTGTCGTACGACCCTATCGAAGGCGCGAAGCTTACCGCTTGTGGCAGTTACGCCCAGCTGGATTATACTGATGGCTACTACTGGTACTCGGCCCTTATCGATAACACGGGGGCAGTCCTGGTGACAGGCTACCAAAACATCACGCTCGCAGACGGATATATCGTGGCCGTCGTTGATTCGGGATCGCAATATGCAACATCATATGTTTTTACCGCCGACACTCTAAAACCCATTGGAAGCGTTGAATCCTGTGAATCGCTTGCGCCAGTCACGGTCAACAATAAGACCTACTTTGTCGCAAACCCCATCGACACGGAAACCTCTGCAGTCATCGCCCACGTCTATGATCCCCAAAACGGACTTAATCCCCTTACGATTGGCACATATTCCGTCGCGACCATGAAGACCGCAACGTACAGGACGAGCAATTCCCCGTACAACTCTTCCGCCAAGGCCTGGTGGGCCCAAGATTCCCGGGGGTACTGGGGCTTGGTCAAAGACGATGGCACCGTAATTGTTCCGTTTAAGTATTCTGATTACTGCGACCTGAATCTTTCCGATTCCAAGGTGTTGGTTAAATCGAGCGGCAAATGGTGGTTCTACGACACAACTGAGACCAGCAATCCCAATCCCGATCCGACGCCCGACCCCACTCCCGATCCTACTCCCGAACCCAGTCCCGACCCCAATCCCAATCCGAATCGTCAACCGCAGCCCAGCCCCGATCAAAACGGCCTGCGCCGCATCTTCGGCCAAACAAGATATCAGACGATGGCCGCGCTCGTCGAAAAGGGTGAATGGAAACAGGGCGGCACCGCAATCGTTGCATCAGGTGGCAATTTTCCCGATGCGCTATCCGCATCCTCGTTGGCAGGACTCTTGGATGCTCCGGTCATTCTTACCGAGAGCTCAAGCCTCAGCACCGAAGCATCGACTGAACTCCAAAATCTTGCACCTACGAAGGTGTATGTCATGGGTGGCGAAAGCGCCATTAGCGCCTCCACCTATAAGCAGATCCAGAACATCACGGGAAAGAAATGCGCGGTTGAACGCATTGCAGGCCAGACTCGTTACGAGACGTGCATGAAGATCGCAAGCCACCCGGCCTTTAAACAGGCCAAGACGGTGATCATCGTAACGGGTACCAATTATGCCGACGCCCTATCGATAAGTCCTTACGCGTATAAGAAAGGCTATCCAATCCTGCTCTGCGATCCCGTGAAGGGCTTAACAAATGAAGAGTTCGACTTTGTGCACGAGATGTGCTACGACTACGCAATCCTTGTCGGAGGCACAAGCGCTGTACCCCAGCATGTAGAAACCCAGCTCAAGTGGCTTGCACTTAACGATCACATCAGGCTCTCCGGTGCGACAAGGTTCGAAACGAGCGCCGAAATCCTCGACTTTGAAACCCGTACCACCAGTCTCAAAACTGATGGAATGTTCCTGGCAACCGGCAAGAACTTCCCCGATGCCTTGGCAGCCGGCCCCGTTGCCGCCAAAAAGGGTACTTCCCTCTTACTCGTTGACCCCGGCATGCAAACCACATGCAAGACACTGGGTGAGTACATGGACTCGATTTCGAATGCCTATATTGTGGGAGGTACGGCGGTCATTCCCCAGAATGACGTCCAAACCCTTGCAAAGGCTCTCGGCCTAAACGTTCTCTAGCCGTTCATTAAAAGCCCCCTCAAAGGAAATCGCCAATCGATTATTCCTTTAAGGGGGCACATTTATGTCTGTAAAACCCAAACACTCTAGAATCTAGTCAAGACAGGCATCCAAGCTGCCATCACGAACAAGCTCGGCAAAAGGCTTAGGCAAAACGCCGTTGGCCTCAAGCTCACCAAGAAGGCTCGTCATAATCGCATCATTGCCGCCTGACTCGGTATTAACGTGGCACAGGGCAACCTCTTGGGTATCGGGCACATATTCCAAAAGCTGATCGGCCGTTGCCGCAACAACAGGAACGCCGGCAATGGTCTCAATAACCTTAAGCCATACGTCATCGGCTACAAGACAATGCTTCTTGATAAGATCGGCATCGTAGGTCATGGGCGGAAAGAGCTTGGGATCGAACAGCGTGCCAGCACCCGTAGTTGCGAACATACGCATCGAAGGACGGCCGACCAGCCCTTCATGATAATGAGGAGCCTCGTAAATCCACTGGTCGTACGGTTTAAGCGAGCCATCATTATTAAACATAATCAAATGCGTGCGCGAAGCCACAATAGCATCGGGATGCGAAGCATGGCACGCCAAAAGCGTCTCGATCATGTTCCTGCGATAGATAAGGTCATCGTCGATCGTTACCACAAGGTCATCTGGAAAGTCGCGAAACGCCCAGTAATACTTCTTATGCGGCTTAAGGTCCTCATCAACCCAGCGAATCTCAAAGTCGTTCCAAAGCATTTCTTTGAGCGAATCAGGCAGATCGGCTTCCCTATTGGGAAAATCGCTCTTGGCAAGGTAGAGCACGATTTTATCGGGAAGCCGAGACTGTCCAAAAATCGACCTAAGTGTCATCCAGATGGTATTCATTCGGGGAGGATACGACGTAAGCGTTACGATGACGCGGCGATCGCCAGAAACACTCGTGCGCATATGCGAGAGAACGCGACGCAACTTGTTCTTCTTATCGGCCACCCACGAAACATCGGACATAGATATCTCTCCCCCATCGGAACCATCCGTAACGACTTGAAAACAACTAACAATTTTCGGCGGATGGGCCGGTCGCGTCAATGCAAATATACGTTAATAAAAGTCGAGTCCCAGCGTACGAGCAAGAGACAGAGCATCGATTTCCGAAACAGCGCTCGTGCCGCCAACGACAGTTGCGACATTAACGTTTCCACGGTAATTCGCAAGCACAGTATGGGCGTATTCAATGCCAGGATCGACGAGCAGCAACGGGGCGCGCAGCTTTCCTGCGACAGGACCCGCGGCAAGCGCATCTGGGAAGTTCTTTCCCGTTGCCAAGTATACGTTCGAAACATTCATGCCGGCGTTCACGGCATACGACATAATCTTGGCACTCGTCTCGTAACGCGTGGCTCCAGCAAGGCGTGTAATAGAACCGGAGGAGATGCCAGCACTCGTTAACTGCTGTTTTACGCGCTCGGGAACAGCAGCGGTGCCACCAACAAGAATCGCACGCTTAAAGCCAGCTCCAGAAATGTAGGAGATTGCATCGGCGGAAAGCCCATTGGAGCCGCACAAGAAGATGGGAGACTTATAGGCAAACGCAAACGGACTGACGGACAGCGCGTCGGCGTAGTTAAACCCGGTTGCTACGATTAGGGTATCGGAAGCGCTACTCTTTTGACGCACGCGCTTGGCAATTGCAAGACTCGTCTCTAAGCGCGTGTCGCCTGCGATGCGGAACACCTTGCAGCCGTCAGCCGCATAATATGCAGCGGTATCGACCGCCGCCTTCGAAACCGCGGCTTCGCCGCCAACAACGTAAATAACCTTGGGGCTTAGCTGCTCGATCATGTCGGCAGCATCGACAGAAAGCGAATTGGGTTCGGTCAGAACGATAGGCGCATCGTAGGCCCCGGCGAGCGAAGCCGCAGCAAGGGCGTCAGGATAGTTGGAACCGCTCGCAAGCACAACGGTACGTCCGGCCTTCCAAGGGGCCTTGGGAAGCAAAGCGGCCATAGTTGCATAGCGCGTATCACCGGCAGCGCGATACATGCCTGGCACGGGGCAGGCAGGACCCTTATATTCCGGATACTCGCGATTGCCATAGTCGGTATATGGACTCGTATAAGCAGCGGCCCAGCCATAATGATTAAGCTCATCACGCATCGTGCTGTCACAGCGCAAGAACAGCTCGTGGCTCACATCGCGGAAATAGCCGCCGTCGTTTCCTTCAGGATACGTTGACGTATGCAAAATAGGGTCGTCCCACGTAACGTCGACGTGATACCAGCCGTTATTTTCCATCTGAACCATATTCCATGCATGCTGCATAGAATCGCTACCCACATATATTGCAGGAACGCCGGCGCGTCTCAGAAGTAGCTTGTAAGCAAGCGAGTAACCTTGGCAGACTGCTTTACCGTTTGCAAGTGCGCCATACGCCGTACGTGAAGGAGATATCACCTCGTTCACAGCGGACCTATCATAGACACAATTACGCACCAGATAGTCATGGAGCGCCTGAACGATCTGGAATCGCGTAGCGTTGTCGGGAATCCAAGTCAACGCCTCCGAAACCTTAGCCTCAGTCACATTGATAACATCCGGCACCGTATTGGTGGGAACCACGTAATACAGCGAAATAGAAGTCAAGCGCTCAGTGCGCTGCGGACTGCCATTCCCGTTGGAGTCGATATACCCAAACCCAAACTGCGATGCGGCCCAATAGTATTCAGGATCTACTGCAACGACACCCAAGGCATCCCAAAAATCGCCAACGGTATAGCCCCCATCGGACACATCGACAGAAGACAGACAGTTGCCCCACCCGGCAGTAATACGAACGACAATCTCGGAAGCTGCCTTGGAAATGGACTCGCCATCAACCGAAGCCGCCATGGCATCGGAGACATCCGAGCCGTCACTGTCCTGTACAACGTAATCAAACGCATCGACCGTGTCGTAGCAAATTGGTTCGCCATAACCCACCGTCGGGACAAAGGCAGACACCACCGTCAAGATTAGGAGCAATAGGACAGTTGGAGCTTGTTTCTTAACTAGCATGTCTCCCCCCTCGGGTCGAAAACATATGTCAATACCATTCTCTCCGGTAGTGCGCATATTTAGTCAACCCCTGAGCACAGAGGGTCGTTTGATTCGGTAAACGGTCAAGCCGCAAAGATATGTTGAGGAATCGAGAACGCAATTGGCAAAAGACAGCAATCAAAGCCGAACAAAAGGCCTGCTGGGTCCCATTTAGAGGAACCCCAGCAGGCCTATCAAGAAAATATATGGTAGCGAAAAACTAAGCGCCATTAACGCCAAGTGCTCTGGTAATCGATATAGCTTCGGCGTTGCCAATAGCACTTGTTCCGCCGACAAAAGTCACGCGCGACACCTCGCCCTTGTACTTTGACAAGAAGCTGCATGCCTCATGTGCTCCCGGGTCGACGAGCAGCAGCGGTGCCAGATGCTTGCCCGAAAGCGCGCCCGCGGCAAGTGCGTCGGGGAAGTTTTGACCCGTTGCCAAATAGGCGCCGTCCATGGTGAAGCCAACGTTTTGTTTAAGCTCGAACTCGGCAATCTTAGCGCTAGTCGCGTAGCGGGTATCACCCGAAAGTCGCGTAATGTCACCAATACCCTGAGCCTTTAATTGAGACGCCACCGATGCGGGAACGGCAGAGGCTCCACCAACAATGACAGCCTTTTTATAACCAGCTTTCTTAATCGCTTTTAGGGCAGAATCAGACAATCCAGACGACGGACTGGAAAGTACAACCGGACTCCCCGTAGCAAACGCATACGGGCTAATAGAGAGGGCGTCGGCGTAATTGGTGCCTGTCGTAACGATTACCGTATCCGAAGGACTCGAGAGCGAAGAGGCAACCTTAAGGCTCGTGTCATACCTCGTGTCTCCAGCAATTCGCTGGATGTTTGATTCAGATCCAATTAGCTGAGCAATGCGACGCTCAACCTTTGTGGACACCGCAGCATTGCCGCCAATAATATAAACGCGCGCGGGCTTGAGGTTCTGGATGCGCCATTCGGTCTCCGTAGAGAGTCCATTCGGATCGGTAAGCATAATCGGCGCATTCAAGTCGCCTGCAAGCGCAGAGGCAGCAAGTGCGTCAGGATAGTTGGCTCCACTTGCTAGGACAATAGATCCACCTTGTTGCCAATTACCTTGATCAAACAATAGGCCTGCGGTCTCATAACGGGTGCCACCCGCAAGGCGCGGCATAGAGCCCACAACAGCACGATACGTATCGGCGGTAAAGGACGGAATATCCTTGGCGGCAAACACCCTTCCCTCAGAATTCTGCCATGTTATGGGAACATCCCATGAGTATTGGCTTGGCAGGAACGAATCGGTGCCGACAAACACAAAGCCATCGCCGAACTTAACCTCTTGCAAAGAAGTGCAACCGTAGAAGAATGAATTCATTTCTCGAGCTGCAGACATATCAAATGAGCTCAGGTCGAGCCACTTAAGAGAGCTGCAGCTATAAAATACACCATACGCATTGGTGACGGACGACGTATCAAAGCTTGAGAGATCAACCGATACAAGTGAAGAGCATCCCGAAAACATACTATTCATTTCACTGACGTTCGAAGTGTCAAACGATGTAACGTCTACGGTCCTCAAGGAATCGCAGTCATAAAACATCCCACTCATCCAAGACACTTTACTCGTATCGAAAGAAGAAAGATCTAGGCTTTTTAGGGCCCTGCAGTCTTTAAACATCCAAAACATTCTCTCAACCTTGGATGTATCAAACTTCGACAGGTCTAATGACCCAAGAGACGAGCAGCCTTGGAACATATAGCTCATGTCTGTGGCATTCGATGTATCGAGAGCTTCAATGTTGATCGAAATTAGATTAGAGCAGCCATTGAACAGATAGCTTGCATCGGCCCCCGTGCTCACGCCATCGGTAATCTTGACCTTCTTAATCTGATTCCGCAGTCTGAGCCAAGCGTACGTGTCTGAGTTTTGAGAATAGCCTGCAAAGCCATTACTCAAAACGCCCTTATTGCCATGCTGCGGCTTAATATTCAACGTTCCAGAATCGTCCAATTTCCAGAGACAAGAACCGCACTGATTCCAGCTGCCCTTAATTGAATCCGGCGTCTGCGGCGTATATGTAGCGGCAACTCCAAGAGGAACGCCGTCATTCTCATACGCCACCCCATCCGCGGAAGAAACCCAGCGCCCGGTTTTTGAATTATCGGGAAGATCAATCAGGATCCGAGCATTCGAGTCCGAGAAAGTCACCAATTTACCAAACGTTATCTTTGTCAAAGAGGAACAGCCTTCGAAGAGCGAAAACCCATAGCTGTTGATAGTCCGGGTATCGAAAGTTGACAGATCAACAGCTGTTAACGAGGAACAGCCAGCGAATAGACCACTCATGCTCGAAACGGCAGAAGTATCAATCGAACCAAAATCGATGGATCGAAGATGCTTGTAATCGCGGAACATATCATCCATGCATTCTTTGATGGCGATATGCCCCTGAAAAACACCTGAAGTGATTTGGTCTTTGAACGACGACCAGGGGCAATATTGATCTCTAAAACCGTCCCTGGTGCCAAAAGATCCCGAAGAGCCGTTCAGCGGCTTGATGGTGAGCTGCCCGTTTTTGTCTACCATCCACTTGCACGTTCCAACTTGGTACCAAGAGCCAGTGACGACGGAGTCATCACGCGTATAGGTAGCCGCTACGCCAGAGGGAAAATGACCTAGCTGATAGACAACGCCGTCAACAGACGAACGCCACCTTACATTGCGATCCCCCCAGTCAGCTTGATTAAAGCTGACGCCTTGACCGACTTTAATCGATGTAAGCGAATTGCAATTGTAGAAGAATCTATCGACGCTAAATGATTCATCGATATGAATAGACCCCAAATCAACACTCTTCAGATTCGATAGTCCACTGAAATAGCCTATCGATGTAAAATAGTATTGTTTAAGCTCAATATCGCCCTTAAAGACAATGCCCGAAATTGAATCCTTGTCCTCGCTCCAGGGACAACGATATTCGGTGTCATCAATGCACCCGACTCCGTCGCCTTCAGGCTTAATAGTCATAAGGCCCGTTTCATCGATCATCCAAAGGCACGAGCCAACCGTTTTCCATTCTCCAGGATTAGAAGGCTTGGGCACAGAGGAAGTTTCCGCACCGGCAATAGCTTGAGCTGCAGAGCTAGAGTCAACGCTTGCCGAGGCCTCAACTGGATCAGTGCACTGGGCAGCCGCTTCATCCCCTTGATCTGCCGCAGATGCAGCCGCCTCGTTGTCGGATTGAGCCTGCTCCGATGCCGCAAATGCCAAAACGGGGCATTGCTGAAACACAAGCGCAGTGGTAATGACGAGCTGTACAGCTACGAGGACACACTTTCGGAGGGCTTTCATGGCATAAATCCTTCTTCTCGGGGCCAGTCGTCCAGCATCAATGGTACGTTCGCGCTTGATTCAAATGTTGAGCAACAAATGCGAGCGGTTTGTTAGAAAGCGTGAATGGAGACGGCGAGATAAGAAAACCGCCAGCGCCCCCTGCAGAGACGCCAGCGGTTCATCAGACAGCAATCCGGCTCTTCAAGAAAATAATTATCTTTTATATCCCAAGAACCTGAGCGATCGAAAGTCTGTCACGCTCAGGCACGGCGGCCGCGCCGCCAACAACCGTTGCGGAGCGAACTGTGCCCTTAAACCTAGACAGATAGGACGAGACATAGGAGGCACCGGGGTCCACCAGCAACAACGGAGAATGCGAGCGTCCAGCTAAAGGTCCAGCAGAAAGCGCATCGGGGAAGTTTGTGCCCGTTGCCAGCATAACGCCGTCCATCGTAAAGCCCAATCCAGACTTGAGTTCAAAGTCGGCGATCTTGGTACTAGTCTCGTAACGGGTGGCACCACTCAGGCGCGTGATGTTTTTGACGCCGGCTGAACGCAACTGGCGCTCAACAGACGCAGGCACGGCGGCAGTTCCTCCAACAATCACTGCCTTGGAATATGCCTTGGAATGAATGGTGTCTATAGCTCCGGCAGTAAGGCCAGACGACTTATCACATAGCACCACCGGGCTTCCCGAAGCAAATGCATAAGGACTCACAGAGAGCGCGTCCGCGTAGTTGCCGCCCGTGGCGACGATAACGGTATCGGAGGACTTGGGGTTGATCTCGGCAGCCACCAGGCTCGTCTCGTAGCGCGTCTGGCCCGCTACGCGGAACACGGCGCAACCGGAGCCAAGCAATTCTCTTACCTGGCGCTCGACGTCGGGCGACACCGCAGCATTGCCGCCAACGATGAACACCCTGGAGGGGCAGAGCGACTCGAGCTGCTCCCAAGCGGATGTCGAAAGACCGTTGGGGTCAGTCAACAAGATGGGGCCGTTGAACCCGCCCGCAAGCGACGAAGCCGCCAAGGCATCGGGATAGTTGGCACCGCTCGCAAGCACCACCGAGCCGCCCTTGGCCCAATTGCCGCGCTCGGTTAGGCTGCCCATGGTGTCGTAACGAGTGCTACCAGAAACTCTTCCAACGCCCTTATTTGTCGGCGCGGGATCGGACGAGTCGAAAACACAGCCAAAGTAAGCAGCGCCGATCGCATCCGCATCCTTTGACAGCACCAGGACATAATAGGTGCCCGGTTCAAGCGTGCCAAAATCGAGACCCGTCAGCGAGTCAGAATAACTTTGAGCAACGATGCCAGACCCCGTATCACGATTATCGAGCGTATTCCCTTGGGCGTCCGTAAGTGCAAACATCAATCGTGCGTTAGTGAACAGGCTCATAGAGTAATGGCCACGCTTAGTTACCGTGAACTTAAAGTAGTCAAGATCGCCATAGCCACCAGCAATCGCATAGTAGTTCGATCCCGCAAAGCAGCGCCCAATCTCAATGGGGGTAGCATCACCATCAATGGTATGACCATCCGCGGTCCCGTTATTGTCCTCAACCTCGTAGATCGTGTCCGCGGGCTCACCAAAGGGAGTCATGGAGTAGCTTGCGTAAACAGAGCCACCGTAGGACATTGGACTACCAATGTACTGAAAATAGTATGTACCAGCCGGAAGGGCGAAGAACCCATAGTCGCCGCCATCCGAGGGAGCCCAGCTTTGAATAATATCTCCGCTTTCGTTTTGGATAGAACAGAGCACCGAATCGATGCGCAAGAAGCTCGTACGGATGCGAACCATTCCGCCCCTATTAAGCACCATGCGATAACTGGTGACATTGACCTTTTTGGTCCAGCTCGTGGAGACCGTTTTACCCTCGACCATATCCTGATCGAATGAAATAACAGGTCGCACGATATTGAAAGTCATCTCGCGCGTGCCGCTAAAGTTGCCCTTGCCCGCAACCACGACATGAGCCGTGCCGACCTTAACGTTATCGGAATACGTCAGGTCGTAGTCTGTGCCCTTGACGAGAGTTTTTCCGTTAAAACGAATGAGGACATCAGGCTCGATCTCATTACCCGTGTAGGCCGCATCGCCAATCGACACAAAATAGGCGTCATCGATGTCCGCGGGAAGAATATTGAAGCCTGTCGACACCTCTCCGATATAGCTTGAGCTGGACGCGCTCTCGCTAGCAGCAACCGTAGCCTTGCCGACGTTGACGTTATTCGAATAGCGGAGACCGCACTCCCTAGTCTGGTCAACCTCGCCGCCGGATGTGCTCCTGAGCACCACCCTGGGATAGATTTCCGAACCTGTATAAACTTGATCCTCGATCTTATCGAAGCTGCAATCTGAGAGCAGCGGGCGATCGAGCGACTCGACGATAGGCACCTCGACCACGACACTGCCCGTATATCGCCCGATGCCAGTCACGGTCACCAGGCCGCTGCCGACCTTATCACAGCTGGAATATGAAAGCGCGTAGTCGGCGCCTTCGACAAAGGAAGGAGAAGTCTTGAGTTTAGGCGTCAGCGCAAAACCGGGCTTAAGCTGATACACGGACTGCTCAAAGTCATACTTCGTGAGGAGCAGGTCGGCGACCGAGAGCTTTCGTACTACGTTGAACCCGAGGGACTGCGAGCCAGCAAGCCCGTTGATACCACGAACGACGGCCGTCGCGGAGCCGGGCTCAGTGTTGGAACTGTAGCTCACCTCGTAGTCGACGCCGTTTCTCAGCTCAACATAGACACCCGACTCGCCGTAAAGCGACGCACAAACATCCGGCTCAACGGCGGAGCCGGTATACAGGAAGCTGTACTCGCCGTCCTTCAACGCATAGGAATACCTGTCCACACCGAAAGGCGGGTCGAGACGCACGCTGCAATCGGACAGGTCGAAGTCTGAATTGCGAAGGATATGGAACTGGACTCGGACCTCGCCAACATACCTGCCGCGGCCACGGACGACGGCGGTAGCCATGCCGGGCTCGACGTTGTCCTCATACGAAACCGTGTAGTCCTGGCCCTCGACTGGAGCGTCCTCGGACCTCGACGCGCCGCCGTTTCCGTAGGCCTCGTCATAGCTCTCGGTATTCAGGCGGACGTCCACCCTGGGGCAAACCTCCTCACCGGTATAGAAAGCATCGTATGCATGGGCCGTACAGTAGGTGCTCAAGTCGATAGCATCAACGATCGCGAAATCGACCTTTTGGCTGCCGATGAAATCACCTATACCGCTGATGGTGGCATGACCGGTTCCCACGGCATTGTTAGCCGAATACGCAAGCTTATAGTCGACGCCCTCGCGAAGGACGGCGTCCCCGGATGAAACGAAAATGCGGGGTTCGACCGCACTTCCCCCGTACAGGAACACATTCCGCTTGGTGGTGACGAGGCAATCCCCCAGATCACCCTTCGCAATCTGGAAGAAGACGGTCTTTTCTCCGGCAAAGTTGCCCTTGCCCTCTATGGAGACGGAAGCAGTTCCCACCTTTTCATTATCGAAATAGGAAACGGTAAAGTCATAATCCACGGAGAGCTCTCGCCCACCGAAGGCCACCGAAACGGCAGGCTCAGCCTTACCGTCCTTGAGAAGGCACGGGGAAATAGGGGCGATGTCAGCGGAATTGATATCGGCGGGGACGATCTTGTATTCGATCGTTTTATTCCCAGCCGAACCGTCTTCCCAGCAGTCGAGCTTGGGGTCGTCGAGTGCCAGCTCGACAGAGTACTCCCCCACATCGATACCTCCGGCGTTCGACACAACGCGAACGCCATCGATATCAAATTGCGGCACCTGGATAGAGCCGGTGTAGACGAGGTCGTCAATACTGGGGACAGAGATCACGTCGCGGCCCACGAAAACTGGGATTGCAATATCCTTCACGACCTCATAATTCTCGGTATCCGAGGGCGCGAAGACGGCCTTCATGGCTTTAGAGCCATACCAGTCTACGCACGTATCGGAATCCTCCCACGAGAAGCCCTCGGGGAGCTTGACGTCCGATAGCTTCTGCCCGTAGATTGCGGTAATGCCAGCCGGGACCTTGTAGCTCGGCTTTGCCTTCGCGATGGTGAACGGGACCTCACACGTCCCGGTGTAGAAGCCGGACCCCTTCACGACGGCGACAGCCCTGCCAGCCGCGACGTTGTCGCGATACGAGACGGAGAAGGAGTCCTCGGGGACCACCTTGGAGGAGACGGCGGGCTCGTGGGCCTTGCCGGTGTAGGCAAGCCCCTCGGCGTCGACCGAGAACATCGAAGCCTCAATGGGCCTGGTCACACGAACCCTGACCTCGATGCCATCGGCGCCAGTGTGGTTGTCATCGGGCGCGGCATATTTACATTTGAATGTGTTCTCCCCGGGGTCACCAACAGAGAGCGACGGATCCTCCCATGAGAAACCCTCGGGGAGTTTGACGTCAGAGAGCTTCTGCCCACAGATTGCGGTAATGCCAGCCGGAGCCTTATAGCTCGGTTTTGCCTTCGCGATGGTGAACGGGACCTCACACGTCCCGGTGTAGAATCCTGAACCCTTCACGACGGCGACGGCTTTGCCCGCCGCGAC
>OQWM01000907.1_pt1 | contig 19976 bp, 23 predicted proteins | sample 1691531 | NCBI WGS metagenome assembly OQWM01 (sample SAMN03418257, study PRJEB22391) | human gut metagenome | biome: human-gut; feature: organic feature; material: feces | host: Homo sapiens | place: Tanzania | collected 2013-01
AGAACTACGACGGTGACGTGATGAGCGATATGGTCTCCACCGCCTTTGGCTCGCTTGTAGTATTTATAAATTTGGTCAACATTCCAACCATCGAGAGTTTTAAGCGAATTAAAGTTAGTTTCGATGGCTTTTTTCTCTTCATCGGTATATAAGGAATCTGTCGGCAGTTTACCTTTTTTGAGTTTCTCTTTTAATTCCTCTCTGTCATATGTATCCAATGCATCTTTTGAGTGTTCCTCTTCATATGACTGCATATCGTAGTAAGCATCAAGAGTTTTTGCCACTTCGGGATTTTGTTTACGAAAATCAGTATAGTATTTCTTTTCGTTTTCAAGTTCCTTTTTTTGGTCAATTTTTCTCTGCAGTTCACCGAGTTCGGCTCTTTGATTGGTGCGTTCTTGCAATTTTTTGTTTGCATTTTTACCCTGTGTGGTGAAAGGATTGTTATTGTAACTACCGCCAATTTCGGCATATTCTTTGTTGAAATCGCCCCAAGTGCTATCATACTCGGCTTTCTTCTTGTCATATTCTTTCTGTAAATCATCAGAAGTTTTGGCATTCTCTTCTGCCTGTGCAACAGCGAGGTTGTAATCTTGTTCGGTGTCAAAATCCGACATTGCATTTTGAATTTCTTTTGCTGAATTTTTATAGTAGTTTTCAGTATCTTCTGCGTTTTGAATATAAGCTTGATAATCTTCCGTGTCCTCTGTATAGCCGTGTTTAGCTACATACTGTTTTGCTAACGCACCAAGAGTATCGGTTGACTGTTGGTCAGTAGATGAAATTTTATTAAGATTGTCAGTAATATACTTGTAAGCACTTGTAACATCTTTTGGTAAATCACCGTCAAGTATATTTTCCTCGACTTCTTCAAGGCTTTTATAACCGTTATCTGATAAAGTTTTATAAGCTGACACCATATCATCAGATAACTTATTTGAGCCGTTATAATACTTTGCAATATTATCAACCTTATTTTTCATTGAGTCAAAGGTGCTTTTACTCAATTCATTTTGTGCGTTTTTGTTTGCAAGCTGAGATGAATTATAGTACCTTGACATAATATCAACACCTGCTGAGGCTTGTGCTGTGTCAGTCTGTTCCTCTTCTTCCTGACCAACCGCCTCTTGTGTACGAAGATAGTCAAGCATTGATTTATTGTTTGCTCTATCACTCTGTCCGAGTGTACTTCTCATTGTTTTATTTTTGCTTTGTGTATCGTCAATAGTTGCGGAAGAACTCTCAACCGAACTTGTCGATTGAGAGTCATTATCATTATTTTTCTTTTTGAGTAAATCACGAAAAGTCATAAATTTTCTCCTTATTTAGTAGAAGATTTTTGCGTTCTTTTAAGCTCTTTTGCAAGGTCGGAAGCACCATAATATTTAGTGATATAGTTAATCTCACCACTCGAAAGAGTGTGATTAGTAAGTGCTTTATCCATATACTTTTCAAGCACATTGTTGATTGCTTTTGTGTAATCACCGCCGTATTTACTGTACTGCAAAGACTGTGCCTCACTGTCAATCTTCTGAATGTATGCAGAGGTTGTTTTGTTGCTTGTTGATTTTGCGTTTACATTATACCAAGACTCAGCACTTTTTTTAGATGATGACGAGTTTTGAGCCTTGTATGTATTGATTTTTTCTGTTGCTTTGTTGTTGCGAATTGTTTCAGCAAGTGCAGACTGTCTGTAAGCCTCTTCGGCTTTGTTCGCTCTAATCTGTTCTGCAAGCTGTGCATTCTTGTATGCCTCTTCAATACGGTTTGCTCTTTCGGTTTCTTCCTGCTGTGCCTGTTCCGCACGCAATGTTTCGCCCTGTTTCCAAGTGTCGATATCATTGCTTGATGCAGTACCGTACTGATTTGTTGCAAGATTAGCAGAGTTGTAAAGGTTTGTACCTTTCTGCCCCCAAGCGTTGAGGTCATTACTCTGTGCGTTCTGCAGTTCGCTCTGATACAAGCCGTACAGATTGTTGTAAACATTCCAGTTGTTAGACCACTCATTCTGCTGTTGACTTCTGTCCTGAGCGTACATATTGTAAATGTTATTAAGTCTATCTGTTTCGGCATTGAAACCGCTTAATGCCATACTGTAATAATTACCAATGTCATTGTTAAGCTGTTGCAGATAGCCCTGATAAGCCTGCGAGCCTGCAGTTGTTGCGTAACTGTTGCCGTAACCGCCTGTCATCGCAGATGCCTGACCTACTGTATCAGCCATTGCAACCTTGCCCATATTCTGATACTGCTCTTTCGCCTGTTGAAAAAGCGTATCATTTGAGAGGTCATAGGAAAATGGTTTACGGTTGGCAACAGCGTTCATCGCCTTGTTGTATGCTCCCTGATTGCCGTACTTAAACTGCTGTGAGAGATTGTTGTTACCGTATAACTGATTAAGTTTAGCCTGTGCAGAATTTATCTGACCGCCAAAACCACCTGCTCCTGTTGTGTAGCCTGTCTGAGCAAAATCGTTATATCGGTTTGTTGCATCGTCCTGTCGGTTCTGATAATTTGTTGCATTCGATGACTGGTTGTATTTTTGATATACATATGCCATATGCTTTAATCTCCTTTCGGGTTCTGTTCTTTTTCAAATTCATCGACTCGCTTGCGGTAATTCTCATACTCTGCCTGTACAGTTGTTAATGCCTTGTTCTGCACAGACTTGTACACTTCGCCAAAAGCCATTTCAATAACTGTCGGTGAGAGATTAGGATGATTTGCAAGCTGATATAATTTGTTCCGTAAATCCATAATCAACACCGATTCGGGAACTATTGGCAGTGTGCTTGTGGTTTCATCTGCTGTTTTTGTGATATTTTCGTCCATTATGATTTCTCCTTTTAATAACCTGTTATAAGTCCATTAACCACTTTGAGTGTGCTGTAAGTCCAACTGATTGAGCCGTTGCTCCCTGACTTTATTGTTTGAATGTACGGTATATCTGCCGTAACTGTGTTATACAACTTACCATTTCGGCTGTCTTTTGTACGCAATCCCATTTCGACAGAAACATCTCTCAGCCAAAATCTACGGATTGTACTCCAACCGCTGTTGAATGTGTTACCGCCAAAAAGATTAGCGTAGCAAAATATACCTTTGTTATCGTTTCCAATTGCATTGTTGGTTGCAAAAGCTAATTGTACATCATAAGCATTGCCATTTTGATAACCAAATGTTATATATTTGCCGTAAGCCTCATTAAGTCTTATACCTAAGCCTTTAGTAGTTGATGATGTTATCCATTGTCCTGCACCGATATAGCCGACTGCAAGACCGTCACGATAAAACGCTTGTCCGTCCAATGATACACTCGACATTTTTCGTCCGAGGTGATAAAAGTTAATATCGCCGTTTTCGAGTTTGATTACTTTGCCGAGTTTCGATTCACTCCAAGCAAATTCAACCTCTGTTGCCGATTGCTTGATAATCGTTTGAATTGCACTTGTGCTTGTTTTATTTGCTACGGTTGACGAAATTTCATTTGATTTAACGGTTAAATTAGCAATATCTTTAGTGTTTGAGTCGGTCTTGCTTGCCCAAGCAGATATTGAGTCATTAACATTTGAGATAGCAGTTGTAAGCTGTTCCCCTGTTGCAAGCGTGTTGCGGTATGCAACATCTATCTTCTCGGCTGTGATAGAGCCTGTGTAGATTTTTGAACCATCAATAACCGTCTGACCGTTTTCTACTTTAGCCCAAGCTTTGATTTCTTCTGCCGATACAATCATTGGAATTGTCTTTGTGTAGACTTTGTTGTTGTAACCGACTTCAATTTTGATAGCCGTGCAAGTCGCTATATATGCGTTGAACTCTCCCGACAGCGAAAGAGAGAAATTATTTGTATTTTTCTGTGACTTGTAGAATACAGATTTGTTGCCGTTTATTCTCCATACTCGTATTTCACTTGCAGTTACAAGCTGTGTATTACCGCCTGAGTTCTGACGAAACTCAATGTTGATTGTTGACGGTGTACAAGATGTACCGAGAATGTTTTTGTTGACTGATGATACATCAGTATAGATTTCATAAGCCTGTGCATCTATGCCATCTTTACCGTCTTTACCTTTGATTTCACCCGTGCAAATAAAAGCACCGTTTTTATTGTTCCACACAAACAAATAACCTTTTACAAGGTAAGTATCGCCATTATTCAGCGTTGTTGTTGTCTTGTTGATAATGTTTTTACACTCAGAGTCAAAATACAAGTCATAAGGAATGCCAATTTGATAATCTTCATTCTTTTTATATGCTGTGCCGAGAATTTTAACAGAAGTACCGTCCTCTCCGTCCGATACACAACCAATTGAGCAAACAGCTATGTATGTTTTATCCGCTGAGTCTTTTGACTCGGCTTTTACATACAGTACAGATGAATTTTTGAAAGCTGTTGCAGATGAAATTATCATATTTGTTTTCATTGCGGTTTGAGTGTACTCTGTCCACACTTCACCGTCATTCGAGGTGTACCACCTTGTTGATGCAACCTCGACATTCCTTGACGAAAGTGTTACAGAAATGTTCGGCACACTGTATCCTTCTGTAGCTGTCTTTCTGACAAGCGTAGCATTCGGGCGGATATCAATACCCATTGCCATATCTGTAAGAGCAGTAATATCCAGTCCACCGATTGTACCCGATGTTGCATTGATATTACCGAAATTGTCAACGGTAAATGGACCGTTACCGATATTGATACTACCGCCAGTTATTTTTGCATAAGGGAAATATACTGAGTCTTTGTCGAGATAAAAAAGTTTCTTATTTTCTGCCCACCAAGACATCTCAGTTGGTGTAATTCTTGTCTTGAGATTTGACCGTGTATCGATAACCTTGCCGTTATACTCGAAGGAATCCGAGAGCAAACCGACTTCAACACCGTATATCGGACTTGCTCCGCTTTCATCAAGTAAACCTTGCTTGATATACGAAGTCTGATTGACTTTGTAATTATCAAGGTCTGTTTCAAGCTGTGATGCATAATTGTATAAATATTCAATTCCTACACTACTGCCTGAAATGTCGAGCGTTGTGTCACGAAGATATTTTCCAAAGTCAGATATAGCAACATAATTACCATTCATCTGCGATGTGAATTTTTCGTCTGACTGTATCACTACATCTGCTGTCTTAATTACAAGGTCACGGATGGTAGCGTAACGGCTCATAAGGTCTTTGTTGACCTCTACGATATCGCTATTGGATGCAGACAGAGCCGATGCTGTCTGCTCCCACATTTTATCTACTGAGAGGTTGGCAAGCGTTGCGTTTAACTGCTCATTATTACGGTATATGTAACTGCGTATCTGTGCAAGCTGTTCCTCGGCTGTACCATTGCCAATATTTGGCAAATCAATAAAATTCACTAAACATCACTTCCAATCTCCAATACCTTTGAAATCGAATAAATTTTGCAAGTACCTTTTCCTTCAATACGAATTGCAAAGTGGTCACATCTGCGAGGTAGGACAGGTATGCTATACGATTTTGTTCCGTGACCGCCAATTGATGAAACTGTTTCCCAATGGTTTGAATCATCATAGCGAATACGCACTCTAATTTGGCTTGTAATCGGTTTTTGAACTCTGAGCAACATTCTCCCTACATACTTGTTATCGGAGTAGGAGTAGCCTATAGAGCCTGTTTCTGCGTGCCATTCAAAGTCATTTTCTGCTGTACCTCTGCCTGTTGTGGTCATAAGCTGATAACTGTCAGCATCGATGAAATAAAGGTCTGTCTTAACTTTGCAAAATTCTTTGATGTGAATGTTATCTTCCTTGTGCCACATTCCAGTAGTAATATCATAAACGAAGAGAGTCCATACACCGCTTGTGTCCTGCATACAGATATAATATCTATTACCAATACTACCGCTGACAGCGTTTCTATAGCTAACCGCACCGAGAGGATTTGATATGCTTGTCGGCAACGAACCATCGTAGTAACAGACATCTGTTGCGGATTTATAGAACAGAGTTTCATTGAGTATGCAAAGACTCTTTGATGAACCCTTCTGAACACCTCTTACTTTCTGCTCAATGACCTGATAATTACTCGGCATTGAGCCGTAAACCTTGTGTATGCAATTTTCTTTGAAGAATAGTAAATAACTACCGTAAGCAATTGCACCTGTCCACGCTCCGTCTGAGCCGACAGAAACGGCATATGAGTCTGTTGATATACCTGCATATACAAACCAGTTTTTGAAGTCACCCTGCTTGCAAGCATATATTTCATTGACGATTTTCCCCTTGTTATTAAGACCGTAACGGCATCCCCACAGACGGTTGTTTGATTCGATAACGAAGTCCATAATCGGAGCAACACGCTCAAGCTTGACTGTACCTGTAGACTGAGTGACAACATTATCAAGTATTGCAGTAACTACAATCCAGTTTTCCTTCTCGTCAATAGATTTAATGAGCATTGAAGTGTTAAGAGCATCAATCTGTTCTTTGATTTTGTCACTTCCCGAGGATGAGGAAGAGTCACAACCGCTGATTGTTACGGCATCACCTTCCTTGAAACCTTTACCAATGCCTGTTGACTCAATACGCACATAGGTTGTTGAAAGAGATGACCACATCCGTGTGTTGGAGTTCCATACCTTCAAATAGTGCGTGTCACCGCTTGTGTCAAGCCATTTATATCCGTTTGCGACTGTTTCCTTCTCACCGACATTAGGTGACTCATCACCTACATATACATAGTTTTCGCCTTTTGGGTTTTGGTATTGATACTTAGTGCCATCTTGCGTACACATTGTATATACAACATTGTTGACCTCTGTTGCTATCTCAATCGTGTTATCAAGATATCCCCAGTCGGATGTATCTTCCGTATTAATGAAGACCTTGTCAGGAAAAATAACAAGGTATGCACCCATCGACACCATTGCTTTATCTGTGTCCGTCAAAATAATATGGTCAACCTTTTCGCCGTCAATGTATAAATACATACCGTCAATGTAGCAGAGGTTATCACGGCTTGCCATGCATTTTGGTTTGGTAAACTGTTGTACAATACCTCTTTTATCTCTTGGTGACAACACAGGATAGTAATTGCCTGTCATATTCTGCATATCATAGAATTCCGTGTCACCGATGCGGATGTTGTGGTTATATCCTGCGAACTGCTCCTGAAACTCTCGCTGTGCAGAGGATGAATCAAGCTGTGGAAAATTGAAAGCCATAGTATCACCGCCTAAAATGTAATGTGAGCAATCTCTTTCGGCATATGGTTGCAATGCCACCAATTGACAAAAGAGTCATAATGGTTGCTGTACTGTGCTGAGGATGCATTGTATCTGTCATACTCCTTGTTGACAAGGTGTATTTGAAGTTCAAGGAATGCTTTGTAAATCTCTACTGCATACGGTTTCGGAATCAGTAACGGCTGATTGCGTGATGTATTCTCGTCATATCCGATGAAGTCTGTATCTTCATAACCTTCGTGCGTGTCGAAGACTTCATTCTTAACCATTCTGTCGAGAGAGTCAAGCCAAGCAATCTTTTCATCTTCCGTGCGGTTGTTTGGTACTGTTGCATCAATCATATCAATTGCATCAGCTATTGTAATGTAGTCCATATTTTCATCTCCTTAAAAACAAAAAAGAGGCGGAAAAACCGCCTCTTAATCTCATAATCAAGCCATCGGCTTGCTGTCTTTGAATGCCATCTTTTTGATGAATTCCCTCGCCTGTGTGCGAGCCTTTGCCTTATTGTTGATAACCTCAGCAAAGATTTCATCTACTTCGACAGGTACATCGGTCTGCACAAGAATATTGTGACCGTTGACCGAAAAGAATTCCTGTTCTGCTCCGTCACCCTCAATCTGAGGGTCACGAGGAAGAATAACAGTAACTTTCTTGCCTGTAAGACCTGCATTCTTATTTGAATTTGTAGCCATAGATAATCTCCTTATCAGTTTTCTTCATCAACAGATGAGTAAGAAGAACCTGACTCAACACGGAGAATTCTCTCTTCGTAAAGAATCTTCGCACCGTGACTAAATTTGTAGCCGACTGTGCTATAGAGTTCGAGAGGACCGCCGATTTCCGACTTATCCTTGATAATCATATGCATTGACTCGTTCTCAGGTTCAATGATGCCGAAAGCCTTTGCACCGAGGAAAAGTGTGTCATATGTAGCAATGCCGAGTTTGTTGTGTGCATGAATCTTACATTCCGTTGATTCAACGAAACGGCAACCGTGAAGTTCGCCGATTTCGCCCTTAAAAATCGGTGCTGTGTCATTGTACTTGTGGTACTCTTTCCACTCGTCAGACTCTGTAAGGTCATGAGCGACCGAGGGATGAATAAGACATACATAGCTACCGTTAATCTTCGGTGCTTTGTTTTTCTTGAGCCAAGTAACAGCCTTTTTTACAACTGCAGGAGTGAGAACACAATCCGCTGTGAGTGTATCTCTTGTTGAAATCACTGTACCGTCCTTCTTCGGACAGTACATAACAGAGTTACCTGCAATGAGGACATTTCTCGTGAGTGTGTCCATAGTCGCACCTGCCGATGCACCCATCTCTTCTGTACAGCCCTGAATAATCGGGTCATATGCCTCATATTCAAGTCTGTCTGTGATTGTTGTGTAATCGCCGTGCTGTGATGTTGTACCTTCAATCTTCGTCATACCGAAAGCCTGTCCTGTCGGTGTAACACCTTCGGTAATTGGAGTGAGAGCCTTCGGGAATGTGTTGAATTTACGCCATTCGCACTTATTACCGTGAATCTTCTGCTTGTCGCCAAACTGATTGAAAATAAGTTCTGCTCTTGCATTCTCAAGAAGGGAAGTGTCATAGAATGTCTTCATTGTCGGGGACATTCCACTTGCGGATGTTTTGTTTGCGTTCAATGTGGTTTCATCAGCGAAAAGCTGAAGAATAAGATTGTACATAATATTAGACATAATAATGCTCCTTTATTGTTAGAATTTTGGAGCAACACCTGTTCTGATAAACTGTTCCTTGATACGCTTGAAGTCATCAAGAGTAAACTGTGATGGGTCATCCTTCACAATAACGGATGCACGGTGATTCATACCGTTTTCCCTCGGTCTTTCTTTGTTAGCTTTGACTGCATTTGCAGTATTGATAGCTGTCTGATTGACCGCATTGTTTACTGTAGCGTTGAGAATGTCCTTGTAGTGAATCACACGGTAAGCGTTGTCTACCGAAAGACCAATACCGCCTAATTCCTGTGGGTCAACGAGCTTGCGAAACTGAGGATTACTCATCTCTGTTTCAAGGTCGAAAGACGGAAACTGTTCTCTCATTGCATCCGACTGACTCACAAGGTTTCTGCAATGTTCGTTAATGAATGCCTGTCTTTCTTTGTCTGCCTGTTCACGCTTGTTGTTTTCGAGGATTCTCTCTGCTTTCTTGACTTTGACATACTCTTCAACAGGCAATCCTGCCTCAAGTGCCTCATCTTCATACAGTTTCGTATCGTTCTGAATACTGTTGCTGAGGTCATCGAGAAAGCTTTCTGATTCGGAATCAAGACCGTATCTGACATTAGCTATGTTGAGGATGTCACGCATTCTTGCGTTTTCAGCCTTGAGCGACTCCTGCTCCTTGAATCTCTTTGAAAAGGCTTTGTCCATATACTTCTGGGCATCGTCTTTCCACTCGTCAGACTTGACGAGTTCAGCAAAAGTCATTTTCGGCTTTTCTTCGGGAACAGCACCCACTTCGGTGTTGCCTGCACTCTGCTTGCCGTAAACAATCTTCGGTGCAGAGCCTTTGCCATCGGCAGGGAGCGATGTGCTTGTTGTTTCTCCTGCTAAGCCTGTTGAGCCTTCGCCTGTTCCTGCTCCTGCGGATGCACCTGCAGATGCACCACCGCCACCGTCAGCGAAAAGCTGAATGTTGAAACAACGGAACATAAGTTCAGTAACAACGGCTGTTGAGATAGTCTTAATCATTGCTATCTCCTTCCATATAAAGTCTGTGGTTAAGGTCACGAGCCTATGTTCACAATTTATCATTGCAAGACCAAACACCTCCAACCATCAATTTCAAAACGATAAAAAATTTTGCAATTCGTAAAAAACACCCATTTTTACAAATTGAACATTTTGCGGTCATCAGCAAAATGTTATTTTGAGCATAAAAAAAGCACCCAATTATGGGTGCTTAGAAACCTTTGGGAGAGAGTTGGGAGAAAATCAGATAACGGTCAGCTTAATGTTATCGGGATAGTTTTTAGCAAGCAGATTAAAGCCTGTTGTAACAGTCATAAAAACTAACTGCACATTAGGCTCGTATTCCTCATTAGGCTTGCATCTGTATGTAACACGCTGTTTCTCACCCTCGCCATTGATGGTAAATGACGGCGATTCTGTCATAGCTGTGCGGAATTCCTCAAGCGTGTTTGCAAGTGTGTACAAGAGTGTTGATGCTCCTGCACACACAATGTCCTTGCCATTTTCGGCGAAATCTGCGTGACCTCTCATTGTTACGGTGTAATTCTTAATATCGACTTTAACTTTAAGCATATAGTATTCTCCTTACTGATTAACCTGAGTTGATGCCTGTGCTTTTTCCCTTGCATTTTTAATAAATGACTTTTCGGATGTATCGTCTGTTGTAATGCCATCAACAGAGAGATTACCGCTCGGTTCTTCGGAATTGTTTCCGTTCTCTACAAGAATTGCCTGTGCAAGCTGTTCAGCCATCTGCGTGCCATTCTGCATATCTACCTGCTGTGCAAGGTTGAACGCAATCTTTTGTAACTGCTGATATTTATCAAACATCGTGCCGTTTTGCATTATCATCTGTATGATTTCATCCTTGTGTGCAAAGTCCATTGTCTGTAACAGCATAAGTGCCATATCAACATTCTGAGGAGCGAACACACCGAGGTTGTACAACTGTATCGCAAGTTCGTTCTGTTCCATTTTTGTGTATGGTGAGGCTTTCTGTGCGGTTACTTCTATATCAAAGCAAGGCAGTCTGAGTCCCATATCTCTACCGAGAATGCTTGGCTGTTTCTGTGGCTTGAGTCCTGCATTGTTGTACTGAACGAATTTTTCTTGTCCGTATTTTCCTGTGATGCGGTATTCCCTGAGTACATCATAAAACTGTCGGATTAATTCAATGACCATATTTGTGATTTTGCGGTGCATCGTGTACATAATCTTGTTATGTGTACGGCTCATCTTACCGCTCTGCTCTTGCATAGTCGCAATAGCCGATGCGGCGGTGACTCCTGATGTACTACCGCCATTGTTCACATCACGGTTACCAAGTGTTTCCTTCATCTCAGCTATGAGGTTTTCCCTCATATTGACAACAAATGTCGGTACTGGTGAGGTTGTAATCGGCAGAATTGAGTCATTGTTAAGACTGCTTGTTGTGTGTACAAAATCTTTGCTCCAGTCAGCAAATTCAGCCTCGTTGACCGCTCCGTTGGTCTTGATGAAATATCTCGGCTTGCTTGTTACTCTCGCATTGGTAAGCATAGCCTGTGTCAATACATCAATAGCGTGTTGGTCACCTCTGCCAATGTCAGTATAGCCGTATCCTGCAATACTGCCCTCAACAGGGAATAACGGAGTAACAACAAAGGGATAGAGTCCGTGGTCATACCAACCATTTGGATAGTTTTCGGCATCATTTTCGGTTGCAAAGAGTACAGTACCCTCTACAAACTTACAATAATGCAAGACCTGATTGCCGTTGCTGTCAGATACCTTGTAGAACCAATCTACAACGGTTGTCTTACCGTCTGTGTCGATAGCATCATCTGTACGATACTGGTCTGATATAACCTTGTGGCTGTTGAGCTTTCCTTCAAGCTGTGGATATTGCTTGACAAGCGATTCATTATCCACGAGCGAAGTGTGAAACACCTCTTTGCTATCCTGTATATCGGTCACACCGCTCTCCCAAAACAGATTGAGTATGTCGATTTTCTCGACTGATATGTCACCGAGTCCATCGTGTTTTGTACCATCCCAAAAGACACCTGCACAACAAACACCTTGTTTGAGTATGTAATTGGCAAGTTCTGAGTAAGTGTTTTCGTAATCGTTTTCTTCAAAGATAACAGGTAAGATGCTCTTGAGCTTTTCAGCTTCCTGCACATCATCTTCACGCTTAGGTCGGATGTTTGATTCGGGATAACCGTCCATCAAGTCTGCGTGCTTAGATGCAATGCAGTTCCACAGCCAAGCTGTTGCGACCTCGTTGTCACCTTTTTTCTTGTTGCCGTTGTGGTCATAGTAATCCCACTGGCGGAGTTTCCAGTAATCTTCATTCGCTTTAATTCGCCTATCAAGGCTTGTCTTGTAGGTCTTGTACCGCATTAATCGGTCATATGCCTGTAAGACTGTACGCTCAGTTATCACAGGATTCAACACGGCTTTTGACTCTGTTGTAGTACCGCCTACAATGCCTTGTGTAGGTGCGTTATCATCTGATGACATCTGCGTTGTCTGCTCTGCTGTTGTGCTGTCCTGTGGCAATTCTGAACCGTTCTGCATATGTTCAAGCTGATTCCGCTCGTCTTGAGTCCACAAGATGCGATTGTCGGGAGCAGACTGCGTTCTCTGCAGTTCTGTCTGCTGTTCTGCCTGTCTGCGTTCCTTTTCTTCTCGTCTTTTTTTTCGTCTTAATGCCATAAGTAATTCTTCCTTTCGTTATCTTCCGACAGCGGATTCGGCTGTGGTATCTTCGGTTCAATCTTGCGTGCAGGAGCTATCGGCCTGGACATACACCAATACCGCAACGCATCAGCAATGTGGTCTTCTTGGCTTGTGTCTAAGTCCTCTTTTTTTGTTTCGTCAAACATCAGCAGAGGCAGAGTCCTTATCGTGTGCTTGCAATTGCTGAATACATAGAGCATCGGCTTGCCGACCTCATTAAAAGCAAAACGATAATGCATCTGCATCCATCCTGCGATACGGTCATTCTGTCCTTTGTCGAAGTAAATACCGTATTTTTCTGCAACATCGTTGACCGACTCGCCTCGTGAGCCGTCCCAAATTGCTGGGTCTGCCACTCCTTGAATATCCCGACCTGCAAGCTGTGGCTGTGTGTGTTCGTATTCCGACAACATTTCAAACTGCTTATACGGTTGCCATTTAACTCCTTCATTCGGTGTTGCGGTACATCCGTAATACTCGTCAATAACATACGCTCGTCCGTCATAGTCTACAGCTATGTACAGCATTGCAAACGGCTTACCGTAACCGAAGTCATACGCTCTATACACTCGCCATTCCTGCGGAATATCGAACGGCTCTATCACATTTGTGTATCTGCCGTATTTGAGAGCACCCTCAGGAGAAAGACCGAGCTTGTGAGCCTCCGCAACATCAACCTCTGTGCGGAAATCCTCGAAGAACATTCCCTCGAACACATCCCATCTACCATATAGCCAAGCATCACGAAGTTTTGGGGGCAATGCCTCGAGCTGTTGTATGTATTCGGGCTGACTTTCCATTAATGCCTTATTATCCGTTACAAGGCTCTGAATAAAGCAGTAATCGTCAGGTTGTTCATACTGACCAAATTTGCGGTCAATGAACAACCGTTTGAAATAACCGTGACTCTGACCGCCTGGGTTCAAAGTATAATAAATTCTCTTAGGGTAATCATTTACACCTCGCAAGCAAGCCGTAATAGCCTTGATTTGGTGTTCTGAGAGCAGACAAGCCTCATCAATGAAGATTACATCAAATTCAGCTCCCTGATACTGTTGAAGGTCAGCATCATTTTTACAATAGCCAAATTTTATTGTTGAGCCGTTCGGAAATGTAAAAATCTTGTCCTGTGTGTTGTATCTCGCAATTCCTGCCAGTTCTGCCCTAAGCGTGTTAATGTGGTTGTTGAGTAATTCGGGGTAAGTTCTACGCACAATAAGTATCTTAATTCCTGCATATCTAACACATAACAATTTGGTCTTGAGTCGAACAGCAAATGACTTACCTCCGCCTCTCGCTCCACCATACGCAACATATTTCTGCTTTGCAAGCAAGAATTGTCTTTGCTTATCATTTGGTACACCTAAATAGTTAATCTTTGTCATTCTGCGTACCTCTCTGCCTCATCTGAAAGAGCGAACATAGTCGGCTCTATGTTGTCCTTGTCCTGCTGTGCTTTGAGCCTCTCACGCTCGAGTGCAAGCCGTTCACGCTCAAGTGCGAGCCTTTCAGCCTCAAGTCTTCCGATAATGCCGTGTAGACTCTGTTTAACCTCTACGGCATCTTTCAACGCTCTTGACAAACTTTGCAGGTCTTTGGTCTGCATCGGTGGAATGACATCATAGCCGTTTGACTCATCGCCCTCTCTCCGCAAAAAATCAAGAATTAAGTCATCCATCTTATCTGAGGCTTTAATAAGTTTTGTCATTTTATTGACTTTTTGTTTTTCAATTTGTTCAGTAGCTTTTTTGTAGACATTTTGTGTCACTTTTTGTCTTTTTTCACGCAGACCGTACTCATCTATATGCCTACGCAGGGTTGACTCTGCCATACCATATTTCTTGCGGATTTCAAACTGCTCTAAGCCGTTAATGTACTCTTGCTCTATTTCAGTCCACGGATATTTATTTGATGACATTGTCACACCTCTTTTGCACTATAATGTTTAAATTAAATACTATATAAGCAAAAAAAAATTCGCTAACCGCACACAGCGAACGGACAGCGAACAGACAACGAAAAAATATTTTTTCAAAAAATTCAAAAAAACTATTGACAAGGCACGAAATTCGTGTTATCATAAAGTCACAACAGAGGGCAAGACCTCAATAAAACAAAAGGAGAAACAACAATGAAACAGTTTAACGAATTGCCTAAAAGCGTACAGAACAAGATTAAAGACACATTGAGAGCATACAAGGAGAATAACAATGAAAAAGTTTGAAATTCAAAAGATGGAAATGTGCGAGTCTATATATACAGAAACTGTATATGTAGGTACTGGACGAGAAGTTTTAAGTTTCTTCAAAAATTTGATGAAACATACTAATAGGATATCCTGTAAATACGAGAATAATAACGGATTACCCTTTGTAGACACAAGAGGAATTCAAGGTATAGAATTATACCTTGACCTTGAAGGCACTATTTATTGGCATCCCCGTATCCGTATTATGAGCAAGAATGAAACTTCACATTTTTTATTAGAGAGGTGTGAATAATCTAAACGGCTTTTGAAGGGCTGAGCCTATCAACCCTATCCCACCCGAAAAAATTTTAAGTTTTTTCAAAAAAGTGTTGACAACACGAAATCCGTGTAGTATATTATAATCAACAAATCAAAACACAGGGCAACACCCACAGACAAAAAAGGAGAAAAAAACACTATGAAAACAAATTACATCATCGAAATTGAAAAAGGAATTGAAATCAGAACACACGGCGGTTATCTCTCGCAAAGTGAAATCGAAGAACAAATCGCATTGCAGAAATATGGTGAATTTTTTGAAGAAATTGCAAGTGTTTCAACTCTTGAAGAGGCAAAGGAAATCTTCAATGCGAACAAGGAAAAATGCACATCAAAACAGCATGGCAGAAAAATTGAAACAGATGAATTAAGAATCAGAGAAATCAACTTTGATGATGACGGTGAAGAGCTTGACCCTGACGGAATGGAAATCATAGATGTTTATGTTGCCATGCTTGACGGCTATGTTTTAAGCGAAAGCGGAAAAGCGGTTGATTTTGAACTTGCCGAAACTTATATGGATGACGAAATCAGAGAAGAACTGGATGCACAGCCTGCACTATGCGAAAATCAAGAATTTTTCACTGAATATGAAAAAAAGCATTATGAAAAGTTTGGTGAATCTTTCGCAAAAGTTAATGAAATCGAATGTTAAGAAATCGCAGAGTGACATGGTTATATGAAAGGAGTTGATAAGGTCGATGACAATAAAAGAGGCACGCATTAAGGCAGGCTTGACACAGCGAGCAATGACAGATTTATTGCTTATTCCGTATCGTACTGTGCAAGATTGGGAGTCGGGAAAACATAACCCACCGATTTATGTCGAAAAGTTAGTTATTGAAAAACTCCTGCAAATTGCAGAACAGTCAGCAGAACAGTCATAAAAAAACAAAAAAGGCACACCGTTTATGGTGTGCCTTTCCTGCATAGGTAGTAAATATATATGAATAGGAAATTATGAAGACAATTAAAAAAACAGCACGCACTTTTTGCGTGTTGATAGTCAAGCAAGATGACCTCGCACACTATGACATAAGCGAGGTCATCTATACGGAAGAAAGGATAAAAAAACTAATCTACCACAGTAGAAATTAAAAAAACAAACTTCCGTGTTTCATATTATACAGCATCTTTGGACATCTGTCAATTATGACAGAGCCTTTTTTGCGTTGGCAATTTTCTTATCTTTAGCCCAATTGCAATCATTGATGAGATGATAGATAACATTGACTGTTTTTTCATTTACAACGCCGTTAGCTGTGATATTACCTGCTTTCTGTGCCTCTTTGACCGCCTTTAGCGTACCGTCACCAAAACCGTTTGAATTGTCAACTTTCGTTTTGATAATTTTCATATTGTAGAGTGTAATCAACTGCTTCTTGAATGCGAGTGTAGCCGTGTTATGTGAGCCGTATTTAATCATTTCTTCTTCATCTCCCATGCTTGATTTTTTGATTATGTTGTTGTTGATAATAACATCTGTGTCAACATTGCCGTTAATGCCGTTGATTCTGCCGTTGTCTGCGTTCTGCCAAATATCGCAAGCCTTGCTTGGAGAACTTGACCACTGAGCAAGCCAAATACTGTACTTGTTGCGGAGTTTTTCGTAATCAAGATAATTGTTGAGCCAATTGAGATTACTGTACACTCCTGCACGGTAACCACCCGATTTGATAGCATCGCAAAAAGCAATTGCAATGTTTGTCAGAGCCGACATACCGAGCCTTGTCTGACCGCTCTCCTCAAGGTCATAATATACAGGCAATTCAAGCGTTTTACCCTTAATGCACGCAAGGCATACCTTAGCCTCCTGCTTTGCCTCTGCAACAGAGTAAGCGTAGGAATACCAGTACACACCGACCGCAAGACCTGCCTTCTTAGCGTTCCTGTAATGCGTTTCAAATTCAGAGTCTTTCTGATAGGTTTCTTTACCAAATCCTGCACGGATAATCACGGCGTCAATACCGCTGTTCTTAACTTTGTTGTAGTCAACCCCTGTTTGACAATAGCTAACATCAATAGCAGTAACTTTCATTGTTATTCCTCGCTTTCTGATACTTCGGGCAGTCCTGCCACCGATGTGAGCACCGACAACACACCTGCTAAAAGGCTTGCAGAGCCTACCGCAAGCCAATTAACATCCGTCATCACAGCAGACACGCCAATTGTTGCAACAGCAGTCTGTGCGACAGTCTTAATAGCTCTGACGGCTGTTGCCTTAGCCCATTCTTTGGTAAAAATCTTTTTCATTTTCATTCTTTCCTTTCGTTGTTTTTTTCAAGGTCTTCAATCCGATGATTGGCAACCTTAATTTCTTCGTCCACAACCGCATTGTGCTGTTCAATCGCATATGTGCGCTCAATGAGATTGTTATGTTTTTCAACTTTCTTTTCGAGCTGTTCGATTCGATAGTTTGATATTCGGTTGCTTGCTAACACACCGCAGAGAGAGCCAATAACCGTGCCTGTAAGAGATACAAGCGACACGATAACTTCGGGATTCAATTTCATCACTTCACTTTCGTTGTATTACCTTGTGAGTGACTTCATTATGTGCTTTTTTTGGTTGTAATACTAACCTTGAAGAATAAACTTTTGAGTATATACTTTTTGAAACAGATGTGTTATAATTAAATTAGCAGGAGTCCTTTTCCTGTTGTGATTTTCATTGTTTGTCATCTTCTGATGACTCGGACGGACAGAGGTTGTCCGATGACTTGTTTGCGTGACTTCGGCAGGGCATTCGACAACACCATCTATCGGTGTGTTTCACTTTGAAGGGTTCATGAAACACAGCAACAATTAACAGGCTGTCCGTCCTGCCTTTCAACCACTCCTTCTTGATATAAATGCAATACTCTCACCCTCCTATGGCAAAGTAAAAAGAGCATCTCCAAAACGAGATGCTCTTTTTATTTATCTGCGATTTTTCTTTCGATTGCGACTTATAATACTGCTTGCAAGAGCGTTTTGTGATTCAATATGCTCCCATATGTAATTATTTTTCTTCCGTACATCCTCTTTGAATGCTTTGTACTTTTCACAATTGCTGTGACATCTCAGATGCCTCTCTGAGCAGTTATAACAGCAGTTATTTACCTGTTGAGCCAAAGCCACCATCGCCTCTTTCTGTTTCATCCAGGGTATCTTCTACCTTGAAAAAGGCTGTTATATATGGAATAAACATTATCTGACTAATCTTATCTCCTTTTGTGATTTTATAATCTGTACCGCTGTTATTGTACAACTTAACACCGATAGGACCTGTGTAATCGGGGTCAATCAATCCTGTTGAGGTAATACCGTGTTTAACATTTAATCCGCTCTTAGATATCAGCACTCCTGCAATATCCATTGGAATCTGAATGTGTACTCCGCTGTCGATAAATACACTTCTGTGAGCAGGCACAACCACATCAATCGGCGAAAAGATGTCATATCCAACATCTGTTGCGTGTGCCTTTTTAGGCATTTTTGCTCCTTCATCAAGCATAATTTTCATTACTGATTTCATTCAATCTCATTCTCCTTTTCAAAATAAAATTTCACAGGTTTTTCAACTTCCTGAATTAACCCATATTTCTTAGCCAAACGATAAATAAAAGTCTTTTCAAGTCTTGATGTTAATTTTCCTAACTGCTCTCTAAAATCTTCAATAGGCATTGTTGATTTGTAGAAATTACACATTCTGCAAGCAGGATTATAATTTTCAATATCGTTCGCACCGTTATACCAATAAACGCTGTACATATGGTCAACCTGCATATCCTTTAATGCAAGCTGACAACCACAATAAGCACAATGACCATTATATTTTTGATATACTTTAAGTCTTGTATGCTTTGATATAGATTTTCTGTTACCCATTATATTTACCTCTACTCCTTGAAATAGATGAGATTCGGATAAATCAGCACCTTTGGAACGGATGTTTCGATTTCAATCAAACTCAATTCATCACTCAAATCATCGAAAAGTAAATCAAATTCTTGCCCTTTCCAATTCAGCTTTTGTCCGCAATTTGAACAATAATTTCCACTTCCTAAAAGCTTAGAACCGCAAGAGCGACAATAGGCTTTATTTGAGGGGGAAATAGGTATCTGCTTTTCAACAGCCTTATCAACAAAAAATTCCGCATCATCTTTCTCTCTGCGTGTTTTAATCGAGTCATACATTGTCTGCAACTCTTCCGCAGTAAACTTATCTGCTAATTCGGTGAGCCAAGCTAAATCTGTGTCGCTGTGTTTGTTTGGCTCAATCTTCAAGCAATCATTTGCTATCGGAATTTCGATATTCTTCATTATTCATTCCCCACTTTTCCCACTCTTTTTCAAGTTTCTGAATGTGTACTGTTTCTCGTTCAACGAAATTATTATACTCCTCGTTGCCAAGAATCTTTTTAAAGCAATCTTCACAAAAGACAAAATTTATTGCAAATCCCATATCATAATTGACATTAGGGTGTATCGACACCGATACTTCTCTGCAGTTATCTGATGTTAATTCTGCACCGCATTTATTACAATGCATTACCTCAACTCTATTTTTTTGCATCATCTTTTTATTCCTTTCTCATTTCAACAATTCGTCTGCTGTGACATTAAATAAATCTGACACAGCAATTATGGTTTCGATGGTAGGCTCGTTTTTTCCAATTTCATAACTTGAGATGCTTGACCTGCTCAAATAGAGCTTTTCACCCAGTTCATCTTGCGTTAATCCATTTTCATAAAACTCTTTTATATTACATCCCGGAAGATTATCACAAAATACATGATATAA